>SMEQ01000171.1_pt1 | contig 40366 bp, 35 predicted proteins | sample 2456281 | NCBI WGS metagenome assembly SMEQ01 (sample SAMN10132596, study PRJNA489261) | soil metagenome | isolation source: day1 antibiotic-loamy sand soil ammended with raw manure from dairy cow... | place: USA | collected 2015-04-01
AGCCAGTCGCATGTTGCAAGCACTCATCGAACAACAAGGTGGTGAGGTTCAACATTTACACACCACCATTACCAAGGGCAACGAAGCTTCTTGGAACACCTTCCGTCGTTTAGCTCGCGATTTAAATGCCCCGTTAAATAGCCATGAGTTATTTAATAAAGATGAACACTTGGGCGGCGAGCATGACAGCGAATTTCTAATTGATATTGGTCCATTTGGCCAAACGCATCAGGAGTAAAATTATGGATATTTATACCAAACTTGAATCAAACGTACGTGGGTACTGTCGTTCGTTCCCAGTAACCTTTACCAAAGCACAGAACGCTACCTTGCATGACAACGAAGGTAATCAGTACGTCGACTTTCTTGGTGGTGCTGGTACGTTAAACTACGGTCACAACAACCCTATATTTAAGAAAGCGCTGCTTGAATACATTGAAGCTGACAGCATTACGCACGGCTTAGACATGCACACTGAAGCCAAGACTGCGTTCTTAGAAAGCTTTGACAACAACATTTTACAGCCACGTATAATGGAATATAAAGTACAGTTTACTGGCCCTACAGGCACTAACGCCGTAGAAGCCGCTTTGAAAATTGCACGTAACGTTACTGGCCGTCAAACCATTGTTTCCTTTACTAATGGTTTCCACGGTGTCACTCAGGGTGCTGCAGCGGTAACCGCTAACATGTACTACAAAGAGTCTATCGGTATGCCTTTAGCAGGCGCATCGTTCATGCCTTACGATGGTTATTTAGGTGATTTTGATACCCTAATTTACCTTGAAAAAGCATTGTCTGATAAATCTTCAGGCTTAGGTCACCCAGCCGCTGTTATTGTTGAAACAATTCAGGGTGAAGGTGGTTTAAACGCGGGGAAAGCGGAATGGTTCCAAGGCTTACAGAAAATCTGTAAGAAGCATGACATGCTTTTAATTGTTGATGATATTCAAGCAGGTTGTGGCCGTAGTGGTACTTTCTTCAGCTTTGAAGACTTCAACATTCAGCCTGACATTATCACGCTGTCTAAGTCATTAAGTGGTTATGGTTTACCCATGGCAATAGTACTAATGAAGCCAGAACTGGATATTTGGAAGCCAGGTGAACATAACGGTACTTTCCGTGGTAACAACCATGCGTTTGTAACTGCACGTATGGCAATTGATACCTACTGGAAAGACACTGAATTCAGTGACAGCGTTAAAAACAAAGCCAAGATTATTCGTGGCCGCTTGAAAGAGATTCAAGCTAAGTACGGTAGTAAAGTTAAGCATAAAGGCCGTGGCATCATGCAAGGCTTAGAGTTTGCTAACGGTGAAATCGCCGACAGAATTACTGAACTAGCGTTTGAGCGTGGTTTGGTTATCGAAACCAGTGGCTCTGATGGTCAAGTTGTAAAAATTCTTACACCTCTAACCATTGAAGAAAGCACGTTAAATAAAGGTTTAGAGATTTTAGAAGGCTGTGTTGCTACCACTATGAATGAAGACGTAGCAAAAGCTTCATAAGTCTTTATAGCGCTTAACGGTTCCTATTTATATTTATCGAGCGGCAGGCACTGCCGCTCAGAAACACATTTTTAATTGTGAGAATTTTTAATGATTGTTCGTACTCTTGAAGAATGCCAAAACTCATCCCGTAAAGTGGTTAGCGAAACTGGTACTTGGGACAGCGTGCGCATGTTGCTTGCTGAAGACAACATGGGTTTTTCTTTCCACATCACCACTATTTACGCTAATACAGAAACTCCTATCTGGTACCAAAACCACTTAGAGTCTGTGTACTGCATGAGCGGTGATGGCGAGATCGAAACTGAAGCAGACGGCAAGGTTTATCAAATTCGCCCGGGTACTTTGTATATTTTAGATAAGCACGACAAACACGTACTGCGTGGCGGCAAAGAAGACATGAAATTAGCCTGTGTGTTTAATCCACCGCTAATTGGTAATGAAGTACATAACAAAGAAGGTGCTTATGAATTGAGTGCCACAAAAATTACGGAGTAATCCGTCGAGGATAGTATGCAACACAGTATTGAAAAAATTGGTGGCACTTCAATGACCGCGTGGCAGGATGTTCTAAAAAACATCTGGTTACGGCCACAACGTAGCGCCGAAGGCGAAGAAACTCTGTATCAACGTGCTTTTGTAGTTTCTGCTTACAGCGGTGTTACCAATGGTTTGTTAGAGCATAAAAAAACCGGTGAGTCTGGCGTATACGCATTGTTTGCTGAGGATGAAAACAGCCCTTGGGCAGAGAAATTAAACTCTGTTTTACAGCAAATGTTATCTATCAACGCTGATATTTTTGCTGATGATAGCCTTAGAAGAAAGAGTGCAGACAAGTTTATTACTGAACGCGTTGTTGATGTAAAACACTGCCTAGAAAACTTAGAAGTTGTCTGTAGCTTTGGTCACTTCCAATTGGACGATCAATTACATCGTGTGCGTGAAATGCTGAGCGCCATTGGTGAAGCGCACAGTGCTTACAACTCAGTTGAGTTGTTACGCAGTCATGGCGTTAACGCTCGCTTTATTGACTTAACTAACTGGATTTCTGATCAACAGCTCACCTTGAATGATCATATTAAAGAAGCATTCTCAGATGTCGACTTCAATACAGAAATGCCGATTGTTACCGGTTACGCTCAATGCATCGAAGGTTTAATGCGTACTTTTGACCGTGGCTACAGTGAGATGACTTTCAGCAAAGTGGCGACCATTACCGGTGCTGCTGAAGCTATTATTCATAAAGAATACCATTTAAGCACGGCTGATCCTATGCTGGTTGGTGCTGATAAAGTTTATCCTATTGGCCAAACCAACTACGACGTTGCTGACCAACTGGCTAACTTGGGCATGGAAGCAATTCACCCACGTGCGGCTGCAGGTTTGCGTCGTAATGATATTTTATTGCGTATTAAGAACACCTTTGAACCTGAACACCAGGGTACGGTTATTCTTAATGAGCACAACAATGACACCCCTAAAGTGGAGATCATTGCTGGCACACCCGGTGTATGGGCAGTCGAGCTATTTGACCAAGATATGGTGGGTGACTCTAAGTACCGCACTAACATGAATGAGCTTGTACAAGACTCTGGCCTTAAGGTTCTGACCAAAGACTATAACGCCAACACCGTTACCTTCTATTTGAAAGGTAATAAGCGTCGTATTAATACACTCATTGAAAGACTGAAAAAAGCTTATACCGAAGCTGACATTAATGCAGAAAAAGTGGCTTTAGTCAGTGCTATTGGCAGCAATATGAAAGTACCTGGTTTGCTGCAGAAAGCAGCAGCGGCATTATCGAATGCCGGTGTGAACATTCTGTCTGTGCACCAAGCACTACGCCAAGTAGACATGATGTTTTTGGTTAGTAATCAAGACTACACCAAAGCCGTACAAGCCCTGCATGAACAGCTTATTGAGAAAGCAGACGTATGGCCAAACAAAAAAACAGCATAATCCTTTTGCTTGTTTGGCTATTATTTTCCGCCCCTGTGTGGGCGGCAGATAACCCACAAGACAAAGCAGCTCAGCAAAAAATAGACGCATTAGAAAAACCACTTTACAACCCCTTTACCGAGCGCTATATACTCGATGAAGTGAAGTTTTTACGACAAATGATGGCCGACTTACGCGTTGAAATGGTCGAAAAAATGACCGACCGTGAAATCAGTGCCACCACCACCGCAGTGCGTTATGCCACTGACACCATCACCTATTTCTTTTATTTAATTGCCGCTGCTTCGACTATTTTTGTATTAATAGGCTGGAGTTCTTTGCGTGATATTAAAGAACGTGCAGGTGACTTTGCTAACGACGAGATTAAACGCATCACCACATCCTACGAGAAGCGTTTAGATAAACTTGAAGAAGAGCTGCATCAAAAATCACGTCATATTGCTCAAGCACAAGAAGAAATAGAGCTTACTAACGAAATCCATTCTTTATGGCTAAAAGCGACGCAAGAAAACACCCCTGAAGCCAAAATCAGTGTTTACGATCAAATCTTACAGTTGCGTGCTGATGATGTAGAGGCTTTGACCTATAAAGCCGATGCCGCTGTAGAGCTTGGCCAAGTTCAATGGGCCATGGGCTTAGTTAATCAAGCGCTAGAAATGGATCCTGACAACAGTCACGCACTCTATCAACGCGCCTGTGCGTATGCAGAACTCGATATGCCAGAGGAAGCCTTAACTGACTTGCAAGCCGCTATTTCTCAATCAAGCTCGTTACGCATTTTAGCTGGCAAAGACGACAGCTTTACCAGCTTGCATGATAACGAACGCTTTATGGAAATGGTTATTACGCCTGAAGGTTAGGCTTAAATAACCTTGCGTCCATCGACAAACACCGCTGTAGCTGCGCCTTTTAAAGTAAGACCAGCTACCGGGCTGTTACGCCCTTGCGACAACAAATGCGAGCGGCGGAAGCAGCGTTCTTGGTAGGGATCTATTAGCGCTGCATTAAATAACCTACCTTCTTTCAAGCCGTGCTCAAAACCTAATACTTCTGCAGGCTTTGAACAGACCGCAGCAATAAAGGCGGCTTCAGTGAGCTCGCCCTTCTCCACCAGCTGTAAAGCTAATGGCAAGAAACCATCAAACATACTCATACCCGGCTGGGCATCAATAAAGGTAGTTTTCTTAGCAGCGACATCATGAGGGCGATGGTTGGAGCTAATCGCCAACTCGCCGGCATTAACCGCTGCAAGCAAGGCTTGGCGGTCTACTTCAGTACGCAGTGGCGGTAAGACTTTATACAGGCTGTTATAACCGATCACCGACTCGTCCGTATAAATCAAGTTGGCTAAGGGAGTATCTGCGGTAATACGCATGCCCGCTTCACGTGCCTGACGTAACATCACCAAGCTTCTACCACAGCTTATCTGGCTGATATGTGCACGCACACCGGTTTGTTCTACCAGTAACAACATTTGTGCCAAGGCAATGGTTTCTGCTGTACGAGGAATCCCCGGAATCCCCATACGAGTAGCCACAGGACCTTCATGCATACATCCACCCGCAGACAAGGACACGTCATCAGGAGTTAAGAATACCAATAGATCATAGGTTGCAGCGTAATCAAGTACGCGTCTTAATACGTAACTGCTCTTAAAAGGCTGCCTGGCATTGCTTAAAGCGACACATCCAGCTTCTTGCAAAGAAGCCATCGAAGCAATTTGTTCTCCACCTAAGCCCGGCGTTAACGCTCCTAACGGCAAGACATGAGCAAAGCATGCTTGCTGCGCTTTCTCTAATATTTGTTGCACAATGGCGCTGTTATCGACAACCGGTTTAGTGTCAGGCAAAGCACAGACATGGGTAAAGCCACTGCTACTGGCTGCCTGTGTTTCTGAAGCGATTGCGCCTTTCTGGGCAAAGCCGGGTTCGGCCAAGTGCGCACCTAAATCGACTAACCCAGGAATCAGCCACTGACCCCGTGCATCTATAGTCTGCTCTATTATGCCGCTCTCTGGCTTACGACCAATGGCCTTGATACGCCCTTCGGCCACATAGACATCGGTCACTGTATCTAACTGCTGACTAGGGTCTATTAAACGCGCTTGTTCTATTTGTAAATAACGCATCTTATAATTCCCCTAGCTGTGCACGCTCATTGCGCTCTTGTTGCTGGCCACTCATGGCCATGGCCATCACTGCCATACGCACAGCGATGCCATAACTGACCTGATTTAAAATAACCGATTGTGCGCCATCAGCGACGGTCGATTCTATTTCAACACCACGATTAATCGGCCCTGGGTGCATAACAATGGCATCAGGCTTAGCCAACTTTAATTTATCGACTGTTAGCCCGTATTGTTTATAAAACTCACTGCCAGCGGGCAATAAAGCGTCTTGCATACGTTCTTGCTGTAAGCGTAACATTATGATTACATCGCAATCTTTGAGGCCGTCTTCAAGCTTGTAAAACACCTTACAGCCAAGCCCGCCTATATCGCGTGGTAACAAGGTACGAGGGCCAATCACTCGCACTTCAGCTGCACCTAAAGTATTAAGTGCGTATATCTGCGAACGCGCTACGCGTGAATGTAGAATATCACCGACCACTGCCACTACTTTTCCTTCTATACTGCCTTGGTGACGGCGAATGGTGAGCATATCAAGCATGGCTTGCGTCGGATGAGCATGACGACCATCACCGGCATTAATAATAGCCACATGCGGTGTTACTTGTTCAGCTATAAAGTGAGCGGCACCTGAGTCAGCATGGCGCACCACAAACAGGTCTGAATACATGGCTTCTAAGTTCCACAGCGTATCCATTAAAGTTTCGCCCTTAGAAGTCGCCGAGCGGGCGATATCCAAATTTAAAATATCTGCAGATAAGCGTTTAGCGGCTAATTCAAAGGTAGAGCGTGTGCGCGTACTGTTTTCAAAAAATAAATTAACCACAGTTTTGCCGCGCAACAAGGGTACTTTTTTAATGGCACGTTCTTGAGTGCTGATAAAGGAATCAGCAGTATCTAAAATTTCAGTTAACAAGGCTTTGCTTAAACCTTCTGTGGTTAAGAAGTGTTTTAAGCGACCGTCTGCGGTGAGCTGAACGTTGTTCGGATTTGTTATCATTGCGTGCGTGCCTTATAAATGAAACAAAGGAAGTTAAGCCAAGCTAATACTGAGCGGCTGGGGGCCACTGAGCTTAATTAACTCATCACTTGAGAGAATGAGTTTGGTGCCACATAAATCTGGTTGAATGGGCAGTTCACGACGGCCTATATCCAACAAACACACCAGAGTAATACTGGCAGGACGGCCATAGTCAAACAGCTCGTTCATGGCGGCGCGAATAGTGCGTCCACTCATGATGACGTCATCTATCAATATAATATGGCGGTCTTCGACTGACTCGGGTAAATCTGAACCCTGCACTAATGGGTGTAGGCCTTTACGGGTAAAGTCATCGCGGTAAAAGCTGATATCCAGAGAACCGGCTTCGCTAATGTTTAACGCTTGCTGTATGCGTTCGGTAACCCAAACGCCGCCCGTACGGATTCCTATTAATAATGGATCGTCAATGTTCTGTTCGACTAAATATGTTTTTAAGCGCTCAGCAAGTTCAGTAAACACCTGCTCGATATTAGGTAAGCTCATTCTGCGTCCTTAGTATTAAGCGGCCAAGCCTCCATCCAGCTTTGTAAAATTAGCTGCGCGGCCAAACCATCAACGGAGTGAGCTCCAAAGTCTCTTTCTCCACCTTCAGCCATTACTATACCCTTTGCTTCGTAACTGGTTAAGCGCTCATCTTGAGTAAATGAAGGACGCTTAAATCGATTACATAAACGGTTAGCAAATTTATTAGCGCGACGACTCATTTCGCTTGCGCTGCCGTCCATATTTAAGGGCAGGCCCACCACAAAAGCATCAGGCTTCCATTCATTAACTAGGCGCTCTAATTCATCCCAATTAGGAATACCGTCTTTGGCTTTAAAGGGCGTTAACGCTTGAGTGTTTTGAGTAAAACGCTGGCCAACGGCAACACCCATTCTGCGAGTACCAAAATCAAACGCCATGATATGAACGACTTTATCATTGGGTTGCGCAGCCATTAAGCGTGGCCCATTTGTGAGCTTAAAAATTCAACACTTACGCCTATTTTAGCCAGCGCTGCCTGATAGATATCGTCTACAGGGGTTTCAAATAACAGTTTTGCATCTGCTTCTGTCGTTAGCCAAGCATTACTGCTTAGCTCATTTTCTAACTGTGCTTTGTCCCAACCGGCATACCCCAAGGCAATGATAAACTCTTGCGGCCCTGCATCATTGGCTATGGCTTTTAAAATGTCTTTAGAAGAAGTTAAATGCGCTTCTGCGGCCACACTAAAGGTGGAGTTCCAAGCACCTGCCTGACGATGCAGTATAAAGCCATGCTCAGGACTGACAGGACCACCATCTAAGACAATGGGGTTGGCCGTTAATTTATAAGGGATTTGCAGTTGCTCACAAATATCATGAAAATCTACTGGCAACTTGCGGTTAAGAACCAAGCCCATTGCACCGTCTTCGTTATGCTCACACAAGTAAATAACAGCACCCGTGAACAAAGAGTCTTTTAACCCGGGCATGGCGATGAGTAAATGATGTTTAAGATCGTTTGCTTGCTGCATATTAATTGGCATCTGAAATGTAACGATTACCTTTAAATTGCCAAGTACGAATAATTTCTAAAATGTCGGTAGTTTTTTTCATCTCTTCGGTAAACGGAGGAAATGGTGCCGACATGCGGACAATTCGTATGGCTGCTTCATCTAACACTTTACGGCCTGATGATTCCATCACACTCAGCTCGCGGATAGTTCCATTGGGGTTAATGGCAACCAACAAGCGCAGGCGACAACCATCAACACAATTCTCTGCTTCGCGTGGATAGTTACGTGCGCCGTTATCTTCAATGCGTCGACGCCAACTATTTACATAGTAAGCATCACTGGCTTTCATGGTAGAAGTAGCGGTTAAGCGATTTATTCTTGGGCGCTTGCTATCGGACTGTCTCAGACTGTCCAACTTAGCTTCTAAACTGGCTATTTCTAGACTACGTTCCAATAACTTCTTCTCTGGCCCGTCTGGTAAGTCCACTTCCTTTTGTGCCTGCTTAATCTGCGGCTGCGCTTTAAACTGGCTTTGTGCTTGGGTAGTTATCACCGGCTGCTGACTGCTGACCTTCTTAGGGGCGCTGGCTAGCTGCTCTTGCATTGAGGTGTCATTGATTATATTGGTTTGAAAAATTGCTTCGGTATCAGTGGTCAGCAGCTTGGCTTCATCTAAGGTGCCGCTGCCTTGTTGATTTTCTTGCGCTAAAAAGTCAGCTTTTTCTGGGGCGTCATCGCTTTTATAGCTCGCCAAAGTAACTTCTAAGGTTTTACTTAAGTTATTGTTGCGCTCTTGCGCCTGAAAACTCACGCCTAAAATAACCACAGCATGCAAGACTATGGCTAAAAATAGCGTAAACGAGAATCGGTCGGAGCTGGTAACTACAGCAGCAGACATGCGAACAACCACACTTTTAAAGGGCTAAAATAAACCGTTGCAAGTCTGCACGCTCAGCAGCCAATTGTCTATACGACAATCGGCCTCTTAGTGCCTTAGACAGCTTCAGCCTGACTTATTTACTTCAGCCAATGTTTTAGTCAGTAGCCGATTTAAATAAGTCATTACTACTTGGTATGGCCAAGCCCATTTACGCGTAAACCAATGGCCGAAAGCGATATCTGCCGAGGTATACACCATATATTGTTGACGACGCACGCCTTTTAAAATTGCCTGAGCAGCTTTTTCAGGACTGACTGCATGCCTTTGAAAACGCGCAGTCAATGCTTTTACTCTAGGGTGCTCGGTATCCACGCCGACCACATTAATAGTACGCACTAGGCCAGTATCAACGGCACCCGGACAAACTAAACTTACATGAATATTACTGGGCTTTAGATCAAAGCGCAGCACCTCACTTAAGCCTCGCAGTGCGAACTTAGTGGCACTGTAAGCACTATGCCAAGGTAAACCAAACAAGCCCGCTGCCGAAGATACGTTGATAACATGCCCGCCCTTTCCTGCCGCAATCATTGCCGGTGTAAAGGCTTTCAGTACATGCACTGGCCCCATTAAATTGACGTCTATTAGCTGCTGCCAATGCTCTATCTCTAAGTTTTCAATACTGCCCCAAGTGGAAATACCGGCAATATTAAACAACATATCCATACTACCAAATTGACTGTGTAGGGTACCTGCTAGCTGCGAGACCGCTGCAAAGTCGGTAATATCAGCCGCTTGCGCCAACAATAACTCTGCACCCAGCAGCTGTATTTCTGTCGCGGTTTGTCGAAGTTGATCGGCGTTGATATCGGTAATTGCAAGCGCCGCACCTTCTTTAGCTAAGGCCAGGGCCGAGGCCTTACCTATGCCGCTGGCGGCACCCGTAACAAAACAACGCTTACCCGTAAAGTAGCCCATAGCACCCTCGAAGGTTTGTTATTATTATTGTCTTCAGTATAAGCTCAATAACGGTCAATATAATAACAATTGCAGTAGTCTTTTGTGCCAACCAGTGAGATGTATCAACCAATGAGCCAGTTAAAAGATGCATTACAGGCAAGCGAAAACTGGGCGATAGCCGATGGGCCACGCTTAGCTGTTCCTACTATCAAAGAACGCGGCCTGATGTTCCGCCTAATTTCAACAGTCAGTCGTTTTTTTGGTCGTCCAAAACTGCCCAATGTATTCCCAGTATTCAATATCAATCGTCGTCTATTTTGGGCTTGGCTGTTTTTTGCTTCGCGCCTAATGCCTTTCGGCCGTCTGCCTGCCCGCACAAGAGAGCTGGTTATTCTAAGAGTGGGTTTTAATTGTCGTAGCCGTTATGAGTTTGCTCAGCATTTAGAGATAGCGCAGTGCTTAGGTGTTTGCGAGCAAGATATTTTGGCCACTATCAAACCGGCTGATCATTGCTCTGACCTGCACTTACAGGCTCTCTTGCATGCCTGCGATCATGTCTGCCAAAAGCAGCCTATTCCAAGCACTGTTTGGCAAGCGCTGCAGCAGCATTATTCAGATAAGCTATTGATAGAATTATTGATGCTGATTGGACATTATGAAATGGTAGCGGCTGTATTAATTAATGCAGCCGTACCGTTAGAAGAAGAGATTGAAGCAAACTTAATTGCTTTCGAGCGCAAAGCGAACTCGAAAGCCGCAAGCACTAGCTAGGCACCTTTGATTTTCAGTAAACAGTCAATGTATTGGCCGGCAATATCAATACCGGTGTCGCGACTGATTTCACGCACGCAAGTTGGGCTAGTCACGTTTATTTCGGTGACATAATCACCTATAACGTCTATGCCAACAAAATGCAGACCTTTCTCTCTTAGGGTAGGCCCAATCTTGTGAGCAATGCTTAAGTCGCCTTCGGTCAGCTTGCGGGTTTCACCTCTGCCGCCGGCGGCAATATTGCCACGGGTTTCACCCTTCTGGGGTATGCGCGCCAAACCATAAGGAACCGGCTCACCGTTAATCATTAAAATACGCTTATCACCATCACTAATATCTGGAATAAAACGCTGCGCCATAATTTTTTGGGCACCAAACTCAGTAAGAACTTCTATTATCACACCAACATTTGGGTCATCTTCTTTTAAACGGAAGATCGATGAACCACCCATACCATCGAGCGGTTTAAAGATAACATCGCCATGCTGCTTATGAAAAGCGCGCAATAAGCTGGCACGACTGGTAACTATAGTCGGCACCATTAAATCAGGAAAGTGCGTAGCAAAAATCTTCTCATTACAATCGCGCAGACTTTGTGGCTTATTCGACACCAATACGCCATCACGCTCTGCCATTTCTAATATAAAAGTACTGTAAAGAAACTCACTATCAAAGGGCGGGTCTTTGCGCATTAAAACAATGCCAAGTTCGGCTAGAGGACGCTCTTGCCACTCACCCAGCTCGAACCAATGCTTTGGATCCATCTTTACTTGAATAGGAGCCATGCGTGCCATCGCGTTGCCGCGATCCAAATAAAGATCCTGTTGCTCCATATACCAAAGCTGACAGCCTCGCTCTTGCGCGGCAAACAGCAAAGCCAAGGAAGTATCTTTTTCAAAGCTGATGTCAGCAATAGGGTCCATTATCACCCCAAGAGAGATAGCCATGTTTACTCCACTAAATTAAATCAATATAGTTTAATGTACGCTAAGGCATGCTAGCTAACAAATTAAATAATAAAAACAAGCCGACAAATCCGCTCTAGCCTTTACCCAACAATTTGTGGTACAAACGCACGTAATGTTGTCTATTGCATGGATTTGGCAATGGCAAATAATCAAAATCATACAAACGGATGGTTAGGCCACACAATATGGAAGATAACTTTCAGAATGTAAAAGTCATGGTGATTGATGATAGTAAAACTATTCGTCGCACCGCCGAAACCCTACTGACTAAAGTAGGCTGTGAAGTAATAACTGCCACTGACGGTTTTGACGCGCTGTCTAAAATAGCTGACAGCAACCCAGATATTATTTTTGTCGACATTATGATGCCGCGCTTAGATGGCTACCAAACCTGTGCGCTTATTAAGAATAACTCCAAATTTAAGTCGACACCGGTAATTATGTTATCCAGTAAAGACGGCTTATTTGATAAAGCGAAAGGTAGAATCGTTGGCTCTGACCAATACTTAACTAAGCCTTTTAGTAAAGATGAATTATTAGGCTCAATTCGTAAATACGTTAAGTCTTAAATAAAGAACAAACCCTTATAGAGTACAGAGAGGTACCCGAGCATGGCTCGCATTTTAGTCGTAGATGACTCACCGACGGAAACTCAAGCATTCCGTACCATGCTAGAAAAAAACGGCCATGAAGTGCTTTCTGCCGAAAATGGTGCGGACGGCGTTGCTCTTGCACGCCAAGAAAAACCTGATGTCATTTTGATGGATATAGTCATGCCCGGCCTGAATGGCTTTCAAGCTACTCGCCAACTGACTAAAGATCCTAGCACCCAGCACATCCCTGTTATAATAGTCACCACCAAAGACCAAGAGACTGATAGAGTCTGGGGTAAGCGCCAAGGGGCTAGCGGCTATTTAGTAAAGCCAGTGCCAGAGGCAACTTTGTTATCTGAAATCGCTTCGGTAATGGCAGAGTAATTATGCATCCGTTTGATCTACTTCTTAGCATAGCCAAACGTAGCAAGCACAATGCTGCACAGCTACCGCAGCAACTAGAAAACATTACTTACTGGCGCGGTGTAGGTTTTTTCTTGGCTGGGCAACGTTTAGTCGTAGAAATGAATGACGTCCGTGAGATCTTACAACCTCCAAAACTAACTAAAGTGCCTGGCGTACGTAGCTGGGTTTTAGGGGTTGCTAACGTTCGTGGCCGCCTTATACCTATTATGGACCTTGCTGGTTTAGTGGGCCTGCCCACTCGCGCTAACTGGCGTAGTCGTCGAGTTTTAATAGTAGAGAAAGAGAATTACCTGTGTGGTTTGTTGGTGGATGCCGTTTTAGGTATGCAACAATTCGCAGTCGAGTCACAGAGTACTGAATCTGACCTTGCGTCTGAACTTAGCAAGTTCTCATCTTATAGCTATGAAAAAGACAATCAAAGCTGGTCGGTATTTGAGATAGATAAGTTAATAGAAGCACCTGAATTTTTACAAGTGGCCGTATAAACCAACTGTAAACTCTGCTATTTAGCAGAAATAAATAAAAATACATGCATCATAGTTTGGAGAGTATGGCATGAAAAAAAGATCTGATGGCGTCCTAACAACGGTATTCCGTAACCGTTCAAACGGCGCACTGGCTGGCTTGCTAATTATATTCCTAGCAACCTTTATTAGTATTACAGTTGTAACCAACTACTCTTCTAAACGTGATGAGCAGTACCTTGAACACACTGGTGAGCTGCGCGTTTTATCGCAAGAGATGGCTAAAAACGCTGTTGAAGCGGCCGGTGGTAAAGAGGAAGCTTTTAGCGAGTTAAAAATTGCGCGTGATAACTTCGAGCTCCGCTGGGGTTATTTAGTTAATGGCGATGAAAGCAGCAATTTATCTCCTGCTGAATATCAATCCATGTCTCAACTAGACAGCCTTTGGCAGCGCGTAAAAAGAAACTCTGACCAAATTGTTCGTACTCGTGACGTTATTTTATCCCTACACGAAGTTGCGGCCACGCTTGCTGAAACTATTCCTCAGTTACAAGTTGAATACGACGAAATTGTTGAGATCTTACTGGACAGCGGCGCACCTGCCGACCAAGTAGCCGTTGCTCAACGTCAGTCATGGTTGGCAGAACGTATTGTACGTTCGGTCAACAAAGTATTAGCCGGTGGTGAAGATGCGGTAATGGCGGCTGACGCCTTTGGTCGAGACGCCTCTCTATTCGGTCGTGTATTAAACGGTATGATTCAAGGCAATATCATTACCCAAGTTAGAAACGAAGAAGCTATCTTCGCTCTGTCTGAAGTTGCTGAGCTATTTGAATTCGTATCCGGCTCGGTAGACGAAATCTTAGAAACCTCACCTGAACTTTTCCAAGTACGTGAATCTTCTGACGCCATCTTTATTGATTCTCGCTCTTTACTTGAACAGGCCTCTGTACTCTCCACAGAGATCCAAGTAGGTGCTGCTCAGCGTGCTATTTTCCAGTTAATTGGCTATATAGCCGCACTATTAGCCGTTGTTGCCATTATTGGCTTGGGTGTGGTTTCGTATCGCTCTACCCGACGCGACTTAGAAAGCACCGCTAATCAGAATGAGCTGAACCAAATTGCTATTCTACGTCTACTTGACGAAATTGCCGACCTTGCTGACGGTGACTTAACCGCCTCTGCCACAGTAACCGAAGACTTTACGGGTGCCATTGCTGACTCTATTAACTACGCCATCGACCAAATGCGCTCGTTGGTATCTGCGATTAACGACACTGCCGTACAGGTATCTTCTGCAGCCCAAGAAACACAGGCAACGGCAATGCACTTAGCCGAAGCTTCTGAGCACCAAGCCCAAGAAATTGCTGGTGCTTCTGCCGCTATTAACGAAATGGCTGTGTCTATTGACCAAGTATCTGCTAACGCTTCTGAGTCGTCCGCGGTTGCGGAACGTTCGGTTGCCATCGCCAACAAAGGCGCTGAAGTAGTACAGGCAACCATTAACGGCATGGATAACATCCGTGAACAGATTCAAGAAACTTCTAAGCGTATTAAACGTCTGGGTGAATCGTCACAAGAAATTGGTGACATCATCTCACTAATTACCGACATTGCTGACCAAACCAACATTCTGTCTTTGAACGCTGCTATTCAGGCGTCTATGGCGGGTGATGCGGGTCGTGGCTTCGCGGTAGTTGCGGACGAAGTTCAGCGCCTTGCAGAACGTTCAACAGCGGCAACCAAACAGATTGAAGCACTGGTTAAAACCATTCAGAACGATACTAACGAAGCAGTAATCTCTATGGAACAAACCACATCAGAAGTAGTACGTGGTGCGCGTTTAGCGCAAGACGCTGGTGTTGCTCTGGAAGAAATTGAAAACGTATCGAAAAACCTAGCTGAGTTGATTCAGAATATTTCTAATGCTGCTCGTCAGCAAGCGTCATCTGCGGGTCATATTTCCAACACGATGAACGTGATCCAAGAGATTACTTCGCAGACTTCAGCGGGTACTACTGCCACCGCGAAGTCGATTGGTAACTTAGCTGAAATGGCTAACCAATTACGTGAATCTGTGGCTGGCTTTAAGTTACCAGAAATGGGTTATGACGAAACAAGCCAACAACAGGTACTGTAATTCATAGCTATCCATTATGAACCAATTGTCAGCTGGATTAAGTAACGTGCCTAATATGGATGAAAACCAGTTTGTTCGCTGGCAAAGTCTGCTTGAAGAGCGTACCGGCATGTGTCTAACACCGCAGCGCCGTACGTTCTTGCAATCCAACTTAAACGTAAGAATGCGTGAGTTGGGTTATCAAGACATGCAAGACTACTACCAGCTGGTAACTACTGGGGCAACAGGTGCTATTGAATGGAACACCTTGGTTGACCGGCTGACGGTTCAAGAAACACGTTTTTTCAGAGATATTGATGCGCTTACTTTTGTTGAACAGTATGTACAAGAATTTGCGGATCAAAGTGATAATAAAGACACATTTGAGTTTTGGAGCGTAGGCTGCTCAACCGGTGAAGAGCCCTATACCTTTGCCCTGATTGGCGAGCGTTACTTAGCACCGAAAGGCATTCGTTATTCTGTTACAGGAACCGATATTTCTACTAATGCTCTGCGTAAAGCCCGCAAAGGAATTTACCCTGTAAAGGCTTTGCAATTCATACCAGAGCATTATCAGTCTGAAAACCTTAACCTTGATGCAAGTAATAAAAACATAGAGCTATCCGCCAAGTTGCGCGAACGCTGCTGTTTTAGCCAAGTAAATATTTTAAACTTGGCCAGCTACCCTCTGCACTCATTACAAGTGATTTACTGTCAAAACGTATTAATTTATTTTCGTCGTTGGCGTCGTCGCGAAATTTTAAACAATTTAGCCGAACGTTTAGCCCCTGGCGGCATTTTAGTTATTGGTTTAGGTGAAATGGTTGATTACCAGCATCCGTTATTAGAACCCATCCGCATAAACAACATATCCGCCTTTATGCGAAAAAGACAAAAAAATAAAGAAGGGCGTAACTGATGAACCAAGATTATATCGCTCTTGATTGGGTGAAAGGTGAAATAGAAGAAACCTTACTGCAAGCCCAACAATCACTCGAAGATTACGTTGATAATCCGCAAGATAAAACGCGTTTAAAGTTTTGTTTAAGTTATCTGCACCAAGTACACGGCACGCTTAAAATGGTAGAGTTTTATGGTGCTGCCTTGCTTGCCGAAGAAATGGAAGCTGTCGCTAGCGCCTTAGTCAGCGGCCAAATTAAACAAGAAATACCCGCTTTAGAAATTTTAATGCAAGCCATCTTGCAACTGCCGCACTACTTAGAACATATTAAGATTGGGCGCAGAGATCTGCCCGTGGTTTTGTTGCCAATTCTTAATGAATTGCGTGCTGCCCGTGGTGAAACTTTTTTATCAGAAAGCGCGTTATTCACACCCTATATTGTCGCTAATCCAAGCATTAGTGAGGTACAGGCAAAATCCGTATCCTCAGCAGACTTTAATCAGTGGGCACGAAAAGTTAGACAAATGCTCCAAGCCGCTACTCTGCAGCTTTTACAAGGCAAGCAGCCCGCCGTTGCCAAGCAGTACTTAAGTCGCGTTTTCGCAAGACTGCATAAAACCCTTGGCGACACGCCACAAGGGATTGTCTGGCTACCCGCTCTAGCTTTTAGCCAATGGCTAGAAAAACAAGAACACCTACCCAACAGTTCACGACACTTATTAAAAGACTTAGATAATTCTTTAAAAGAAGTAATTGAACAGGGTGTTAAGGCCGTAAATACGCCTGCTCCTACAGAGCTGGTTAAAAACTTATTATTTTATGTGGCGCGTACTGACGTACAAACAGAAGCGATTAAGGCCGTTCAAGAGCGTTTCAAACTTGCTCAAGCGCTTCCTAGTGAAGAAGACATTGCATTAGAGCGTGACGCATTAGCTGGCCCAGACCGTACAACCATTGATAGCGTGCTAGGCGCTTTAAATGAAGAAATTGCTAGCATCAAAGACCGCTTAGATTTAATTATTCGTGGCGATGGTGACCGCACACCTGCTTTACAGAGCTTAGTAAGCAATTTCAAACAAGTTGCCGATACCATGGGGATGCTTGGCTTAGGTATGCCCCGCAGAGTAATGCAAGAACAGCAAAACCTTATTGTCGATATGGTCAACGCGGGTCATGCTGACGATAACGCCCTGTTAGACATTGCCGGCGCACTGCTTTACGTAGAAGCCACATTATCGGGTATGCGTAAAGAAGGTAATTTTGAAGCGCAAACTGGTAGCAGTGCTTTATCCGACGCCCAAAAAGCAGTTATTCGTGAAGCTCGCAATGTATTAGAAAATGTCAAAGATGCCATTATTGCCTACATTGCTAACCGTTGGGCTATTCGCGAAATCGAAGAAGTTCCAGAGCTATTGCACAGTATCGAAGGCTCTTTAGCCATTATTCCATTACCGGAAGTGGCGGATATTTTAGCGCAAGCAGCCAATTTTATTCAGCAGCACCTTATTGTTTCTGCTGTACAGCCACAATGGTCGGTAATGGACAGTTTTGCGGATGTTCTATCCGGTGTTGAATACTTTCTTGAACGTTACAGCGATAGCCCACACCATGCCAGTGACGAGCTATTAACTCGCGTAAAAAGCAATGTTCAAGAACTAACACAGCGCATTTCTACAGGTCAAATACATGATGCTGAAGAACAGCCAATTGTTGAGCCTGACCCTCTGGCTATTCGTTACGATGACGTAACCGGTATTGATGAAGCGCTAGAAATATCGCAGCAACAACAGTCGCAAGCAGCAGCCACTGTAAGTGCAGAGCCCGAGCTCACAACTGAACCTGAACTAACGGCAGAGCCTGATTTAACCGCTACGCCTGAGCCAAAAGCGCCCGTTAGTATTACTGCAACTGCAGACGATGATGACCTGATTGACGAAGAAATCATTGAAATATTTTTAGAAGAAGCTGAAGAGGTACTCGAAACTCTTCATGAGTTTTGGCCGCAATACAAGGCCAACCAAAGTGATGATGAAGCCTTCGCTACCGTAAGACGTGCATTCCATACCTTAAAAGGTAGCGGTCGCATGGTTAAGGCTAAAACGCTCAGCGAGCTGGCATGGTCTATCGAAAACCTATTTAACCGCGTGTTAGATAATACAATAGAGATGACGACCACCATCACTGAACTGACTGATCACGTGATTAGTCAGCTTCCTGCTTTAATAAGTGATTTTAGAGAACACAAAGAGCCCTCAGTAGAAACACAGCCACTGATGGATTATGCTTTTGCAATTGCCGCCAATGAAAATGTTGCCAGCCTTGCTGATATTATAAGCACCTCCAGCACAACCACTGATACTGACTCTGAAGAGATAACCCTTGATCTACCCAGTGATTTTCAAGAAGACGATGCAGACAGTGCTTTAATTGATATTTTTATTACCGAAACACAGTCACACTTAACTGAAATCCTTGCTTTTATTGAACTGTCTAAAGAGACTTATTTTAGCAATCCTTTAACCGACAACCTGCAACGCGCTTTACACACCCTTAAAGGTAGCGCCCACATGGCAGGCATTCGCAGTATTGCCAACATCGCCCACCCACTTGAAAAGCTAATCAAAGAGCTACGCACATATCAAATTAGCAATAATGAAGCCGTTGTTTCGTTGGTTTCTCGTGGCTATGAGCTTATCAATGAAGCAATAGCGAGCAGTGAGTTATTGGCGGCAACCACTCTTCCAAACTCAGAGCTTTGGCAGAATGAAATTGAAGCATTAAATAACTCGCTAATCGAACAAGCACACCAAGACGGTAAAAGTGGTCAAGGTCCTAACTTAGAAGCCATTGCTCAGTTTATGACGCATGGAATGGATTCTCTATTGGACGCTGAACGCTTATTAGAACAGTGGCTGCAGCAGCATGACAGCAGCGCGCTTAAGGCGATACGTCACGACCTTCAGGATGTTGCACTTGGCGCAGCCAGTGCAGAGTTGTCACACATTCAATTACTGACCAACAAACTTGATGATTTTTATCATAGAGTTGAGCAGGCCAACCTTAATGATAAAACCAGTATCATTGATTTGGCCCATGAAGCCCATGAAGCTTTATTGAACATGTTTGACTCACTAGCCGCCGGTCAGGAAATGACTCTACCGGACGCGCTCTTAGAGAGTTTACGCAACTGGCAATCGGAAGAAGAAGGCGTTTACCAAAATGTTATTACAACGGAAGACTTTGGTTTACCGCCACTTAAAGAAGATGCTAGCGCTGAGCTAAGCACAGACGACTCAGAAAACGAATTTCTTGTAATGAATGAAGAAGATAGCGAGCTGCTCGACATCTTCCTTGAAGAATCTCAAGAAATCATGGAAGCCATAGAAACAACATTAGAAGTATGGCAACAAAATCCAAATGATTTACTGCAAGTAGCACAGTTACAACGTGAACTGCACACCCTTAAAGGGGGTGCGCGCATGACTGATTTAAACGCAATAGCTGACCTTTGCCACGAACTGGAAACTCTCTATGAGTACATCAGTAGCGGCCGCCTAGGCATGCAAACATCATTATTTAGCGTGCTCGAACGTGCTCATGACACTCTCGCTAATCAGCTAGATAACGTCCGCAGTGGTTTTTCTCCAAAAGCTGCTAACAGCTTAGTCAAAGAGATCAACCAGCTAACTAAAGCACCCTCAAATACCTCATCGCAATTCGACCGTGAACTGACTGAAGCTGATACCGGTTTAGAGTTCGCTAATGAGCCAATTGCAGCTGATACAACTTGGCAGCAACCAAGTGCCGCGAATACAACTAAGAGTGAATCTCTGGACGAGTCAGACCGTGAAATATTAGAAATATTTCTCGAAGAGGCAGCCGAACTTCATGAAGCTCTAGACTCGGCTATTGATGAATGGCAATCAGACATATCACAGAGTGCTGCACCTGAAGAGGCGCAACGCATTCTACACACCTTAAAAGGTGGCGCGCGGCTGGCAGGCTTAACTGAAATCGGCGACATTGCACATGACTTTGAAACCCAAATATTACGTGCGCAGCAAGGCCGTATTGAAGCAAATGATGATTTCTTCAAAACTGCTTACCAACAGCAAGACCTACTCCAGTCCAAAGTAGAAAAAGTAGCTCAGGTATTAGCAGGTGGTGAATTAATCACTCTTAGCCAACCTGAGCTTACGTTTGAAAATGAAGCCGAACTAGATATAGAAAATGCTATTGAAGAAAGCTCTGAAAGCACGAAATCAAACAACGAGCGAAGCCGCGAGTTAGATATCGAACTAGTGGGTACAGCTGCGGATATTACAGAAGAAACACCTGAAGCTGCAGACACAGAGCAAGACAAAAACGTTATCGCTCTTCGCCCTAAAGCTCAGACTCAGGCTCAACTCCAGCCAAAGAAAGACTCTCAGCCAAATCCAGAGAGACAAAAAGCGCCACAAGAGTTGGTGCGAGTTTCAGCAGATTTGCTGGATAGCTTAGTCAACCTTGCCGGTGAAACATCCATCGGCCGTGGCCGTATGGAGCAACAGGTTAACGACTTCTCTTTTACCCTTGAAGAGATGGATGACACCTTAGAACGATTGCGTGACCAGTTGCGTCGTTTAGACCAAGAAACGGAAGCGCAAGTACTCTTCCGCCAAGAACGTCAGGGCCCAACTTACGAGGACTTCGATCCTTTAGAAATGGACCGTTACTCAACCATGCAGCAATTATCACGTGCGCTGGTTGAGTCTGCATCAGACCTATTAGACTTAAAAGATACGCTAGCCAATACCACACGTGACACTGAAACATTATTGTTGCAGCAAAGCCGGGTTAACTCGGAGTTACAAGAAGGCTTGATGCAGACCCGCATGGTTCCTTTCCAGCGTTTAGTACCGCGTTTACGTCGTATTGTTCGCCAAATTGGCTTGGAGCTAGGCAAGCAAGTTGAGCTTAACGTGCGTAATGCTGAAGGCGAAATGGATCGCTCTATTCTAGAACGACTTATTTCCCCACTAGAACATATGGTACGTAACTCGGTTGACCATGGTATTGAATCACCGGCGGATCGTAAAAGCGCCAAAAAACCAGAGGTGGGTCAAGTAACTTTAACCATCAGCCGTGACGGCGGCGATGTTTTAATTACCTTAGTCGATGACGGCCAAGGCATTAATATCGAAGCGGTTAAACGCAAAGCTATTGAGCGAGGCTTAATGCCTAAGAGTGGCGCTCTACCCGACCAAGAGATTTTACAGTTTATCCTACAGGCAGGTTTTTCAACTGCAGAACAGGTAACTCAAATATCAGGTCGTGGTGTCGGCATGGATGTTGTTGCCAGCGAAATCAAACAGATGGGTGGCGTGATACAAATCGATTCGATTCCGGGCAAAGGCACTACGTTCGTTATCCGCTTACCTTTCACTGTATCTGTTAACCGCGCCTTAATGATTCGCATGAGCGATGACCTTTACGCTATTCCATTGAATAACATTCAAGGTATCGTGCGTGTACCCGTTATGGAAATGCGTGCTATCTACGAGCAACCAAGTAATGAGCGCATTTATCATTATGCGGGTACTGATTACCACGTTGGCTACCTTGGCACTTTCTTAGATAGCAAAGTGCTACCAAGCTTGGAAGGTCAGCAGTCCGCATTACCGATGCTGCTGGTGCGTGGTCCAATTCCTTTTGCCTTGCAGGTAGACAGCCTACTAGGCTCACGTGAAATTGTAGTAAAAACTTTAGGCCCACAGTTCGCCAGTGTATTCGGTGTTTCTGGTGGTTCAATTCTTGGTGATGGTTCAGTAGTAATTATTCTTGATTTACCCGCCATGATACGTGCTCATGACACAGCACAATATCAGCAGTCACTAGAAGTAGACTTACAAGAAGCACAGCGGAGAAAGCTGCTGGAGCAACGCTTACCTCGTATTTTGGTTGTCGATGACTCGGTTACTGTTCGTAAAGTAACGACTCGCTTACTTGAACGCTATGGTATGGAAGTGCTTACCGCCAAAGACGGTGTTGATGCTCTCGCAGTACTGCAGGACACCCTGCCTGATTTGATGCTTTTAGATATCGAAATGCCCCGCATGGATGGCTTTGAAGTCGCCTCTCAGGTACGTCATGATTCACGCTTAAAAGACCTACCAATTATTATGATTACATCGCGTACAGGTGATAAGCACCGTGAGCGGGCAATGGCAATTGGTGTAAATGAATACTTAGGCAAACCCTTCCAAGAAGATGTATTACTAACAACTATCGGCCATTTACTGGGTCGTGAAGTGTATTGATATGACGCTACCTAAGGTCGGTATACTGGCGGAAGATTTGGTGCAACAACACCTACTTAGAAATGCATTAACACACTACGGCTTTGACGTTATATTTAATAGCAGCCCGAGTAAGTTAGATGCACTCCCCAGTATCCAGCCTGATGCATGGATTGTTGACCTTTGCGATGAAGACGACCAGAACTACCCATGGTTCGACGAGCTACTAAACAGCAAAAAACCAGTATTGTTTGGGCTTGAACAAGCGCCTCAAAAAACCTGCCCTACTTACCCAAAATGGGAAAAAAGACTGTACAGTAAGCTGCGTTCTTTTATGCCGATAACGCCGATTCTAGCAGCCGACGAAACCGCCTTAACCGAACTGCCTAAAGCACAGGTTAACAACCAACCACCACCCAAAGCATTTAAGCAGCAAAACTTTAGCCAAACCGTGGCTAAACAAGTATGGATGCTAGGGGCATCCTTAGGTGGACCTGCCGCTGTTAAGAACTTTTTAGACTCTTTACCAGCGGGCCTTCCAGTCGCTTTTATTTATGCTCAACATATAGACCCTAGATTCGAAAAATCTTTACCCGCAGCTGTCGGCCGACACTGTCACTATAAAATTAAAAACTTCATAGAAAATGAACCACTTTACTGTGGCGAAGTATTGGTAGCACCTATTGAGCATGAGTTTTACTTTCAGAACAATGGCCTACCCTTAAGCGCGAATACAGACTGGCCTGGCCCTTATGGTCCCTCAATAGATCAGGTTATTGTTAACATCGATAAAAACTATGGTCATAAAGCAGGCTATATTCTTTTTAGCGGTATGGGTAACGACGGCGCCGATGCCATTGCAGAACTAAACACCACAGAAATACCTATATGGGCACAGTCGCCGACAACCTGCGCCAATAGCTCGATGCCAGACAGTGCAATAGCCACAGGCAAGGTGACTTATACTGGCTCACCACAAGACTTAGCCTTACAGTTAGTAAATCATGTTAAAAATTATTGGGTAACAAGCTATGAACCTACCATCTACTAATACCGATTCTGAGCTAATAGACGGCATTAGCTGCTTGCTCTTACCACTAAAAGAAAAGCAGCTTTTGCTACCTAACGTCTCGGTTGCAGAAATTGTTTCCTTTTCAAACTTATTAACTACCGCCTCTAGCGCTAAATGGATACTTGGCCAAGTGGCATGGCGTGGTGTCTCTGTACCTGTCGTCTGCTATGAAATACTCAACAAACAGTCTGCCCCTGCGCCTAATACCGACGCGCGCTTTGCTATCATTAACGGTACCGCCGGACATGCAAAACTGCCCTTCTACGCGATTCTGATACAAGGCATTCCACGCTTAGTACGCGTAACAAAAGAAGACCTACAACAAGTTGAGGCCATGAGTAATGCAGAGTATGATGCCTGCGCTATCAACATCGAACAAACTGGCGCGGCAATGATTCCTGATTTAGACAAATTGGAAGCGGCTTTGGTAGGGATGTTATGATGTTTTACACGCTCCTCCTGTTACCGCATAATGACGGCCCATCGACTTACAAGTGTTAACATGTCTAATATTTTACCAAACTTCCAAAGTGCACGTGTTCTAGTATTTGGTGATGTAATGCTAGACCGCTATTGGCACGGCCCTACGACCAGAATCTCTCCAGAGGCACCGGTACCGGTAGTTAATATAAAAAACACCGAAGAACGTGCAGGTGGCGCCGGCAACGTTGCACTTAACATGGCAACACTGGGCGTAAAAACCACACTAATGGGTGCCACGGGTGATGATGATAACGCCAAACTACTCATTAACCTGCTACGCCCTGCTGGCATAGCGACATCTTTCTTTCTGCATCCAGAACTACCTACCATTACTAAGTTGCGCATCCTTAGCCGCCATCAGCAACTGATTAGACTAGACTTTGAAGAGTCTTTTCATGGAGCTGTGCTTGAAGAGCTTTACATAAACTTTGAACAACAGCTAAACAACAATGATGTCGTTGTTCTATCCGATTATGGCAAAGGGACACTGCACGATACACAGCGATTAATTAACTCTGCACGTAAAATAAACATTCCCGTATTGGTAGACCCAAAAGGTACAGATTTCGAGCGTTATCGAGGGGCTACTTTACTAACCCCCAATTTATCTGAATTTGAAGCGGTTGTCGGTTCCTGCAGAACAGATGAAGACATAATTTATAAAGCCTTACAGCTTATTAAAGAATTTGAGTTTGATGCATTACTAGTTACACGCAGTGAAAAAGGGATGATTTTAATACAGTCTGATGGATCTACTTTTCATCAACCTACTAAAGCACGAGAAGTGTTTGACGTAACTGGAGCTGGTGATACTGTAATCTCGGTACTTGCCGCTGCCTTGGCTGCGGAACAAACTCTGCAGCAAGCAACAGTACTTGCTAATACTGCAGCTGGCATTGTTGTTGCCAAAATTGGAACGGCAACCGCCAGTCTAGAAGAGCTACGTCGTGAGCTACGCAGCGAAAGCGAAACGAACGCAAGTGTATTTGATGAGAACTCACTGCTAGTCCTTGTAAATCAAGCTAAGGCTAGCGGCGAGACAATAGTCATGACAAACGGATGCTTTGATATTATTCACCCAGGTCACGTACAGTATCTGAACGAAGCAAAAGCACTAGGTGACCGGCTTATTGTAGCAGTTAATACAGATGAGTCTGTTAGTCGCTTAAAGGGCTCTAACCGCCCAATTAATACTTTAGAACATCGTATGGCAGTATTATCTGGCCTAAAAAGTGTTGACTGGGTGGTTCCATTTAGTGAAGACACACCTGAGCGCTTAATTTGCTCCGTCCTACCTAGTATTTTAGTTAAGGGTGGCGACTATCAAGTTGAGCAAGTCGCTGGGGGCCAATGTGTACAAAAGAATGGCGGCAAAGTAATTATTTTAAGTTTTAAAGACAATTGTTCCACAACAGCGATTGTTAAAAAAATTCAGGAGACAGGCAAATGATTATTGTTACCGGCGGCGCTGGCTTTATTGGCAGCAATATTGTTAAGACCCTCAACCAACAGGGCCGTAAAGACATTATTGTGGTTGACGATTTATCCGATGGTAAACAGTTTTACAACATTAGTGACTGTGACATTGCCGACTACCTTGATAAAAACGATTTTCTAGCGCGTGTAAAAGCTGATGATGGCATCTTAGATAATGTTGAGGCTATTTTCCATGAGGGCGCCTGTTCGTCAACTACGGAGTGGGATGGCAAATACATGATGCAAAACAACTACGAATACTCGAAGGTGTTATTGCATGCTTGCTTGGCTAAAGGTATTGCTTTTTTATACGCTTCCAGTGCCTCTGTTTATGGCGGCAGTGAAGTCTTTGTTGAAGAACGTCGTCATGAAAAGCCATTAAACGTATATGGCTACAGCAAATGGCAATTCGATCAATATGTTCGTTCTATAGAACATACCTTTAAAAGCCAAGTTGCAGGGTTCAGATATTTTAATGTTTACGGCCCACGCGAACAACATAAAGGCTCCATGGCTTCAGTAGCATTTCACTTTAACAATCAATTAAAAGACACTGGAGTTTGTAAGTTGTTCGCCGGCAGTGATGGGTACGCTGATGGCGAACAACAACGTGATTTTATTTACGTTGAAGACGTTGTAAAAGTAAACTTGTGGTTTTGGCAGAACCCCAATGTCAGTGGCATATTCAACTTAGGCACAGGCATGTGTCAAAGCTTTAATGATGTCGCTAACGCCACTCTATCTTGGCACCAAGCACATGGAATTAAAGGTGAAAAGAAATATATGCCTTTCCCTGAACACTTAAAGGGTGCCTATCAAAGCTTTACTGAAGCGGATATGAGCAAGTTAAAAAATGCTGGCTACAATGAACCTTTTCATAGCGTAGAAGAGGGTGTTAAAAAATACCTCGACTGGTTGAACCAATAGGCCTATAGCATTCCCCTTATGTCTCTAAATACACCTCAGCGAAAATACCTTATTGTCGGCCCTTCTTGGGTCGGTGATATGGTGATGGCACAGTCGTTATTCAAGCTGCTTAAAACTCGCTATCCAGAATGTTTGATAGATGTACTAGCCCCTGCTTGGTCATTACCCATGCTTGAGCGAATGCCTGAAGTGCGACAAGGTATAGCTCTTGGCCTTGGCCATGGGATGTTAGGTATAAAGCAAAGAAGACAACTAGGAAAAAGTTTAATTGATGAGCATTATACCCACTCTATAACTCTTCCCCGCTCTTGGAAGTCGGCTTTAGTACCGCTCTTCTCTGGTGCAAAAGTACGTACAGGCTTTATCGGCGAGCAGCGCTATGGCTTATTAAATGACTGGCGGCCCTTAGACAAAAAAGAATTAAACCAGACAGTTAAGCGATACCTAGCTTTAGGACTAGAGCCTGATGAAAAACTTATAGGCTCGTCATGGCAATACCCAAAGCTCAATACAAGTACTGATAACTTCAAACAGCTACAAACTAATCTACAGCTAGATGCAGAGCGCCCAGCTGTCGCCCTTATGCCAGGCGCCGAATATGGCCCAGCAAAACAATGGCCATTAGAGTACTTTCAAAAACTAGCAGAAGCTTTGGTTACTAAAGGTTTTCAAGTTTGGATTCTTGGAAGTAAAAAGGATCAAGCTTCTGGCGCTGTAATTAATCAAAGTAACCTTCCCTTTATTTATAACCTATGTGGAAGAACAGAACTCGCCGACACTGTAGACCTGCTTAGTCAAACTCACCATGCCATTAGCAACGACTCAGGATTAATGCACGTCGCTGCGGCTGTGGGAACACGTGTACATGGTATATATGGCTCATCCTCTCCGGATTACACACCCCCTTTAACAGACAACAAAGTAATCCATTACCTAAATCTAAACTGCTCTCCATGCTTTGAACGCACATGCCCGCTTGGTCACACTAATTGCTTAAAGCATGTTTATTGGGGTGTAGTATTGCGGGAAATATTAACTTGAATTTGACAAGGTTGAACCAAGAAAGCTTTTTTAAATATTACTCTTCCCTTTCTGTGTTTTTATTTTTTTCACTGTCGTTAGTTTTACCTAGCGGCTTTAGCTATGGTGCAATCTTACTGTTCCTGATTTCAATTCCCTTTTTATTTATCAAATCAACTTGGAAGCATCTCAGTAAAGAACACCTCCTGATTATCTTCGCATTCTGCTTTTATGCCTTTGCTTGGTTTGCAGAAGCATTTATTCATGATTTGGGCTTAAGAGGATACGACAAGCCAAGTCGATTTTTTCTTGCTTGTTTTATTTTATTATACTTATTGAAACATAAACCTAAGCAAAGCTTTCTTTGGGGTGGCATTGTTACCGGGGCTTGGGCGACCGGCATTTGGGCCATTTCAGAAAAACTACTTACCAATGTTGCACGTGTAGATGCTCATACAAACACAATTCAGTATGGCAATATTTCTATGCTGCTGGGGCTTCTCTGCCTAGCTGGTTTTATCTGGGCTTATCAACGTGAAAAACAGCGAACATTTTGGATTACAGCATGTTTAATCGGCTTTTTGCTAGGAATGATAGCCTCCATTCTTTCAGGTAGCCGCGGCGGCTGGATCGGAACCCCACTTATTATTATTTATATCCTTAAGCACTACAAAAACATAATACCCAAAAAGCACATTTTTATCGGTACTATCATACTAATTGGTATAGTCAGTGGCGCCTACATGGCTCCATCAACTGGCGTAAAGACTCGCATCAGTCAGGCGGTTTCAGATGTATCCGCCTATCAGAATGGTCAAAGTAACACCTCCGTTGGAACTCGATTCGAGTTATGGCGTGCAGCATTTTTGATAATTAAAGAAAAGCCGCTTCTTGGCTGGGGGGATAAAGGCTACAAGGATCGCTTATCGGAAATGAAGAAAGAAAAAACTGCGAACCCGTCAATTATAAGTCACTCTCATAATGATTTTCTTTATGTCGGTGTTACTCGGGGAACACTAGGTATTTTGAGTTTAATGTTACTGTATTTTGTTCCATTTATTATTTTTTATAAGTCAGTTAATAAGCTAGAGGGAAAGGATACAGCCATACCATTAGCAGGACTAATAACTATAATTGCATATCTAGATTTTGGACTATCTCAAGCATTTTTTGCCCACAATAATGGTGTTATGATTTATGCTTTTTCGATAATATTTCTTTTTTCTATGATTACTAATCCTAGTTTCGACAAGTATTCAAATAACGTATGAAATTTTTAAATAAGGCTTATATTTATTTTAGATGCATACCTAAAACTTTGTTTTTTAATTTCTATTACTTTTCGTTTAGAGTTGCTATTAAAATTCCAGTTTTAGTTAGCCATAGAACTTCATTTCAAAGTATTAAAGGTAATGTTCTTTTACCAATCAACCCTCGCCTTGGAAAGATAAAACTAGGATTTGGTAGCGTACAAGTAACCAATCCTAAGCAGTCTAAATTCATCTGGAACGTTGAAAAATCAGGTGTAGTGATTTTTGGTAGCAATAATAAAATTGGTACAGGCTGCAAAGTTCACGTCAAAGGGAGCCTAGAGCTGTGTGATAACGTTAACTTTACCGGTGAAGCAACAATAATTTGTCACCACAAAATTTTCATTGGTAGCGGCTCACTAGTTTCGTGGCAAACAATTCTATCGGACACAGACTTTCACCCCATTTTAAATAGTGAGAACGTTAGACTAAATCAAGATCGAGAAATTATAATTGGTAATAAAGTTTGGATCTGCATGCGAGCAACAATATTGAAGGGTGTATCCGTGGGTGATAACTCGATAGTCTCAGCTTCGGGCACCGTAATTAATGGTAAATACCCTAATGACGTTATTCTTGGTGGAAACCCTGCAAAAATAATTGGCTCAATGGAAGGCAAACGATTTACAGATTAACCTATTTGTTTTTATATCTCTCACACCATTAATTTTATAAAATATCATTCAACAAGGCAGCCGAGAAAAATATAATGTCTAAGAAATCAGTCTGCGCAGCTTTAATTGTTAAAAATGAAGAAGCTAAATTAGAGAAATGTCTTGCAAGTATCCATGGATGGGTCGATGAAATTGTTATATTAGACTCTGGCAGCACTGACAGTACCGAGTCTATAGCTCGTAAGTTTACTAATAAGTTTTATACAAATAAAGAGTGGGAAGGTTTTGGCAAACAGCGTCAAATTGCTCAACAATTTGTAGTGAGTGATTATATTTTATGGGTGGATGCTGATGAAATTATTACTGATGAGTTAAAAATTAATATTTTAAAAGCCTTAGAGTCTAATACGTCTAACACAGGCTATAAGATAAATCGCCTTAGCTCGGCATTTGGGAAGTACATCCATCACTCTGGTTGGTCGCCAGATTGGATTGTTCGTTTATACCCCACCCAAAAAGCTAAATATAACGATGCTTTGGTGCATGAAAAAGTTATTGTTCCAAGTGATATGACTATAAAACCACTGCAAGGCTATTTACTACATAATACATATGACAATTTGCACCATTGCATAGAAAAAACAACCAAATATGCAAAAGCGTGGTCGGATGAAAGAGAAGGTAAAAAACACCCTAAACTAGCAACTGCTTTAGTTCACGCCTTTTCTATTTTCTTAAAAATGTACATTCTCAGACTTGGTTTTTTAGATGGTAGACACGGATTTATTTTAGCTTGGATTTCTATGAATAGTACTTTTGTTAAGTATATCGATTTATTTTTACGTGACTTCAATAAGGAAAAAAATAAACCCATTGATTAAAGTTATTAAATATAACGGGTTGAATCAAAGTGCTTGTTGTAATTTCGGCAAAGAATTCACAAGCCTCTTTCACCTGATATAACCAGTATATTTACGTAACACTGAAACACTTATTAGTGCCTCTATATCATCTCTCTTAAACTGTTCAACATAAGCATGACAATTCTCTATAATACGTTGTGCTTCTGTTGGATTTCGCAAGTAATAATCAATTTTTTCATGTAAGTCACTATAATCATCTTTAATCGCAATATAGTGATAGTCGCCAATTAACTTACCCTCCATAAACCAAGTTTCAAATTTTGGTTTTGGCATAACAGCGATAGAGTTAGAGCTCATAATCCATTTTAAATTACTAGCAACATCATTGCCTTCTAACGCCATAATAAACTTATACCTTAAGTGATCGGCTATACTAGCCTCAGCTTTTTCCCACTGCGGGTGTAAGTTTTTATGCCCTACATGCCCTAAATCGCACATTGGATCATTATAAAATTTATTAAAAAAATCTACTCTATGAGGCTGGTATATACCTCCACGATAAAAAACTGAACTCTCTTTTTTATCATAAGGTATCCCGTCATTTACAAAGTTAAAGTGACGTATTTTATTAAGTTTTAACAATACAGAGTTACGACTTTCAAACTCTCCGTCCAAACTTTCTCTAATTGGGCGTGACTTCACTAATGTAGGCACTGGAAGAAAATAGTTTACATCACCAAACTCAATATTTACTGCTTGATCGGAATCAAAGTAGCGAAGAAACTCATAACTATCTATTTTATATGTAGATTTTTTTATCGGCCAACGTAATTCTTTAATCTGAACTGCATCATTTTCTATAAAAAACGGCTCGTTTATTCGACAATAATAATTGACTCGCTCATTAATATAAGCCTTTTCTTGTTCTGTTAACTCTATTTTCTTTAACTTACTTAACGCCTTTTGCGGGTTAAAAAAAACATTGGAAGCCCTTAAGGCGCCCTTTACATAATAGATAAGTTTATTATTTTTCATTTCTAAATGTCACTGCCAAACAGATCACGCGTATAAAGTTTTTCTTTAACATCGCTTAGCTCTACTGATGGGCGATTAGCCACTATAACATCAGCTAACTTTTTAAATTCTGATAAATCATTAATTACCTTCGAATTAAAAAACAAATCTTCCTTCAATACTGGCTCATAAACAATAACCTCAATACCTTTTGCTTTGATACGTTTCATTATTCCCTGAATAGCAGATGCACGGAAGTTATCGGATCCTTCTTTCATAACTAGTCGATAAACACCTACTACCTTTGGATTTTTCTTAATAATAGACTCTGCAATAAAATCCTTTCGTGTTCGGTTGGCATCAACAATTGCTTGAATAATATTATTAGGTACTTGGTCATAGTTCGCTAAAAGCTGTTTCGTATCTTTAGGTAAGCAATAACCACCATAACCAAAGGAAGGGTTGTTATAGTGATTTCCAATCCTAGGGTCCAAACCAACACCTTCAATAATTTGCTTAGTATCTAAACCACTGACAGCGCAATAAGTATCCAATTCATTAAAATATGCAACACGCATCGCTAGGTATGTATTCGAAAACAGCTTAATCGCTTCTGCTTCGTTCGAGTTTGTAAGCAGTATCTCTATGTCTTTCTTTATCGCACCTTGCTTTAATAGTTTTGCAAACTGATCTGCAAGCTTGCTTTGCTCGCCCACAATAATGCGCGATGGGTGAAGGTTATCATAGAGGGCCTTACCTTCACGTAAGAACTCTGGTGAAAAAATAATATTTAACTGAGGAAACTTTTCTTTTAATGATTGGGTGAACCCAACAGGAACAGTAGACTTTATAATGACTGCGGATGCTGGACTGAATTCCGCAACGTCCATAACCACTGCTTCTACGCTACTAGTATTAAAGTAGTTTGTTTGAGGGTCGTAATCTGTAGGAGTAGCGACAATTATAAACTTAGAATCTTTATAAGCTTCTTGCTTATTAAGTGTAGCTTTAAAGTTAAGTTTTTTATTAGTAAGAAAGTCTTGTATCTCTATATCTGCAATAGGCGACGTTTTGCTATTTAACAAAGCTATCTTTTCAGCATTAATGTCTAGAGCAACCACTTCATTATGCTGTGCCAACAACATAGCGTTTGATAGTCCAACATAGCCTGTACCAACTACTGTCACTTTCATAATATCTAATCACTCAACCATTTTACTTAAGTTTATTCCGACTGCATAATCATCTATTTTATTGATGCTTCGATTATGTTTATTACTGCGCCCAGATCCATTTGTATTTTACGCTTGTCTGCCATTGGTGATTGCTGCCATGCAATTGCCATGGTGCAAGCAATTCAGCGCCAGTGGCCTGAAACCCATATTACTTGGATTGCCGGCAAGCTTGAAGCAAAACTGTTAACTTTATTACCCAATATTGAAATCATTACGTTTGATAAAAAAGATGGCTGGCAAGGGTATCTTAAACTTTGGAAACAGTTAGAAGATCGAAAATTTGATTCTTTATTACATATGCAGGCAGCCTTGCGCGCAAGCATTGTAAGTATTGGCATAAAAGCAAAATATCGCTTAGGTTTTGAACATGAGCGGGCAAAAGACGGACAATGGTTATTTACTAATGTTAAGAGTCAATCTGAAGGTTTTCATGCTTTGGATGGTTTTATGGGTTTTGCCAAAACTTTAGGCATTCAAGATTTAACTCCGAAATGGGATTTCCCTCTTGCACAAACTCTATTAGATGAAGCTGCTGCTTTTAAAGATGAACGCCCGTTGCTTTTAATATGTCCAGCAGCGAGTAAAGCTTATAAGAACTGGACAGCTGAGGGTTATGCAGCATTAGCAGACCATGCTAAGAAAAAAGGTTTTAAGATTATTTTGATAGGCAGCCCTGCCCCGATTGAAATAGAGCTAGCTCAAAAAATTGAAACTTTAACCCCTTCAGTTGATACCAATCTTGTTGGTGAAACTACTCTTGCCCAACTAATGGCATTAATTAAAAATGCAGACCTTGTAGTCGCACCTGACACTGGCCCTGCTCATATGGCAACCGTTATGGGTACCGCTGTCATGGGGCTATATGCTCATCATAACCCTAAGCGAACTGGGCCTTATAACTGCCTAGATTATGTGGTTAGTGTTTATGATGAAGCATTGCTAGCAGAAACTGGCAAAACACCTGAACAGGTAAGCTGGCGTACTCGTGTTAAAGACGAAAAAGCTATGCAGCGCATTAAGTCTGGGGACGTGATTAAGATGTTTGATTTAATTTGTTCTGATAAAAACTTACTTGCCACTATAAAGTAAGCCGCTATAAAGCGGCTCTTTATTCTGGTTATGACTTTAGGTTTTTCCACACCGCCAAGCTTGGCGCAGATTGGTTGAGTGTGTAGAAGTGCAAGCCAGGTGCGCCACCGTCGAGTAGGCGTTGGCACATGTCGCTGACTACTTCTTCACCGAATTTCATAATGCTGTCACTATCATCACCATAAGCTTCGAGTTGCTTACGAATCCAGCGTGGAATTTCAGCACCACAGGCATCGGAAAAACGAGCCAGTTTACTGTAATTGGTGATGGGCATAATGCCTGGGATAATTGGAATATCGACACCCATAGCACGCACACGTTCAACAAAGTAAAAATAGCTGTCAGCGTTAAAGAAGTACTGAGTAATAGCACTGTCTGCGCCTGCTTTCACTTTATTCACAAAGTGCTGCAAGTCTTTTTCAAAGCTGCCCGCCTGCGGGTGCATTTCTGGGTAGGCGGCGACTTCTAATGTGAAATAATCACCGGTTTCTTTGCGAATAAATTCAACCAATTCATTGGCATGACGTAATTCACTGCTACCTAAACCAGAACCTGATGGTAGGTCACCACGCAGCGCAACAATGCGCTTGATGCCCATTTCTTTGTACTGGTTAATCAGCTCAAGCAGACCGGCTTTAGTTTCACCTATACAAGCAAGGTGCGGTGCCGCAGCGATTCCACGCTCTTGGATAGATTTTACTATGCCATAGGTGCGCTCACGTGTAGAACCACCAGCACCGTAAGTAACAGAGAAAAACTCTGGATTAAACTTGGCCAATTCATCACGTACATTGAGTAACTTTTCGGTACCGGCGTCTGTTTGCGTTGGAAAAAATTCAAAACTTAAGGTTGTCATATATCGCTGGGCGCTTAGTGCACGGCGCAAGGCGCAGATACACTTAGCGACTCTCCTTGTATGCCCGAAGGCTGTCTATGTTTGCTGTCTGCGCTTATCTCCAAGCGCTGAGCTTTAAGTGATAAGAAAAAAGCGTTATCGAAGCAGCTACTGCTACGCAAAAATCTACGAAAAGCGGAATTTACAAAGTGTAAATGAGCATTTTGAGTAGATTTTTAACACCGCAGTAGCAATGCAGATAGCTTTTACTTAGTACTTATAGCTCTCTGGCTTATACGGCCCTTCCGTTAGTACGCCACCAAAACCTTCAACCATGTCTTTGGCTACTTCTTCGTCTAGCTTCTTCGGTAACACTTTTACGTAGATGCCTTTGGCTTTTTCAGCCGCGCTTAGGTCGGCAAACTTACGCTCGAATAAATACATTTGCGCCAGTACTTGGTTAGCAAACGAGCCGTCCATAATACGTGATGGGTGTCCCGTACCATTACCTAAGTTCACTAAACGACCTTCGGATAACAAGATCAAATGATCGTCAGTTTCTTTGTTACGGTAAACCTTATGAACCTGAGGTTTGATCTCATCCCATTCCCAGTTTTTGCGCATAAAAGCGGTATCGATTTCATTATCGAAATGGCCGATATTACAAACTACCGCACTGGATTTTAACGCTTGCAGCATGTGTTTATCGCAGACGTTAATGTTACCGGTAGTAGTCACCAGAAGGTCAGTTTTGGATAGTAAGTCTTTATCAACACCTTCAAACGTGCCGGTATTTACCCCATTGATGTAGGGTGAAACTACTTCGTAACCGTCCATACAGGCTTGCATTGCACAGATTGGGTCTATTTCAGTAACGCGCACAATCATGCCTTCTTGACGTAATGAAGCGGCAGAACCTTTACCTACGTCACCGTAACCAATAACCAACGCTTTCTTACCGCTTAGTAGATGGTCAGTACCACGCTTAATGGCGTCGTTTAGCGAGTGGCGACAGCCGTATTTGTTGTCATTCTTAGACTTAGTAACGGCATCGTTTACGTTGATGGCTGGGACTTTTAATTCGTCACTCGTCATCATTTCTAATAAACGATGTACACCTGTGGTTGTTTCTTCAGAAATACCGTGAATATCGTTTAATAGTGCAGGATACTTTTCATGAACAAGCTGAGTTAAGTCACCGCCATCGTCCAAAATTAAGTTAGCATTCCAGACTTCGTTGCTGTCTTTTTCTTTCATGATGGTCTGCTCAATACACCACCAAAACTCTTCTTCGGTTTCGCCTTTCCAAGCAAAGACTGGCACACCGGCGGCGGCAACGGCTGCTGCTGCATGGTCTTGGGTAGAGAAAATATTACAAGATGACCAGCGCACTTCTGCACCTAAATCCACCAGCGTTTCAATCAACACAGCGGTTTGAATGGTCATGTGGATGCAGCCCATAATTCGTGCATCTTTTAATGGCTTTTCGGCACTGTATTTACGACGTAAAGCCATAAGTGCTGGCATTTCGCCTTCGGCAATTTTAATTTCTTTACGGCCCCAATCGGCCAAGCTGATATCTGCTACTTTGTAATCATTAAAAGACATAATATTTCCTAAATAATCTGAATAAATTTACTGCGCAGTTACTAACCTATTGATGCTGGTTAACGGCACAATGTTACTAAAATCTGTACGGCTTATAAGCCCGCTGCTTTTCTTAATACATCTACTTTATCTACTGTTTCCCAAGTAAAGGCAGTAAAGGTTTTGCTCTTTTTCACGCCGTCTTCGACGTACTCGTACGTATGTTCGAAGGGCTCACGGCCGAAGTGTCCGTAGGCAGCGGTAAGCTGATACATAGGATTCAGCAAGTTAAGTTGGTTTTGAATGGCGTAAGGACGCAAATCAAACACTTTACGAATGACCTTGGCCAATTCGATATCACTGATTTTTCCAGTACCAAAAGTATTCACTGAAATTGACGTAGGCTCTGCCACGCCAATGGCATAAGACACTTGTATTTCACAACGTTCGGCCAGTTCTGCTGCAACAATATTCTTTGCCACATAACGACCCATGTACGCTGCACTGCGGTCTACCTTGGATGGGTCCTTACCCGAGAAAGCACCGCCCCCGTGACGAGCCATGCCGCCGTAGGTATCCACTATGATTTTACGGCCAGTTAGACCACAGTCACCCACTGGTCCACCAATCACAAAATTACCGGTGGGGTTAATGTGATACAGCGTATCTGCGTGCAACCATTCTGCCGGTAGCACGGGTTTAATAATGTGTTCTAACACTGCTGCACGCAGGTCTTCTAAGCTGATTTCAGGATTGTGCTGGGTAGATAACACCACAGCATCAACCTTGGGCGAACCGCTTTCCCAGTTAATAGTCACTTGTGATTTAGCGTCCGGACGCAACCAAGGCAAAGTGCCGTTACGACGTAGCTCTGACTGGCGCTGACACAACAGGTGAGCGTAATAAACCGGCGCAGGCATTAAGCTGGGTGTTTCATTGGTGGCATAACCAAACATTAGGCCTTGGTCACCGGCGCCTTGGTCTTCAGGCTTAACACGGTCTACGCCTTGGTTAATATCAACAGATTGCTTACCAATGCCATTCAATACCGCACAGGTCGCACCATCGAAACCAACCTCAGAACTGTTGTAGCCAATGCCTGTGATTACATCACGCACAATGTCTTCAAGGTCGACGTAGCAAGAAGTCGTCACCTCACCGGCAATAATAGCCATGCCGGTTTTAACCATGGTCTCTACCGCTACACGTGCGTGTGGGTCACGGGCAATGATGGCATCTAGCACGGCATCTGAAATCTGGTCAGCTACTTTATCTGGATGGCCTTCTGAAACGGATTCAGAAGTAAAAATCGAATACTCACTCATTGTTTTTCCTCGTTATTTTGTCGAGAGCCGAGGGACGAGTGTCAGGCGCATGCCTTGTATCTCTTCCACCAACCCACTTACTTATCTAAAGTTTTGCCCCAGACTCTAGGCTGTAGACTCTAGGCCCTTAACAAATAATCTAAACTGTATTTGAAAACCGTTTCTTAAGCCTAAAAACTGGCTTTGGCCTTCTGTTAATCCTGCATCTTTTGCCCAACTGGTTAAATCTTCTGGCTCAAACCCTAGCCATAAGTCACCACAGTTATCTTTTGCCCAGCTTTGCTCATGGCGCACTAAGTCGGTGACTAAAAAGGTGCCACCCGCTTGTAATAACTGGCCAACATCAATAAAAATATTACGTGGCGAGGGTACGTGGTGTAACACCATATTAGCCACTACAAACTCATACTGCTGAGCTTGTTGGTTTAACAAAGCACTGGTATCACCTAAAGAACAGCAGACATTAGTTAGCCCTTCTTTTTTTATCAGCGTTTGACTTTTAGCAAGCATGTCCGGCGAGATATCAATGGCCTGCACGGCATTAAACACCTTGGCTAACTCAGGTAAAAACGCACCCTCGCCTGGGCCTATTTCTAAGGCTTTGCCGTTACCGCTTATTTGGTTGGCGTCTTTTAAGGACTGCAGTAACTTGGTTAAAGCGACACCGTATTGTTCGTAAGAAGCGATTAAATCTTGTTGTTCTTTAAACTCATGGGCGTGGCGGGCAAAGAAATCAGCGCAGGCTTGCGCTCTTTCCTTCATTACCTGTTCAACCGCCACTTGGTTGTAGCCTAGCTCGGCTTCATCAATGGTTTGAAACAGCGCTTTTAACCAACTGTTAAACTCATCGTCTGCGGCCAACAGTGGGCGGCGGTAAAAAATACTGTTGCCTTCACGCTGGGTGCTTACTAAGCCTGCTTGCGCTAAAACTTTTAAGTGATGACTCATACCCGACTGTTTTACTTCAAATATCTGACACAGCTCCAACACTCCAAACGCACCTTGGCGCAATAACTGCAAAACACCTAGGCGCAAAGGATCACCCGCCGCTTTATTCATTTGCGACAGTTGTTCTAAGTGGATGAGTGGTTCAGAGACTAATGACATGGGAAGCAGTTTAGACTGTTTTTGATTCTATATCAAGATTTATTGATATAGAGTTAAAAGCATCAAGTCACACCGCAAGCTTTCGAGAAGGGTAGCGCTGACACGCCGTAAATACATCCATGTAGGCTTCACTGCGACATCGTTCTCCAGGACGGGGGGAATGCCGGTTTCGTATGGAACGAAAACCAGCCATGCGGCAAACGGTCTGATTGGCTCACACACCAGCAAAGTACGCGAACCTCCAGCCTACAGCAGAACTTTAGGCGCTAGCTTGAAAGCATCATTCGCGCGCAGTGTTTAACTAATTCACTCACCGCACCACGGTTACGCTCAACGCTGGCTAAGCCGGCCTCGCCCATAATCTTCTGTTTTTCTTGGTCTTTTAATAAGACTACTAAGGCAGCAAGTAAGCTTTCACTATCGTCTGACACTATTTCTAAAGCACCGGCTTGCTCTAAGCCTGCCACTACTTCGGTGAAGTTGAAGTAATGTGGGCCTATTAGCACAGGTTTGCCAAGTGCGGCGGGTTCGATAGGGTTGTGGCCACCACGCTCAATTAAACTGCCACCCATGAGTACCACATCTGCCGCGGCCAATACTTTAAGCATTTCACCCATGGTATCGGCGACGTAGACTTGTGTATTGGTAGAAGCTGGGCCTTGGCTGCGACGTTGTACTTTAAAGCCCTGCTCTTGTGCGGCGGTGGATACTGCGTCAAAACGCTCTGGGTGGCGTGGAATAAGTAACAATAAAATATCACTTACTTGTTGCTGAAGTTTAGGCAGTAAAGCCAGCAAGCGTTCGTCTTCGTCTTCATGACTGGAAGCTAAAGCCAGTACTGTGCGCTCTGCGCCCCACTGCTTGCGTAAGCTGTGTCCTTCTAAGTGAACATTTTCATCAACACTGACGTCGAATTTCATTGAGCCGGTAACATTGAGTTTGTTTTCTGGCAAACCGAGTGTTAAGTAACGCTGGCCATCGGTGTTGTCTTGCACCGCCACCATGGTGAGGTTATTGAGCATAAAGCGTATTAATGGTGGAAAACGCAAGTAACTTTTGGCGGAATTTTCAGACATGCGTGCATTGGCTAGCAACACGGGTACGTTCTGCTTAGCGCAGGCCGCTAGCATGCTTGGCCAAAGTTCACGCTCGATAATAACCAGTAAGCCCGGTTTAAGTTGTTTTATAAATCGTTTGAAAAACCAGGGTTGGTCGATGGGTAAGTATTGATGAATTACCTTGTCTGCAAAAATCTTTTTTACCTGCTCTGCCCCTGTAGGGGTAAAGGTCGTAATCAAAACATCGGAGTCTGGGTATTCATTTTGAAAAGCTTTAATTAGGGGTGCTGCTGCCATTACTTCACCAACAGAAGCCGCATGCAACCACAGTGAGTTAGGCTTTACTGTCTGCGTGAGTTTGCCGCAACGCTGCGCCCATTGCGTTCTCCATGCTGGGTTTTTGCGCCCTAACCAATAAAACACCAAGAAAAAAACCGGTGTTAAAAGGGTAATAAGTAAGCTATAAAAAAACCGCACGGCTCCGCCTTTGTAATCATTGTGTGAATAATCAGATAATACCTTGGTTAGTAAGCATGCACTAGCAAGCGGCTATGTTAAAATCTGTTAAACTCTTTCTTTTTTAGCTTTGGTACTTTCGCCCATTATGGAAACACTACTCCCTAATTATAACTCTGCCCACGTACTGGTTTTTGGCGATGTCATGCTCGACCGTTACTGGCAGGGTCCTACTTCTTGAACACTGGCAATCAAATGGCTATCTTAAGCTTTAAAGACAACTGCTCGACCACCAGCATTATCAATAAAATTAACCAATCAAAATAAGTCTAATAATGAATAAGCCTAAATTCACAGCTAAATTGTTAATGCCTCACCACTGGCCTGTCTGGTTATTGATGGGAATTCTTGCTGCCAT
>SMEQ01000044.1_pt1 | contig 39744 bp, 37 predicted proteins | sample 2456281 | NCBI WGS metagenome assembly SMEQ01 (sample SAMN10132596, study PRJNA489261) | soil metagenome | isolation source: day1 antibiotic-loamy sand soil ammended with raw manure from dairy cow... | place: USA | collected 2015-04-01
CAGGGCCTTTCCCTGTAACTTGGCAAACCTTAGACATGGATTCTCGCCCCGATTTTATATGTATCGAACAACTCTTGAATTCGTTACAACCGTGGGCTGTATTATCAAAAAAGATAATACGTTATGGCCCTGGCTGAAATTGAGCTGCGCTTTATATCAAAATATTGAAGGCAGCGCAAGTTTTGTACAGAATTAATTTGCTGCTAATGCACTAGTATAAACGACATTTAGCCCGCTGTAACGGGGTTAGTGCCATATTTAATTATATTGTTACAGCCAGCCGCGTCTGGCAAAAGATTCACAGTAGCCATCACCGACAATTAAATGATCCAGCACTTTAATATCAACAAGATCTAAGGCACTGCGTAAACGCTCAGTAATAGCGCGATCGGCACTGCTGGGTTCGGCAATTCCTGAAGGGTGGTTGTGCACTAAAATAACGGCAGCAGCACCTTGGGCAAGTGCTAACTTTACTACTTCACGCGGATAAACAGCTGCACTGTCGATGGTGCCACGAAAAAGCTCTGTGTATTTAAGTACGCGATGTTGGTTATCTAGCAGTAAGCAGGCAAATACTTCGTAATCTAGGTCGCGTAGTTTTGCTTGTAAGTACTGTTGAGTTAACTCAGGGCTGGTTAAAGCATTGCTTCGACTAAGTTGTTCGGCTAAATGTCGCCGCGCCATTTCTAGCACCGCTTGTAACTGGGAAAATTTTGCAGGTCCTAAGCCCAGATGTTTACAGAATTCGTTTTGATCAGCAGTAAGCAGTGCTCTTAAGCTGCCAAAGCTCATGAGCAACTCACGCGCCAAATCGACCGCACTTTTACCTTTTACGCCCGTTCGTAAAAAAATGGCTAAAAGCTCAGCGTCAGACAAGCTGTTGGCGCCATTGGCAAGCAGTTTTTCTCGCGGACGCTCAGATTCTGGCCAGTTTTTAATGCCCATTATCAACTCCAAACAAATGAAATAAGAGCTTGTATTAATAGCCAGCAATAAAGATAAAACAATTTACACCGAGGTTGTATAGAGCTAAATCGCTCTTTTAGCTTAGGGGCTAAATAAAAAATACTGAGGCTGGGCTGAAACTTTATCTCAGGTTCTTATATACTGGCCGCAATATATTCAATATACCTAGCGCAGCGCGGTAATATAATGATGCAGTCTCTTAGTAATAAACGAATTTTATTAGGCGTAACCGGCGGCATTGCGGCTTACAAGTCAGCAGAGCTTATTCGAACACTCAGTAAGGCGGGTGCCGATGTGCGCGTGGTGATGACCGCTGCTGCCATGGAATTTATTACTCCGCTTACCTTGCAGGCTTTGTCTGGAAATCCGGTTCATCACGCTCTGTTAGATCCAGAAGCCGAAGCTGGTATGGGGCATATTGAGCTCGCTCGCTGGGCGGATGTTATTTTGGTTGCCCCAGCCAGTGCCGACAGTATTGCTCGGTTAACGGCAGGTATGGGCAATGATCTGCTTACTACTTTGTGCCTAGCCAGCAGTGCACCACTGGTTTTGGCGCCAGCAATGAACCAAGCCATGTGGCTTAACGAAGCTACTCAAGCCAACATCCAGCGCCTACATGACTTAAAAGGTAAACGCTTACACCTGTTTGGCCCTGACGAAGGGGTGCAAGCCTGTGGGGACGTTGGCCCAGGCCGTATGCTTGAGCCACAACAATTGGCACAGCAGCTTGCCAGCCTTTTTGAGGTCGGGTCGCTGGCAGGTAAGCGAGTCGTTATTACCGCCGGACCTACCCGTGAAGCGATTGATCCTGTGCGTTACATATCCAACCACAGCTCTGGCAAAATGGGTTTTGCTTTAGCCGAAGCTGCGCGTGATGCGGGCGCTCTGGTCACTTTGATTTGCGGCCCAGTAAGCATACCAACGCCTGAGCGTATTGCGCGTATTGATGTGATCAGTGCAGAAGATATGCTGCAGGCAGCGCTTAGCCAAATAACGGCAGTGGATATTTTTATTGCCGCCGCCGCTGTTGCTGATTACCGTCCGGCACGGTGCGCCGATCAAAAAATTAAAAAAACAGCCGGGGCGGATACATTAGAACTTAAACTGATTAAAAATCCGGATATAGTCGCTACCATAGCCCAGCATGAGCAGCGTCCGTTCACGGTTGGCTTTGCGGCAGAAACGCAAAACGTCGAAGATTACGCGCATAAAAAAATGCAGAGCAAGAACTTAGATATGATCGTTGCTAATGACGTGTCGCGGGCAGATATAGGTTTTAATAGTGATCAAAATGCCGTCACAGTATTCAGTCGTCACACGCAGTTAAGTATGACAGTCGCACAAAGCAGCAAATACAATGTTGCTACCCAAATAATTACTCAAATTGCACAGCAATATCATTCTTAGGTAAGGAATAACAATGTACAAATTACAGGTGAAAGTATTAGACGAGCGCTTAGGTAATACCATTCCTATGCCTGAATACGCGACTACAGGCTCAGCTGGCTTAGATTTACGTGCTTGCTTAGACGCCCCCTTAACCATTAAGCCGGGTGAGACTCAGTTAATTCGCACCGGTTTATCCATTTATATTGAAGATCCAAGCTTGGCAGCGATTATATTGCCGCGCTCGGGCCTAGGCCATAAGCATGGTATTGTCTTGGGTAATCTGGTTGGCTTAATTGATTCAGACTATCAAGGTGAGTTGATGGTCAGCTGTTGGAATCGTGGTCAAAACAGCTTCACCTTGGAAATTGGTGAGCGATTGGCGCAATTGGTGCTAGTGCCTGTGGTGCAAGCTGAGTTTGAATTGGTGTCCGAGTTTAAAGAAACAGAACGAGGTGAAGGCGGTTTTGGCCACTCAGGCCGAAAGTAATACTGACCTAAACGTAAAAGCCCATAAAATTGGCGACTTATAAAAACAGTATGGAAGGTAATGGATATGGCAAGCATAGCAGCACCCAAACGTACGCTCACGTATTACAGTCGCTTGGCCCTGTGGCTAGCCATATTAATCATTGCAGGTGGATTGTTTGCGCAGAGTTTGCAAATCAACCTGCTAACTCAAAGCACGGTTGATGCTAGCTTTTCGCAAGCAATAACAGAGCAAGTTGAGCGCGCTTTTAAATTACGCTTACAAGATACAAAAGACTTGCAGCGGGCTGCTAGCCAACATCCGTATACGCTGAATGCCTTGCAAGAAGGTGACAGCGCTTGGTTGGCAGATTTACAAAACTTTTTGCCTGGAAGTCAGCAAGTGTTAGTAATTAACGCTGACGCTGCTAGAGATCTAAATTTAAGATTAGGTTATACGGTTCAAGAACTCGTAAATCGTACCTTAAAAGGTGCAGATATGCGTTTGGAAGCCGTCACCACCGGCGGACAACAGAGTTTTTATTGGACTACACCAATTTATAACGGCAGTCAGATTGAAGGTGTGCTGTTGGTTGAGTATGGCACTGCTTGGTTGGCACAATTACAGCAAACTATTAGTCCAAATTTAGGTCAGACCATACTGACTCAACGCTTTTCCGATCAGGGTAAAGGGATTGAGTTATTCAATATCGGCAGCGCCAGCAAAAACACGACGGCGGCGGTGACATTGCCGATCAATGACATTTGGTTTTTAACTTATACACCCAATGATGAGCGTCCGAAATTAGCCGTAATGCCTCTAACCACCCCCTGGATAGGTGCTATATTGGCTACCTTAGTTGCCTTAGGTTTATTAGTGTTTTTACAGGCGCGTGAAATCAGACAAAACCAATTTAAGCTGCTTACCTTTGTTCGTGCTCTAACAAGACAGGGCGGTGCGGAGCTGCCTAAGTTCAGTCTGCGCTTGTTTTATGATTTAGCAACAGGTCTTGCTAGCCAAGTGCAACCCAGTATTAATACAAACAACATGAGTGATGCGCGCACAGAAAAACCAGATCTAGCAATAGAGCCATTACGTCAAAGTATATATAGGGCAACAACTGCAAACGCAGATGACGGCAGAATGGTGGTTGAAGAGCTAGCGCATGATGAAACGGAGCAAAATGAAGCTGATAAGCATTAGCCCAACAATATTTCGTGCCTATGATATCAGAGGCATTGTTGATCAAGACCTAAATGAAAAAACACTCTATTGGATAGGACGCGCCATTGCTGCTGAGGTGTTAGCACAAGGCTTTAATAAACTTAGTTTGGCTTGGGATGGCCGCTTATCGAGCCCGATCTTAGCCAAAGCGTTGCAGAAAGGCGTATTAGACTCTGGTTGTGATGTCAATTCGTTGGGCGCCCAACCGACCGGTTTATTGTACTTTTCTACCCATGTCACCGACAGCCCATGCGGTGTGATGATTACCGGCAGCCACAACCCTGCCAATTACAATGGTGTTAAAATTGTAATTGATCAACAGGCACTCAGTGGAGACCAAATTCAAGCACTGTACCAGCGTATTGTCGAAAAAAACCTAACCAATACTGCCATGCACGGTACGCTTACTGAACAAGACTTGAGTGATGCTTACGTACAAGCCATTGTTAAGCCAGCTAAAATCAAACGAAAAATGAAAGTAGTGGTCGATGCTGGTAATGGCATAGGCGGACCTTTGGCGCAACGCATAATGACCGCATTAGGGATTGAAGCCACTTATCTTTTTTGTGATGTTGATGGTACTTTCCCCAATCATCATCCAGATCCTGGCGTGCCAGAAAACCTGTTTTCTTTACAGCAAACAGTGATTGAACAACAAGCCGATCTTGGATTGGCCTTTGATGGCGACGCCGACCGCATTGCCGTCGTTGATAACTTTGGCACTATTATCTGGCCCGATAAGCTGCTGATGTTTTTACTGCAAGAGGCCTTGCCTAAGCATCCGCGGGCGACTGTTATTTACGATGTTAAGTCGTCGGGTTATATTCCTACCTTAGTAAAACTGTTAGGTGGCACCGCTATCATGACCCCCACCGGTCACTCCATTATGAAGCGTAAAATGAAAGAACATAACGCTTTGTATGGTGGCGAGTTCAGTGGTCATTTGTATATTAAAGATCGTTGGTATGGCTTTGATGATGGCTTGTTTGCCGGTGTAAGAATATTAGAAGTACTCAGCCAGCAAGAGCAAAGCAGTAGCGCAGTGTTTGCGCAAATACCACTGGAAGTAAGTACGCCAGAAATTACCCTGAATGCTGGCGAAGTGGAAAAGTTTGCCATTATCGAACGCCTCGCTGCGGACACTCATTTTTTAGAGGGTGCAGAAGTTCATAGCGTCGATGGTTTACGCTTAGAATTTGCCGATGGTTGGTGTTTGATTCGAGCATCCAACACAACACCCAAACTGACCTTACGTTTTGCCGCGCAATCAAAAGAAATGATAAGTCACCTTAAGCAGCATGTGAAAATTGCACTAACACAACATGCACCATCGTTATCAATGGCAGAACTCGATATTTTATAACCTGTTTAACTCTAAGATCCTTGATACTGACAATAAGTGTTAGCAAACGCTCACTCACCCATAGGATTTTAAAATACAGCGGTTATAATCAGATTAATATTTCATTAAATCTTTGCACCCTTATAAGGAAACCAACATGGCCTTATCGCGTAAAAACGCTGTCTTTGCCACCAATGTATTAAGTGAAGCCTTGCCTTATTTACAACGCTTTGTGGGTAAAACCATAGTGGTGAAATATGGTGGTAACGCCATGATCGAAGAATCGCTACAGAATAGCTTTGCCCGCGATATGGTGATGCTAAAAATGGTAGGTATTAACCCTATTGTTGTGCATGGTGGTGGCCCACAAATAGGCCAACTACTGGCTAAGCTAAATATCGAAAGTAATTTTGTCGATGGTATGCGTGTTACCACAGGCGAAACCATGGACGTAGTGGAAATGGTTTTAGGTGGTTTAGTTAATAAGCAAATTGTGAACCTAATTAACCAAAATGGCGGTAAAGCCATTGGCCTAACAGGTAAAGACGGCAAGCTTATTCAGGCTAAAAAATTAAGAGTTACTAAGAAAACCCCTGATTTAGAAAAAACAGAAATTATTGATTTTGGCCATGTCGGTGAAGTGGTCAGTATTAATACGCAAGTGTTAGACATGCTTACTAACAGTGATTTTATTCCAGTCATCGCACCAATAGGCGTGGGTGAAGACGGCACCTCATATAACATTAATGCCGACTTAGTGGCAGGTAAGGTAGCTGAAGTGCTGCGTGCAGAAAAACTAATACTGCTAACTAATATCGCCGGCTTATTAGATAAAGAAGGTAACCTATTAACGGGACTGTCTACTCAACAAGTGGACGCGCTGATTGCAGATGGCACTATTTACGGTGGCATGTTACCGAAGATTCAATGCGCCTTAGATGCTGTGCACGGTGGCGTCACTAGCGCTCATATTATTGATGGCCGCGTTCCTCACGCCAGCTTGCTCGAGTTGTTTACCGATGCCGGAGTAGGCACGTTGATTACCAACAAACAGCAATAATTACCGGAGCTTATTATGACGGGTACTACTGAACCTGTTTCACGTCGCGAGCAAATATTACAAGCTCTAGCCTCTATGTTAGAAAGCAATCCTGGTGGTCGCATTACTACCGCCAGTTTAGCTAAAGAAGTGGGAGTGTCTGAGGCCGCTTTGTATCGTCATTTTCCCAGTAAGGCGAAAATGTTTGAGGGTCTTATCAGCTTTATAGAAGAGACGGTTTTCAGTCGTGTAAATCGAATTTTACAAGACTTCGATTCTGCTTCTGTTCGCTGTGAAACCATATTAACGCTAGTGCTTGGTTTTGCCGAAAAGAATCCAGGCATGTGTCGTTTGCTGACCGGCGACGCCTTAGCGGGAGAAACTGAACGCTTGCGCGAGCGTATGCATAACTTTTTTGAAAAAATTGAAACACAATTAAAACAAGTTTTACGCGAAGCGGAAATGCGAGAAAACAAGATTGCTGTACATACGGTGAGCGCGACCGCTAACTTACTTACAGCCGTGCTAGAAGGGCGAATTCGTCAATACGTGCGTAGTGACTTTCAAACATTGCCGACTCAGTATTGGTCCGAACAATGGCAGATATTAGACCAATCATTATTGCGCGATATTAACTTAGAGCGTCTTCCTGTTTAGCTATAGCCGTCTATACTGCATTGATGGCTAAGATAAAACCCCTCTTGCCTGCGCCTCGAGAAATCGAGCAATGGCAACACAGTTTCTTGAAGTTAAACCAAGCGCGCATAGAAGCCGCGCGTGGTTTGCTTACTGTTCGACAGCAACAAGTGTTTGATTTGTTGCCTATTCTTTTTCACTTAAACCACCCGCGCTTACCTGGTTTTGGCAAGCATCGTGCGCCGGCTGGAGTAATGAACTTTAACCCCAGCCAGCAACAGTTGGATAGTTTACAAACAGTTGCCAGAGGTCTGCAGATACACCGCCACACAGGAGCTGTGCCAATACTTGGACTGTATCTTATTGGCAGTATTGGTTCAGTAGCTCAGGCGCGTACCAGCGACTTAGATGTTTGGCTCTGCTATGACGAAAGCCTGCCTGCAGAAGACGTTAAAGACTTACAAAAAAAATGCGATTTAATAGAGGCTTGGGGTAATGACCAAGGCATTGAGCTGCATTTCTTCTTAATGAATTTAACAACATTTCGTAGCGGACGTCGTCGTGCAGTACAAGGTGAAGACAGCGGCAGTACCCAGCATCTGCTGTTACTGGATGAGTTTTATCGGAGCGTCGTCTGGCTGGCCGGTGGTCAGCCACGCTGGTGGTTGATACCTAATGATCAAGAAATACAAGCTGAAGCCTACTGGCTGCAATTGGTAGAGAATCACCGCGTTAATAATAACCACTGGCTTAACTTTGGCAGTTTGCCGGATATTCCGGCGGCTGAATTTGTCGGTGCAGGCTTGTGGCAATTAACCAAAGGTTTAGAAGACCCTTATAAGTCAGTATTAAAGCTGTTACTTAACCGTCATTACGCCAGCCAATATCCGCACAGCCGCCCCCTTTGCTGGGATCTTAAAAGCCAAGTGCATGCAGGCAATTTTGACCGCAAAGAAAATGACGGCTACTTACTGTTGTTAAGGCGGGTAACCAAACAGCTTAAGTCTGAAGGCAACAAAGACCGTGTTGAGCTAATACGTAAAGCTTTTTACTACAAGGTGAAGCTGCCTTTAAGCGAAGGTAGGCTTGGTAGTTGGCGTAACCAAGAAATGTTAGAGCTCTGCCAGAGTTGGGGTTGGGGAGAGCAAGAATTTACTATATTGGATGAGCGCCCTAATTGGGATCCAATTCGTATTCAGCAAGAGCGAGATGCGCTCATCAGTGAAATGCTTAATAGCTATCAGTTCTTACTGAGTTTTAGTAAAAAATACGTACCTAAATTACACGCCACCCAACAAGACTTACTGAGCTTAGGTAATAAATTATATGCAGCCTTCGACGCCCGCCCCGGTAAGGTTGTTTATATTAACCCAGGCATCAGCCCGTCCTTGGCACAAGACATTGTTTGTTTTAATTTAAAAGATGGCGTTTGGCAGCTCATCATTGGTATTTACTCAACCGAAAACCAACGCGTACTAAAGCAATCTCCTTCGCTGGTAGAGCTAATGAGTTTTGCTGTACTGAACAATATAATTCAAAGTCATACACGCATCATTCGCCACCCCCAGCACAACCCATTGAGCAATTTCGAATTGCGTCATGTGTTAGATGCGGTCAAATCATTTCCTAAAATGCTGCCTAACAAACAAGCCTATTTACAGCCAGCACAAACAAAATACTGGTACTTGTTCGTTAATGTGGGTGTTGATCCGCAAGGTCGGCTCAGTAAGCGCGGCATGCAAAAAATAAGTAATCGTGATGACGCCCTTGGTTACAGCTCCTTACGTGAAAACCTAGTACACACCATTGATCTGGTGAGTATCAATAGTTGGAATGAGTGGCATATAGAGCGTTTTACCGGTGATGCCTGTTTACTACAAAGCCTGCAACTGTTGTTGCAACACACCAAAGATAAAACTCCAGCGCAGTGGCCCGAGATACAAGTGCATTGTAATTGTGCTAGTCGTGCTCAAGCGATACGCCAGCGAGTGGAAGAGGCAGTCCATGATGTACTTCATCACTTTGCCGAAAAGCCACGTTCGCCTTACATAATGGAAGTTGCTGAAAGTTATTATTTGTTAGAAAACAGCAAAGAGGGCGTGGCTTTAACGCCGGCGCCCACACCACAGCAATTATTAGCTTTATTGCAAAGGCGTCATGCTGCTTTTACGCACTATAGTTTAGATAGAACTGCCTTATTAAGCAGTCCTTTGCGCCTGATTTTAGAGCGCAGCCAAAGTGGGCTATGGCAGCTATTTTATTGGATGCACGATGGTAATTTTTATATCTATTTCTTAGACGAAAGAGGTGCATTACTGCATCAGCAGTGGCCATTAGCCGTTAATCAAAAACTTATTGAACATTATTTGCTGCCCTTAATTCGTTTTATCAAACAAATAGATCATCGCCGTCAACGTCTTACTGGTCGGAATAATGAGCGTAAGCTAATGCTGTTTGAGTTGAAGCTTAAGCCGCTCAGTTATGATTTTGACGCGATTAAACGTAAATTGCCGGCGTTCTTTAAACAAGGCGTTAGTATCGATTTACGTGCTGCAATTAACAACGATCAGCAAGTTACTTTGTACTGTAACAGCCAAGAATTTAATAGCTGGCAGCACGGGCAGCAGCTTTATGAAGTGGTGGCTGAGTCTGTGCGTTCTATGCGCTCAAGCAAGCAGCATTACCCCATTGCTTTAAATGATTTAGAATTACCAGAAGCGCACGGCATTATTGATTATTTACAAGTTCGTCAAAAAATTGAAAGGCTGCTTAATCGCTCAACACAGGTTTAGGCCAATTCATTGCTGCATAAACCGACTGCTTGCAGACAGCTTCACAGAATCTCCGTATAATGCCTAATATTCGAACAGTGACAGACAGAGCTTTTTATGCGAGTTTTATTATTGCTGTTAATGGCTACCACGCTGTTAACCGCCTGTGGCCAAAAAGGGCCCTTATATTTACCAGAGCCACCCCAAACCCCTACTAATTCTTCAGATTCGGCACTTTAATATGTCATTTTTTACTTATCAAAACGGCAGCTTACATGCCGAAAATGTATCCTTAACGACCTTGGCTGAACAGTATGGCACGCCACTCTATGTGTATTCGAAAGCAGCTTTCAGCAAGCACTTCCTTGAATTTCAAAACGCTTTAGGGGACTGGCCACATCTAGTTTGCTATGCCGTAAAAGCCAATTCCAACTTGGCAGTATTGAGCGTCTTGGCAAAGTTAGGCGCTGGTTTTGATATCGTTAGTCAAGGCGAGTTAGAGCGAGTTATTGCCGCCGGTGGTGATCCTAAAAAAGTCGTCTTTTCCGGTGTGGGAAAGCAAGCAGTAGAAATGCAGCGCGCATTAGAAGTGGGTGTTTATTGCTTTAACGTTGAATCTGAAGCAGAGCTTGAACGTTTAAGCCAAGTAGCGGTGCAGCTACAAAAAACGGCTCACGTGTCCTTGCGAGTAAACCCTGACGTTGACGCCAAAACCCATCCGTATATTTCCACCGGTTTGAAAGATAATAAGTTTGGTATTGATATTAATGCTGCCCCGCGCGTCTACGCCAAGGCAAAGACCTTAGCCAATTTGAAAATAGTTGGAGTGGACTGTCATATTGGTAGCCAGTTAACTGAAATAACGCCATTCCTTGATGCGTTAGACCGCGTGCTTGCGCTGGTGGACGAGCTGGCTGAGCAAGGCATTAAGATTGAACATTTAGACTTGGGCGGCGGCTTAGGTGTGCGTTATAAAGATGAAAATCCAGCCACAGCGGCTGAATATATTGCGGCTGTTAAAAAGCGCTTGGGTGATCGTAAATTTAAGCTGATTTTTGAACCCGGTCGTTATATTGCCGCTAATGCTGGCGTGTTTTTAACTCGAGTTGAATTTTTGAAGCTTAATGATTATAAGAATTTTGCCATTATCGACGGTGCTATGAACGACCTTATACGCCCTGCGTTATACGATGCCTGGCAAGAAATACGCCCTCTTAAAGAAAGCAGCCAAGAGCCCATGCGTCTTTACGACATAGTCGGTCCAGTCTGTGAAACAGGCGACTTTTTGGGCAAGGACCGCACATTAGCATTAACGGCCGGTGATTTATTAGCGGTTATGTCAGCGGGCGCTTATGGTTTTGTTATGGCTTCAAATTATAACTCTCGTGGGCGGGCGGCTGAAGTAATGGTCGATGATAATCAGCATTATTTAGTTCGTGAGCGAGAAAGCCTAGAAAGCTTATTCGCTGGTGAGCATCTATTACCTAACGACTAAATTATGCTGCTTAAGTTTATAAAAATGCGCAGCCTTGGACATGACTTTGTGGTGATGGATTTACTCACCCAAGCAGCGCGCGCTCATCATATGCCAGTTAGCCAGTGGGCTGATATGCGTACCGGTATAGGCTTTACCTATTTATTATTAATAGAGCAGCCACTCAGACCCAATACCGATTTTAGCTTACGCGTACTCGACGCCCAAGGTCATGAGGTTGGTAATATTAGTGGTGCGGTTGCTTGTGCCACTCGTTACGTGATTGATCGTGGCTTAACGGGTCAAAGTCGGATAAAGTTTTTTGTTGGTGGTACTCCTGTTAACGCTGAAACTAAAGGTCAACGTATAAGAACAAATAGAGGGCGACCGGTTTTAGATCCCGAGCAGATCTCTTTTCAAACCGAGCGCTACAAAGCAGAATACGATATGACTGTTAATGGCCTTGGCCAAGTGCAGTTAGGTGTATTAGCGTTAGCCAATACCCACACAGTAGTGCGTACTGATGATTTAGATAGCTTTCCAGTAAGTGAGTGGGGAAGTATCCTCCAGCAGCAAGCAGAGCTGCCAAGCAATAGCCACCTGAGTGTTATTCAAATGGTAACCGCAGAGCATTTACGCTTAGCTTGTCAGTACACTCAATACTGGGAAGAAAGCGCTTGTGCGGCGGTCGTTTCCGCGCAGCTGCGTGGTTGGGTCTCCTCTGCTGTTACCGTTGCTTTCGGCGCAGACGAAGCCTTGGTCGAGTGGAGTGGCCAGCCTCAGCACGCCGTATATTTAACCTGCAGCGTAAATAAAATATATGACGGCCGTATTATTTTTTAAGGAACAACTATGAGCCAATTGCCTAGACTGACTGACGAAGATGTTCAGCAGTATTTACAAGACCATCCTGACTTTTTTATAGGTAAAGATGATCTACTTGCTGAATTACGGGTGCCGCACCATGTTAATGGCGCTGCCAGCTTAGTTGAGCGCCAATTAGAAGTGTATCGTCAGCGTAATGTTGAACTTAGGCAAAGGTTGTCAGATTTGTTAGAAAACGCCCGTCGTAATGACCAGCTATTCGCTAAAAGCAGACGATTAGTACTAGCTCTGTTAGAGGCTACTAGCTGGTTGGCGATACAAAGTGCTTTAGATGATTCTTTTAGAGACGATTTTAATGTCGATGCCTGGTCACTGCTGCACTTCACCGAACGCCAATTAGAAGAACCGTTACTCACGATAAGAAACTTGGAAAGCCAACGCAATATTCACCGTCTTTTTAAAGGTCGTCGTGCTATCTGCGGTCAGTTAAATGAAAAAGATATTTCTATTCTATTGGGCAAAGTTGATACCGGAGTCGCTTCTATAGCCTCGGCGCAAGTGCGTGGTAATAGTAATCAAGGAATACTGACCGTAGCCAGTAAAGATGCCGGTTATTATCGCAGCTCCATGGACACTTTATTTTTAGACTATATTGCTGATATTTTAGCCATCCGCTTGTCACAAATACCTGTTAATTAATATGAAAATTAAGCTGTTAACCTTCGATCTAGACCATACCTTATGGGCACCCGAAGAAGCTCTAAGGCGTGCAGAAGAAGAAATGCACGCTTGGCTAAATCAGCATTATCCTCAAATTACTCAGCTTTACAGTCCGCAAGCGTTTTTAAAGTACCGTTTGCATTTGGCCGCCAAACAACCCCAATTGGCGGTACAAGTGTCTGCCATACGCATAGAAGTGTTGCGACTGGTGGCTATAGAAAGCGGCATAAGCAAAGACCAAGCCTTAGCCGTGGCTAAGCAAGCCTTTGCTGTTTTTTATAATGAGCGCAGTAAAATAGAATTTTATCCGGACGCGCTGAAGACCATCCAACAGCTGGCGCAGAACTACCCGTTAATAGCGTTAACCAACGGCAATGCAGATCTTGCACTGATTGGGATTGAGCATTTGTTTCAAGCGTTTTTCAGTGCCGACAACATAGGCACGGCTAAGCCCAGTCCAGAAATGTTCGTTGCTGCCTTGAAACATGCAGAAGTGACAGCGCAAGAATGCGTGCATATTGGCGACTGCCCTATTAATGATGTTTTGGCACCGAAAAGAGTTGGCATGAAAGCTATTTGGGTCAACGCTACACAAGCTGCTTGGCAAAGTACGGAATACACACCCGACGCTGTGGTTACCCACGTGCGCGAAATACCGGCGATACTAAGGGATTGGCAAAGGTCGGTTTAATTGCTTTAAGCCGACCTTGTCGTTCATTAATATATGAGTCGACTATATAGGTCGGCTACCATAGTTAGATGTTGGTTTCTTTGGTGGGTCTGCCATAACGTTATCACCCACTTGCTGAATCTTTCCGCCTTTAGCTAAAAAGGCTTCTATTTCCGATTGCATCGACTCGCGCACTTTGTTGCGAGCAGCTAAGGATGAGTGCGCTGAAGCGGCAGCAGCAGCTAAGTCGTCAGGCGAAACATCATCAACTTCTTCTGTATCAACGTCTTCTACAGAATCGTTACTGAGTTTCTTGGCGTCTGTGTCTAAATCTTCATCTTCTTCAAGATTGTCATCGTCTAAGTCGTAATCATCATCAGACATAGTTTCCTCCTACATAATGCTCAGGGCATAAAATATATAAACAAAATTAGGCGAAAAGCCAAATATAAAACATACAAAAAAACCGTATCTAGGTAGATACGGCTATTATTGGCAATTTACTGCATTTGTAAATACCCGAGCGAAAGACGTTAACGGCCAGACATATAGTTAATGGCAGCAAGTAAGTCATCGTCTGAGCAGTTACCGCAAGTACCTTTAGGAGGCATGGCGTTTAAGCCTTCAATAGAGTGCTTAAGTACAGTGGCTTCGCCTTGTGCAAAACGTTTATCCCAAGCAGCGGTGTCGCCTTTCTTAGGTGCGTCTAATAGGCCGCTACCATGACAAGCAACACAAGAAGCATTGTAAATACTTTCGCCACTGCGAGCTTTGCTGGCAGCAACAGGCGCAGCTGCAGCACCATCACAAGCAGTACCAGCACAGACTGTGCCTACTGGCTTAATACGTTCACGAATTTTGTCATTGGCAGCGTCAGTATCAGCCCATGCTTGAAAAGCAAAGATTGTAACGGCCATAATTATTAGTGCTTTTAATTTTTTCACGCTAAAGTCCTCTTATATAAGCTATCAAGCGAGCTAGTTCGGCGCTGATTATAACGATTTTTTGCTTTGGGGTGCAGCAATAAACCCTAGAAAAAGTAATTTAAACAATTATTTTATAGGATAACTAAGGAGTTTTAATGCATACACGTCGATTTTTTCTTTTTTCTGCTGTTTTTTCACCTTGGCTGGTGAAAGCGTCAGTCGCTCAAGCAGAATCTGAGTTTGAACGGTATAAGCGTGAACAGCAACAGGGAGTACAAGCATTAACGTCAGAGTGGCAAGTTTACCAAAAGAACTACTTGGCAGCGTACCAGCACTACCAAGAGCAGCTAGGCAAAGTTTGGAATAAGCCAGAACTATCCAGCCAAAAGGAGTGGGTGGAGTACAGTAAAAATATGCAAGTACGTCGAGTTGTCGACTTCGAGAAAAACGAAGTGCGTATTAGTTTTACCGGCCAAGAAGCGCAAAATTTGAATGATGGCAAGGTCAGCAAGGAATTGCAGAATGTATTGCAGGAAAACCTCGGGCAAGCGTATAAGGCCGATCCGATACTAGCCTATACCACTGGCTCTAAAGCGCCGGCCAGCAAGATTAACGTTAGTGGTAGCAAGGGTGCCGATAGCAAAGCCATGCTGCAACAAGCACAGAAAACAGAGCAAAAAGGGAAGTCAGGTCAAGAAGTGACTTTTGTAATTCCTTTGGCAGCAGGGGCGGCGCACAATCGAGCTCAAGAATATGCGCCTGTTGTAACAACAATGGCCAATAAGTGGAAAGTAGAGCCCGCTTTGGTGATGGCTATTATGCAAACAGAGTCAGCTTTCAACCCTATGGCGCGCAGCCATATTCCCGCTTTTGGTCTAATGCAAATTGTGCCTTCCAGCGCAGGTCGAGATGCCAGTAAAGCCGTTTGGGGAAAAGACCAGCTGCTAACCGGCCAACAACTGTTTAACCCTCAGACCAATATTGAATTAGGCTGTGCCTATCTAAATATACTCGACAGCCGTTATTTGGCATCCATCACAAATCCGCAAAGCCGTTTGTATTGCACCATTTGCGCCTATAACACAGGGGCTGGTAACGTGGCGCGGGCGTTTAGTGGTAAAACATCTGTGGTTGGTGCCGCCCCGCGTATTAATGCCATGACGCCCAAGCAGGTTTATGCGCATTTGCAGCGTAATCTGCCATACGATGAAACGCGTCAATATTTAGTGCGAGTAACAGACCGCTTAGAACAATACCGGGCTTAGTATTTACTTTGCAAACAATGCCAAGGCGGTTAAAGTGATTTATCGCCTTACAAGGAATAAAAGAATGCGTCGCATATTAATAGGTTTACCTGTTTTACTGCTTCTTCTGACTGGCTGCACATTAAAAGTAGCTGCTCCAGACAAGCCAATTACCATTAACTTAAACGTTAAAATTGAGCATGAAGTACGGATTAAGGTTGAGAAAGAATTGGAAAACCTGTTCGAAGAAGAATCTGGTTTATTTTAAGCCCAAAGGAGTATGCATGAGCAGAATATTAGTATTAATCAGCGCTTTGTTACTGGCATTTAGCAGTTTTGCTTTGGAACTGGACAGCGCTAAAACTCAAGGGTTAGTTGGCGAGCAAACCAACGGTTATATAGGCTTAGTTGTTAATAGTCACAGTGACGCTGCAGCTTTAGTGAGTAGCGTTAACAAACTACGTAAAGAAAAATATATGGAAATCGCCATTAAGCAAAAAACAGCGCTGTCTAATATTGAAAATTTAGCCGGTAGCAAGTTGGTAGAGCGTGCTGCCAGCGATGGTCAGTATTATCAAACATCCAGTGGCAACTGGGCTCGCTAATTAAATAAAGGAAATACTATGTCTACTGGTGCCATTATTTTTACAGTTGTCGTTGTTTTTTTAATTGTTTATGTGATCAACATTTACAACACCTTGGTGAAGCTTAAAAACCGCTTTCAAAACGCCTTTGCGCAAATTGAAGTACAGTTAAAGCGACGTTACGACTTGATTCCTAACTTGGTTAATACCGCTAAGGCTTATATGAAGCATGAAAGCGAAACCTTGGAAGCGGTTATTAATGCACGTAACGAAGCCATGGCAGGTTTAAAAGCCGCTGCCAGTCAGCCCGGTGGAGAGCAGGTAATGCAAAAGCTGGCAGGAGCAGAGCAAAACTTAGCCGGCGCTTTGGGGCGCATGCAAGTGGTGATGGAGGCTTACCCAGAATTAAAAGCTAACCAGAACATGATGCAGCTTTCTGAGCAAATAACCTCGACCGAAAACAAAGTGTCTTTTGCCCGCCAAGGTTATAATGACTCTGTCATGGGCTACAACACTTACCGCCAGTCTTTCCCACCTGTGTTTTTTGCGAAACAGTTTGGTCACAGTGCCAATGCAAGCTTGTTAGAGTTTGCCGACACTGCAGCCATACAGGATGCACCACAAGTTAACTTTTAAATACTATGGATTTCTTCCAACATCAAGACGAAGCAAAAAAACGCACTACCTTGCTGGTGGTGCTGTTTGTGCTTGCGGTTATCACCTTAATTGTCCTGCTTAACCTCCTAATTGCTGCCTTTTTTATTGGCGGCGGCGAAGGCGGTACGGCGGATATCATCAATCACTTAAGATTAGAGCAATGGCTGGCTGTGAGTGCCATTGTGCTGGTGGGTATTGGTGGTGCTAGCTTATTTCGTTGGCTGCAACTACGCGGTGGTGGCAAAGTAGTGGCGCAGTCTTTAGGTGGGCGCTTAGTTCACCCCGACAGCGCCGATTTTTATGAACAACGCTTACTTAATGTGGTTGAAGAGATCGCACTGGCCGCGGGCGTGCCCGTACCGCCTGTGTATTTACTTGAAGAAGAAGGCATTAATGCCTTTGCTGCCGGTTATAACCTTTCTGATGCGGTCATTGGTGTTACCAAAGGCTGTATGCAAAAGCTTAGCCGTGATCAGCTACAGGGCGTAATTGCTCATGAATTCAGTCATATCTTTAATGGTGATATGCGCCTGAACATTCGCATTATGGCGCTGCTGTTCGGTATTTTGTTTATTACCCTGATTGGCCGCTTATTTATTGATGCCTCTGTTACTCGTACTCATAGAGTCAGAAGTAAAAATGACAACCGTATGGCTGGTGCTTTGTTTGGTGTGGCTTTAATTGTAATTGGTTATTGCGGCGTTTTTTTTGGCAACTTGATCAAAGCGGCGGTTTCGCGGCAGCGCGAATTCTTAGCTGACGCCTCGGCTGTGCAATACACCAGAAACCCCGACGGTATCGCCGGTGCATTAAAGGTCATTGCGATGGAAGGCAGTCAAGTGACTAACTCCGCCAGTGGAGAGGCCGCGCATATGTTTTTTGGTGCAGCCTTAAGCAACCAATTGTTCAGCTTGTTTGCTACTCATCCAGACATTGATGACCGCATAAGACGCATAGAGCCTAATTGGGACGGTCAGTACTTGGCAGCGCAAACTTTGTCACAAGCGCAGCAAGAAGTAACAAATCTGCAAACTAAAGAACAAAGCGCGGCGGTCAAGGCAGCAGCAAGCTCAAATCAACCGACTAAGGTGACCGCAGTAGAAGCTGCTGTGCAACAGCTCAATCAAGCACCTAACTTGTTGTTCGCATTGCTATTAGCGCAACAGGCCGTCGCTACCCAAAAGAGCCAACCAGCCGCCGTACAAGCACTATTAAATGAAGTAGAGCAACTACCAGAAGAAAGTCGATTGAGTTTGGTGGAGCGCAGTATGCCGACGCTAAAACAAATGTCTGCGACTGAATACCAAGGCTTTCGCCAACAGCTTGAGCAGTTAATCCAAGCGCAAACACCACCGAATATATTTGCTTGGTGTTTGTATCGTCTTACCACTCAGTATTTAGATGGACACTTTTATCCAGTGTCCGCCACTAAAGTGAAATATTCAAAAGAACGGCAAGTCGTTAATGCCGTAGGCGTAGTGTTGTCGGCATTAGCGCACAATGGTAGCGACACAGCAGAAATGACAGAGCAGGCGTTTTTAGCCGGTTGTGAGGCTGGAAGATTCGATGGGCTAAGGTTACGTCAACTAGCAGGCCCTGCACAGTTAGACGCAGCGTTAGAGCAGCTACAGAAGGCCTATCCGCATATTCAAGGGCGATTGTTAAAAGCGATGCTGGCAGTGGTTGAGTACGACGGGGTAATACGTCCCGTTGAGCAGGATATGCTGAAAACAATAGCCGCTATTTTAGAAATCCCTGCTCCATTAGCAGCGCTTAATAGAGACTGACTTAAAACAGATGCTGACTGCGCTTAGGGTTGTTGCTTAAGTGCGCGATCAACATGCTCTAAGTCTACGTCATCGGGCAATACGCCTGGCTTATAAACTTGTAAAATACGAATACGCTCGTACTGTTGCGCCATTTCTTGAGTTAGCTCTGTCATTACTTTTTGACGTTGATTAATGTTCTTTTCGCTTTCTTTAATGCCGCTCTGTAACTGGACAATGTTGGTACGCATGTCGGCAGGCACTTCGCGACCGTTACGCTCTATGTTGGCAGCACGGTTTTGTTCGTCTTCCAGTTTTTGAGCTAGGTCGGCAATGTTGCGTCGTTGTAACTGAATATAGGAATCCAACTCAAGCGTTTTGCGTTGTCTTGCACGCTCGACGTCTTCTGGTTGAGAATATAAGCGTAAGAGAGTTACATCTTCGTCTCTTTGTTTAGCAACTGCTTGATCGCGCGCTTGCTTTGCCGCCTCTTGGCTGGCAATAACAGCACGCTCAGCAGCGGTTGGCGCTGGTGCCACTACTTCGATTACCACACCTTTGCTGTTGAGCACCTCATAGCCTAATTCAGCATGCTCTGCGGGCAGGTGGTCTTTCATAACTGTGACGCCGTCTAATTTAAAGCGATAAAACTGGCTTGCCAAGACTGTTTGGCTAAGCAGTAAACAGACAGCGGCTTGGCCAATTATACGTTTCATACCGTTACTCCATAACGATCGCGATAGGCTTTTATGGCCACCGCATGTTGCTGTAGTTCTGGCTGTTGCGAGACGTAATCCAATACTTGGTTTAAACCGACAATGCTAATAACTTTTATAGCGTAGTCGCGCTCAACTTCTTGAATAGCAGACAGCTCGCCTTGGCCTTTTTCTTGGCGATCAAGGGCAATAAGGGCAGCACTTGCTTGTGCTTGTGGATAGGTACTAATTAAAGTCATAACTTCACGAATGGCGGTGCCTGCGGTGATAACGTCATCAACAATTAGAATCTTGCCCTCTAACGGTGCGCCGACTAACATACCGCCTTCGCCGTGGCTTTTAGCTTCTTTACGGTTAAAGGTATAAGGAATATCTTTTTGGTAGTGATCGTCAAGCGCCACTGCTAAAGTAGCTGCTAACGGAATGCCTTTATAGGCAGGACCAAAAATCAGATCAAATTCAACGCCTGACTCTATGAGTGCGGCGGCATAAAAGCGGCTTAGTTGAGCCAGTGCGCGGCCACTATCAAATAAGCCAGCGTTAAAAAAATAAGGGCTAATGCGGCCGGATTTTAATTGAAATTCACCAAACTTTAAAACGCCATGAGAGATAGCAAATTTAATAAATTCTTTTTGGTACTGGTGCATAGATATTCCGTATTCGCTTTTAATGAATAAATAGGCTAAATATTCTAACAGAGAGTATATCTTAGGTATAACTTCTTAATGCCACTCAAGATAGGGTATTATAAAGAAATCGCTAGATTGGGAAGAGTTATGAGGATAATTAGTTTACAAGTTGATGGACTACAGCAAGCCGTAGATAACGGCCTTTATCAACTATTAGAAGACACAGACTTTGATGTGGTGGCGATTCAGAATTTAAAAGCCAAAGAATATCAGTTGTCAGACAAGGTTTTATACCCGAATGGCTATAACGCTTATTTTTTTGATGCCGAGGCTGATAACTATTCTGGCGTGGCGATTTTAACTCGCGAAGTGCCTAAAGCCATTATGACCGGCTTGGCTTTTCCACAATGCGATACTCAAGGCCGCTTTATTCAAGCCGATTTTGAGCATGTCAGTGTGGGTTCGGTTTTATTTCCTACGGTTGATGAGCATAATAGCTTAGAAGACAAGCTGGCTTTTCAGCAGGCGTTTTTAGAGCACTTGCATAAAACCCGACGTAAGCGTCGTGAGTTTATTTTTTGCGGTAACTTTGAAGCGGCACATAAAACTATTGATTTGTCTGATTGGGAAGCTAATCAACAGACACCAGGGTTTTTACCGCAAGAACGTGCCTTTTTCGACCAAATGTTTGGTCCGGCAGGCTACGTTGATGCTTTCCGTGAAGCCAACTTCGGCGAAAACCAATTTACTTGGTGGCCTTCGAAAGAAGATGCACGCCGTAATATTAATGGTTGGCGCAAAGATTATCAGATCTGCACCCCTAACATTCGTCAGTTTGTAGTGGACGCCAAGCTGGATGCGAGCTTACGCTTTGGTGATCATGCCGCAGTGATGATTGAGTACGAATTCGATGAAGAAGAATAGATAAAAACAAGTGCAGAATTAAACTAACCCCTAAAATTTAAACTAATTTTTAGGGGTTTTTTGTTTTTAGTTGCTAGCTATTGTCGGACGTTGGAATGTCAACGTCTAGCCAAACCTTCCATAAACGGATGACTTCATCGCGTTGTTTATCAAAGCCTAGCTTTTGCAGGGTTTCAATGTCCAATATAAGGTTTTGCTTTTGCAGTGCTCGCCTGTGGGTTTCAGCACGGTAGGCAAGATAAATATCCTGCAGCGTCTGCCGGTCTTTTGAGTCCATTAGGCCCACGGCCTCAAACTTATCCAGCAGGCGCATGTTATCAGTGACTTCTAATAGTTCAGGGTATTGGTTAGACCAAGCCAATACAATGAATTGCACTAAAAATTCAAGATCAACGATGCCACCCGGATCTTGCTTTAGGTGAAATTGACCGTTGGGATCTTTACTGCCAAGGTTATTCACCATTTTCTGACGCATAGCGCGTACTTCTTCACGCAGCTCTACCGTGCTGCGATGGTGGCTTAGCGTTTCATTGCGAATGCGCTGGAATTCAGCCGTGGCTTCCATACTGCCGCAAATTGCGCGCGCGCGGACTAAGGCCTGATGCTCCCAAGTCCAAGCATGGTTTTGCTGGTACTCAGCAAAGGCTTTTAAGCTGGTAACAATGGTGCCTGAACTGCCAGACGGGCGCAGGCGCATATCCAAGTCATAAAGGTCACCAGAACGTGTCTGAGTCGTTAGGATATGGATAATACGTTGGCCGAAACGCGTATAAAAGACATCGTTATATTGGCTACGCTCACCGGTGGTCTGTCCCATCGAAAAGCTATTGTGCAGCAGCACTAAATCTAAGTCGGAGCTGTAAGTTAACTCTAAGCCGCCGAGCTTGCCGTAGCCGATAACCACAACTTCTGGGGTGTAAACAGCTTCACCGTTTGCATCAGTGGGATGCCCGTACTTATTAACCGTTTGTACCCAGGCGATATCAACTGTGGTATCAATAATAGCTTCCGCCAACCAAGTTAAATAATCACTTACTTTCATTAACGGTAAGGTGTTCATGACCTCTGAAGCCGCCGCGCGCAGCTTATGGGTGCGGACAAACTGTCGTAACAGTTCCATTTGCTGTTCTAAGTCGTCCGCATCAATACGCAGTAAGCGTAACTGTAATTCTTCTACCAACTCTTGTTTGGTTGGCAAGCTATACAGCGATGTTATGTTTAGCAACTCGTCTAATAGTAAGGGTGTTTGGGCAATGTATTCTGCCATCCAACTGGATGAACCACATAGCTTGAGTAACTGGTTGAGCGCTTCTGGATTTTCTTTTAACAGCACTAAGTAAGAGGTGCGTCGTAACACCGCTTCTAAGAGTGGTAAAACTCGCTCAAGTGTTCGTTTAGGGCGCGGTAGTTGCCATAGTTCACAGAGTAATAACGGCATTAAAGCATCAAGACGCTGCCGGCCGATTTGCTGCATTTTAATAACGGTACGGGATTTTCGAAATTGTAGAATAAGTTTCTTTATGTGTTCAAACTTTTCTAGGCTCAGCGGGTTTTCTAGTTCAGCCTGTTCTTCGTATGTTAGGCGGCTAAACCACAGCTCAGTCCACAACTGCATGTTGAACGCTTCGTTATCTTTTTCATCTTCACCAGCCACCACCTGAGAAAAGTGATGGCTAACATTAGCGCGATGACTATTGAGCTGATCAATAAAAGCTTCCCAGTATTCAAACCCCATCGCCATAGCGATACGAGCCTTGAGTAGGGTGCCAGCGGGTAACTGCTGAGTTTGTTCATCGTTTAAGGCTTGCAGTACGTGTTCAGCGTCACGCAAAAACAAATAAGCATGTTCAAGCTCTTGGCATACTTGCGAGGGTAGAAAACTTTCTAGCTCAAGCAAGTTTAACACCTTAAGCAAGGCGCGCTCTTGTAGGTTTTTGTCTTGGCCACCACGAATAACCTGAATGGCTTGTACAATAAATTCGATTTCACGAATACCGCCTGGGCCCAGTTTTATATTGTTATACAAGCCTAAGCGACGTACTTCGGCATTGATCATGGCCTTCATTTGACGTAAAGAATCGAAGGCACTGAAATCAATATACATGCGGTAAGTAAATGAACGCAGAATGGCTAATAGCTCGTGCGCAGGAAGGGTTTCGGTGTAATTAATAACACGTGCTTTAACCATGGCAAAACGCTCCCAGTCTCTGCCTTGGTTTTGATAGTACTCTTCTAAAGAAGAAAAGTTCATCACCAGTGGACCGCTTTGACCATAAGGCCGAAGGCGCATATCTACCCTAAAAGTAAAGCCATCAACGGTTTGTGTGTCTAAGGCTTTAATCAGTTTTTGCCCTAACTTGGTAAAAAACTCTTGGTTGCTTAATGCCTTGCGGCCATTGGTTTCGCCACTGTCAGGGTAGGCGAAAATTAAATCGATATCCGAGCTTAAGTTAAGTTCATAAGCACCCAGCTTACCCATACCAATGACAAACAAACGCTGCTCGGTTTGGGTATCAAAGCCAATAGGTTGGCCGTGTTTTTGAGTTAATACTTCATGCAGAAAATCAACCGAACGCTGAATGCAAATATCAGCAAGCTCAGACATCGCTTGGGTGGTTTCCATGGTAGAAGACCAGCGTAAAAGGTCACGCCAGATAATATGCACCATGGCGCGCCGACGCAGTTTACGTAATGCTTTCGCCCAATCATCTTCAGTTAAAGCGAAATCAGTCAGTTCATCAAACCACAGTTCAAGTAGCTCAAAGGTAACCGGCTTTAAGAAGTGATTTTCCAAGAGTGCGGCACGAAACCAAATAGTTTCTTTGGGTATCGAGTCGACTACATACTGACTGACGGTTAATACCCGCCGCACCTGAGCTTGTTGCTCAGGTGACAGACCTTGCCAAATCTCTACCCACTCAAAGCCGTGGTGCTCGCTGCTGTCGGTGAGCTGGGAGTTAATCCGTTGCCAATGATCATGTAACAGTGCCGGAAGCATGACTAACCCTTACGTTGATTCTTTAGCTCTTGACGGTACATGCTAACGGAGGCAATTAACACCGCCAGTGCTACCACCGAGATAATGATAGTAGCCAAGGCGTTGATTTGTGGGTTAACCCCCAAACGCACGCTGGAGTACACCACCATCGGTAAAGTGGTGGCACCAGGGCCGGAGACAAAGCTGGCAATGACTAAGTCATCCATCGACAGGGTGAAAGCCAACAACCAACCAGCGCCAAGGGCTGGCACAATCAAAGGTAGAGTAATGGTAAAAAACACTTTAATAGGGCGCGCACCTAAGTCTAGGGCCGCTTCTTCCAAAGATTTATCCATATGGCTTAAACGGCTTTGTACAATCACTGTGACGTAGGCCATCGAGAAAGTAATATGAGCAATTAAAATGGTGGTCTGCCCACGACCTTTAGGCCAGCCCAATAAGTCTTCCATAGCGACAAACAGCAACAGTAAAGACAAACCAACGATCACTTCGGGCATAACCAAAGGTGCCGCACTCATAACGCCTAAACTGGCATGACCACGGCTGCGACGAAAGCGCACCAGTGCTAATGCCGCTAAAGTACCAAGTACTACTGCGGCGGTAGCGTTCATGGCAGCAATCTTAACGCTCAGCCAAGCAGCCCTTAACAATGGGCCGTTTTTAAATAGTTCACCATACCATTTGGTGCTGAAACCACCCCAAACAGTAACCAGACGGCTTTCGTTAAAGGAGTAAATGATTAAGCTAAATATAGGCAGGTATAAAAACGCATAACCTAATACTAGCAAGGCAATTAACAGCGGATATCTTCTTAACATAGCACTACCCTATTGCTCCCGATCGGCGAGCTTTTGCTCGTACTGGCGCAGAATCACAAACGGAATAATTAATACCACCAACAATACAGCGGCTAAGGAGGAAGCCAGCGGCCAGTCTTTATTACTAAAGAACTCAGTCCACATTAGTTTACCCAACATCAATGTATCGGGGCCTCCCAGTAAGTCTGGAATCACAAACTCACCCATAACGGGCAAAAACACCAACATGCTACCGGCGACAATACCGGCAAACGATTGCGGTAAAGTTATGCTAGTAAACTGTTTAAAAGGGCGTGCGCCCAAGTCAGCTGCCGCTTCTAAAAGAGTACCATCCAAGCGAATCAGTGTGGCGTATAAGGGTAAAATAAAGAACGGCAGATAGGTGTAAACCACTCCCACATACACGGCAATATTGGTGTGTAATATTTGCAGAGGTTCGTTAATGACACCTAAATACATCAGTAGCTGATTCAACAAACCGTTGTCTTTAAGAATGCCAATCCATGCATACACGCGCAGCAAGAAAGACGTCCAAAAGGGCAGAATGATCAGCATCAGCAGCGGCATACGCATATAGGTTGGCGACAATGAAATGGCATAAGCCATTGGGTAGCCAATCAAAATACATATTAATGTCGATATAGAAGCAACTTTAAAAGAGCCCCATAAAGCGGCTCGGTAGAGGTCGTCTTCCCATAGCATCATGTAGTTACCAAAATTTAAGGTAATGGTAACTAGGCCGTCTTCGATTTCACGAATCCAGTTTTGATAAGGCGGCTGCATTAGCTGCGGCTCAGACAGACTGATTTTCAGAACAAACAAAAACGGTAGAACAAAAAACAACGCCAGCCAAAACCAAGGCACAGCAATAATTAGCCCTTTCCTCGGAATTAATGGCTGCAGGTGTTGTTGTAATCGGCTAAACAAGCTGATCATTGAGTAAGAACTCCACAACTATAGGCACTCCAAGTCAAAGAGACTTCCTGCTCCCAAGTTAAAGGTTGCTCAGCTAAGGCCAATACGTTGGGCTGAGTAAACAGCACACGCTTTCCAGTAACCAGTTCAACGTGATAAATAGACACGTCACCTAGGTAAGCAATTTCTTTAATAACGCCATTAAGGCTGTTTGGTTCGTCAACAAAATGGTCACGTACAGTAATTTTTTCTGGACGAATGGCGACAGTCACATCCATCTCAAGCGTGAGTAACTGGCTATGGTGGACCAGTAAGTCGGCATCGGCTTCGTCTGAGTGAATCAGTACCATATCGTTTTCGTGCGACACTACATAACCGTTAAACAGGTTAGCCGTACCAATAAAGTTGGCGGCATAACGCGTGGCGGGAAACTCATAAATACGACGAGGAGAATCGACTTGTTCGAGGCGACCTTCATTCATCAAGGCAATACGCGAAGACATGGTCATGGCTTCTTCTTGGTCGTGGGTAACCGTAATAAAAGTAATACCCAAGCGCTCTTGAATGTTGACCAATTCAAACTGCGTGCGCTCGCGCAGTTTTTTATCTAAAGCACCTAAAGGCTCATCCAATAATAAAATCTTAGGATGTTTCGCTAACGCACGAGCAAGTGCTACTCGTTGACGCTGACCACCCGAGAGTTGATGGGGTTTACGATCACCCAGTTTTTCAATTTGTACTAAGGCTAGCATCTCGGCGACACGCTCACGCACTACCACATCAGGCATGCGCTCTTGCTTTAAGCCATAAGCAATATTCTGTGCCACAGTCATATGCGGAAAGAGCGCATAACTTTGGAACATCATATTGATAGGGCGTAAATAGGGCGGCACATGAGTAACGTCCTGACCATCGATATAGATACGGCCAGAAGTCGGCGTTTCAAAGCCACCAAGCATACGCAGTAAGGTGGTCTTACCACAGCCAGAGGCACCCAATAAAGAGAAAAACTCACCGCGCTGAATGTTTAAACTAATATCATCAACAGCATAGGTCGAGCCAAAGGTCTTGGTGACATTTTCAATACGAACAATGGGTTCTTCTTCAGGGGCAGACCAAGACTGATCAGGGGCTGCAGAACGAATTTGGTTCATTGCTTTGCAATACTCCAGAAATTAAGTCGAGTTACTTATAAGTTATAGCTTATAAGTAACTCAGGAATAAACTTTAAACGGTGACTAACGGCCAGTTTTAGTACGCATCCACAGGCGAGTAATATCGCGTGCTTCACGGTCACTCGGGGTTTTGAGTGAAAGCAGTCTTTCGAGCGTAGTTTCTGCAGGGTAGATGCCGGGGTTATTACGTACTTCAGCATCCACTAAAGGTGTAGCCTTCTTGTTGGCGTTAGCATAAGCCACGTGGTTTGAAATAGGCGCAATTACTTCTGGCTGTAATAGGTAATTAATAAACTTGTGGGCAGCATCGGCGTTGCCAGCATCGGCTGGAATAACGACAACGTCAGTCCATAGCACCGCACCTTCACGCGGAATTACGTATTCAATATGAACACCGTTTTTAGCTTCTTCCGCACGCGTTTTAGCTTGCAGCATATCGCCTGAATAACCATGGGCTACGCAGATATCGCCATTGGCAATATCGTTAATGGTTTGTGAATTATGAAAGTAACGAATATGTGGGCGCACAGCCGTAACAGCATCAGCCGCTTTTTGAATGGAAGCTTTGCTGTAATCATGAGTGTCGTTGCCTAAATAGGCTTGTGCTGCGGCAAATACTTCCAAAGCATCGTCCTGTAACGCCACACCACAGCTGGCCAACTTGCTTACTATTGTAGGGTCAAACAGTAAAGCCCAAGTGTCTTTAGGCATGTCTTTACCTAAGATGGCTTCTACTTTGTCTTTATTATAAGCAATACCGGTAGTGCCCCACATATATGGCACGGCGTACTGGTTGCCAGGGTCAATATCGGTTAGCGACTTATTAATAATAGGATCTAAGTTGCCATAGTTTAGCAGCTTATCTTTATCTAGGGGTAAATACAGCTTGGCCTTAATTAAACGGTCAGCAAAAGGGCGTGCCGTTGGGAAGGCTAAATCATAACCACTACGACCGGCCAGTAACTTGGCTTCTAACACTTCGTTAGAATCGTACACATCGTAGGTAACTTGAATGCCAGTGGCTTTTTGAAAGTTACTGATGGTGTCTTCGGCAATATAGTCCGACCAGTTATAAATGTGCAGTTTTTCTTTAGCTAGAGCTTGGCCAGATATAACGAAAGAAAGGGCGGCAAGAGAGCATGCTTTCAGTAAACCTAATTTCATTTATTTTTCTCCAATGAAAGGCTTCCAAAAAATGTTGTTAATACAACAAACCTATAAATCATCTAGGCCGGCCTGACCAATACCTAGTAGCGCGCATAATGGCAACTTTTTACAAAAAATACAGACAATAGATTCGATTGTCACGATTAAATTCATAGCCCACGATTTGTTGGCATTACAAGTATAGATGCCGATCTCAAAAGAGGTGGATACTTAAGGTGAATGTTGATGACTATGTTAGCGGGTAAGCTCTGAGAGCATTGAAGATAAAGAGATATGCTGCATGTAGCAATTGTATAAAACACTACTAATGATGCAAGAAAGCAGGCCAGTGAGATAAGCAATATTATCGCAAAACAACTCAAACTGGCCCTGACTTAATACAGAGCAGAGAAATTACTCACCACAAACTTTTGTAGTGGTGGTGCTAAACAAGCTAAGAATGCTGGTGAAGTTGTAATCTACTGAGCTCACAGTGGTGATGCCGCCATTTTCTTTTGCTTTAGCAATACTGGCATTACCTGCACCAAACAAGCCTAAGATGTTTGTTGCGCTGGCTTGTCCGTGTTTAGTACAAGCAACAGAGCCACTGCCTACAGCAACAGGAGCATCTATGCTTGAGAAAACTAAACCGGGTTGGTAAGGAGCAGCAGAACAGCCCGCCAATAGAACAGTGCTAGCCGCCGCGATGGTTAGAAGTATTTTTTTCATTTTTCATCCTTAAATACGATTATTAGTAAGAGTCATTTTGATAACGACTCAGCAAGTTTGTTTGTAATCACTTTTTATGTCAAGTGTGCTTTGCTGGCTATAAGTGCGTTATATTTGCGAATATAATCGTACTCCAGAGGCAGCTTAGGCTGACTCTTTTATAGACTTAAAATGATTTAAACTGGTGAGAACATCCTGCCAAATAGATTGATGAGCACGTCTAAAATAGCCTAAGTGACCGACGGCTTTTTTAGGCATATCCGCAGCTTTGTACAGAGTAAACTTTACCGGCGCTTGAGTTTCGATCTTGTCCCATAAACTACGGATGTTTTCAGCCGTGGAAATCTCATCGTCATCAGCGGTGTAAACATGCACCGGAAACTCCAGCTTTCTATAATCTTTCAAGTGTGGTTTTTTCTTGGCGAACTTAGGTGCAAAGAAAAATTCTTTATTGGCACACCACTGCCCCCATTCTTTTGCCAATTTAGGCGGCACGTCTTCCATTAAATTTAACTTCTCGGCTTTGACATAGCCAAATAACGCTGAAGAAATTGGCGCTATGACTTTAAAAAACAGATGGGCTTTTATGCGATAACCCAACGGCATAGTGCCAAAGTAGCCAGTCGATACTGCCAAGCCAACCATGCCCTCTAGCTCATTGCAGTTATGAGCAAAACCAATTTGCTGGCCACCGGCGCTGTGCCCGACACAGTATAAGGGTAGTTCTGGGTACAGCTCTTTGGCTTTACTAATGACGGCTGGAATGTCCCATTGCCCTATATCTGAAAAGCTAATATCGCTGCCTACTAAACTTGCGGGCCTGGAATCGCAAAAGCCGCGGTAATTCCATAACAGGACGTGGTAGCCATTGTCGGCTAAAAACTCAGCAAAAGGCGCGTAAAAAGAAGTTTTAGTGGCCGTGCCGGGGTTCACTAACACCACACCTTTGGCTGCTTTTGCTTCGAAAATCTGGCCGCTTAGAGTGACCTTGTCTGCAGTAGTAATTTGAATGTTCATATTATTATTAAATAAAGCTGCTGTTTTAAAATTAAGCAGAGACTTTATTATTCTTATGGCTTGAAGGCCATAGCTAACGCAAAAATCGTTAGAAATGTAAAGTTGCTTATATTGAATTATAAGCATTTTAGGTGGATGAAGGCGGGCTTACACCAGTTGTAAGCCAGTCTCTGTGAATATGGTTTCACAGCGCTTAACCTGCGCCTGCGTCATCCACTGCTTTAAAGCATCGTCTTCAGCAATGTCATTGTTATAGCCAAGCTTGTCGCGCTTGCCATGCCAAATGGGGTTGTAGCTCATTAGTTGAGTTTGGCTTACTTTGTTTTCTTTCAAAAAGGCTGCAATGGCTTTTAGATTTGATTCGGAATCGGTAATGCCCGGAATGAGCGGTGTTCTTGCTAGAATTTCGACACCCCCGTCCAAATACAGCTGTTGTAGCTTGCTGAAGTTACTTAAAATTGCTTCGTTACTGGCACCGCAGTATTGGTGGTGCTGGTCTTCGTCATACAATTTAAGATCGTAGTAAATCATGTCCAGCCAAGGGTAAATCAGCTTTTTAAACTTCTCAAAAGGAAATAGGCCGCAGGTTTGTATCAGTGTATGAATGCCGTTGGCTTTTAGTTTTTGCAATAATTCAGATACAAATTCCATATGCAAAGTAGGCTCGCCACCAGACAGAGTCACACCGCCTCCAGAGCTGGTATAAAACTCTTTATATTTTAATACCTGCTCACAGATCTGATCGACCGATAAGTTGTCACCCACCCGTGTAATGGCACCGGTAGGGCAGGCATCAACGCAGTGATAACAAAGGGTGCATTTGTCGCGCTCAATGAGTTGCAGGTTGTTAATGTTAATGGCCTGCTCAGGGCAGGCGATCTCACATAAAACCTCACTGCCAGCGCCGCAATTATCAAACCCCAAACAGTCATTGGCTTCAAAAGAAATCTCACCTTCTTTAGCGATACTTTCGGGGTTATGGCACCAGTCACAATTCAATAAGCAGCCTTTAAAAAAAACCACCGAGCGTATGCCGGGGCCATCGTCGAGGGCATTACCTTTGATATCGAGAACCAAAGGCTTGGTTTTTGTTGATGCTATGGTGTTGATCATAAGCCGTACTCCGTGCGCTCAATAAGCTCAATTTGGATATCCTTATTAAGCGTTACGAAGTAGGCGTTGTAGCCTGAGATTCTCACCAAGAGGTTGCGATAATTCTCAGGGTGAGCCATGGCATCCCTAAGTGTTTCAGAAGTCACCACGTTAAATTGCATCTGCATACCACCATGGCCGAAATAGGTTTTTACGTAGGAGCTCATGGTGTTGACGGTTTCTTCACGAGTATCGTTGGAATCAGGAATTAACTTAACGTTAAAGGCGATGTTGTTATCCATAAACTTTGGATTGAGTTTGGCGACATCACAAATATTGTCGAGGAAGTTTTTAGAAGCCGAAGGCTGTGGGGTTAACCCTGGGGTAAAGGCCTTACCGGCTAAACGCCCTGACGGCAGCGCGCCAGACAGTGAGCCATAGGCAACGTGCTGCGACATTGACCAAAACCCCGCAGTATAAGGCCCGTTACGGTAATTTCGAGTCTGGTTGTAGTAACTATGGAAAGCGCCCGCTACGCGATTTGCCATGGCCACTGCCTCTGGGTCACCCGAACCAAACAGCGGCACTTTGTTTTGCACCACAGCCTGTAAAGCCAGATTGCCTTCAAAGTTATTATCAAGCGCTTGTTTGAGTTCGGCGAAGGTAAAGCGTTTTTCATCAAACACCAGCTTTTTAATAACCAATAAAGAGTCAGTGACATCGGCTAAGCCAATATTAGACACGCCCGAAGAGTTGTAGCGCGCGCCACCTTGAGTAACGTCTTTAGCATTTTGTATAGCACCATCCATTAGCGCGCTTAATAAGGGGGTGGGGCGGTACTGTGCATGAATTTTCGCCAGCGAGTTATTTAATTCGACCGCCTGATCGATCAAGAATGCTTGTTGTTTGATATACGCATCAAAAAACGCATCAAAATTAGTGAAACTTTCGACACCACCGGTTTTTGGGCCTAAGTGCCAATCCATTAGCGGGTGGTAACCATCGTTGAGCGCCATCTCCATGCCAGCCACTAAGTTCATTAAAATCGAACCGGTATGCGCCATATGACGACCTGAAATCGTCGGCTCGACACAGCCGGTAGCCGACCAGTCGCGGATCATTTCTATGGGGTAACCGTGAGGCTCAAGTGAAGCGAAAACGGCATCATCATTATGCATCGATGGAGTGCCAGCGGTTATAAAGTTTACTTCACATAAACGATCCAAATAAGCATCGCTGTTAACGCCCTTTTTAAAGCGCGCGTTGACGTTCACATCTCGAATAGAAAGCATTTCGGTAACTTTCAAAAAGATGTAGGTCATATCGTTGACAGCATCTCCGCCTTCTGAAGTAACGCCGCCCAAAGTAAGAGCTTGGGTTGAAGAGGCACCACCAAACAAGAAGTTGGCAATGTCCGGCCCTAGAGGGAAGTGATCGGTGCAGCGCATAAAAAAGCAGCCAGCCAGTTCAATAGCATGCGCTATATACGCTTTGCGATCTTCTCTGCTAGTAAGTTTCTTAATGTCGCTCTCAAAAAATGGCTGTAGCCATTGATCAAGTCGCCCAACCGAAAGGCCGGTATCCGCATTTTCATTGAGCAAGCCAACCCACGTAATCCACAAGGCATTAAAGGCTTCATCAAGAGTTGTTGGTGCCTGCATCGGTACTTTACGGCAAATATCCGCCAGCTTTAGCAGTTCATGTCTTTGTTTGCTATCTGTGGCGGTCAGGGCTAAAGCATCGGCCTCGGCGGCAAGGTTTTGCGCGTAAATGTTGATCCCCTCAAGGCAGATAGCCATTGCTTGCAGCGCATCTTTCTCTGTTTGCTGTAGGGGGTGTTCATGCAGGCGCTGTTCGATATCGGAAATAATCCCCAGCGTTCCTTTTTGCAGTAAGCGTGGGAAGTCGGGGATGGTATGCGAAATACCAATGCTCTTCCAAACAAAATACGCCACCCAGCGCTCATTGATTTTTTGACATACTGGGTAGTTGTTATGCTCTCGCATCCATTCATTAAAATTGCGTTTAGCCCAGAAAGGGAAGATATCAAAGTGCAAACTGTCGATGGTTTCTTGGCTGATATCAAAAGGAATCAAGCTGCGCTTATCAATGGATAATAACTCCCCCCAAATCATTACCCCTTGCGCGTCAGGATAAACCACACTGCCCGCAATTGGGTTGCTTGAAGAGGTGCCGGCAAGTAAGTCATTGGAACGAATAATGGGTTTCTTGTGGGTCATCACATACTTAAACGCACTGGCCTGACGCACTTCTGAAGAAAGCTTTTCACTGCTTACAGATGGGTCGACACAGTTTTCAAAACCATGCTTACGGAAGTAGTGAGTTAACAGCTTGGCACGTTCGGCACAGACTTCGGCCTTATGGCTAAAGTGGTCATCCAAAAAGCCTTTTAAACGAGGAAAGTCGGCCAGGCTGTATTCAGGCAGATAAGGGTCTTCTAAAAAATGAACGCCTTGATCGGGCTTTTTTGCATGATTCTTCGGGTACTGCATTCGATACTGTGGGCGCGCTTCAAACTCTTTAGCCAGCCCAGCACTCTCGCCACCGTAGGTGTCCTGCCTTGCTTGCTGATCTTGCTGCTGTGACTTATTAAGCATTTTTTGGTGTTTATTGCCCATTATCAAAGACACATAAAAGTTAAACACCTGTAGGTAGGCAAGGCTGCCTTCAAGCACAATTCTATTCTTTAACACTAAATTCAGTGCTTCGTTGGGCGGTAGCCGAAACAACTCAATTAAGGCGTCTTCGTTGATAAAGCTTAAAACCAAATCGGCATTGTCGGGCACGGCTCTAAGTACTTTTACCTTACCGTCTTGAAAAGAAATACCTTGGTTAACGCTGCCTGAGTTGGTTTTGAAGCCAATAATAAAGTTGATCCAGCCATCAACGCCCTTTAAGTACTTTTTTAAAGAAGGTCTCATGGAAAACTGAAACGCTAGGGTTTGCAGCAGAATATGAGTGACTGGGTTTAGCAGAGGCTTTCGAATAGAGTCTTTAAGTGTTCTATTAAATGAAGGCTTATTCAATGACTCTGAGCTTAGTGGTTTTGGACTGGTGTTATTCATCTTAAACGCTCACTTTTTATCTAATTAGTATGTAAGTTCTGTGTTGTTAAGGATGCAGCTTGCTGCATTTGGGCGGCTTAGCTGTTGTTGGGTAACTGTGGTTTTTCTTGTAATCCAAATACTCTTTAATGTAGGTACCAAAGAATCGATCGAGGTAAGGCAAAGCACCGGCATAGTTGCCTTTAAAGCGAGCATGGTGAAAGTCGTGATAAACAGGGCCATCGTAAAGCGGTAGAAAGCGCAGCGGGTTCCAAGGAAAATCGTAACCTGCGTGGCCGTCGGCGGCTTCGAGGTTTCTAATGATTATCCAAGCGTAAAGCACATACAGATGCGAGCCCAGCAATATGGGGCCGACTATCGCTAAAGAACCAATCATGACGAATTCTAACCAGTGAAAGTAATTACCGTCTAAAGCACAGGTGTTCTTTATGCGGTGGTGGACTGAATGCACGTGGCGTAATAGCCACTTATTCTCATGCATATAGCGATGCATCCAATAGAACAAGAAGTCATCCAATAGCAGAAACAAAGTAATTTGAAAAACAAACACATACCAAGCAGGAGCCGGGCCGGTGCCCATGTTCACAAATCTTAATAAAGGCCATGCCAGTACTAATACTAGAAACATCATCGACGTATTAATGGTAATACGGGCAATATTAGGCCAGAAGTACTTGGCAACCTGAAAAGGCTTCTGTTGAATTTTATAAGGTTGCGCCCACTTTGGGTCTAGCCAAGCTAATAATGTCCAGGGCAAAGCGAATACTAAAAATGCACCAACACTCAAAACAAGCGTAATCACAGGGAACAGCAAAAACATCGGATCTTGATACAACGCTAGCCAGTTATGGAAGAATTCAGTCATATAAACCTCTTATTCCTCAGCAAATTTGTTCATGCTGGGTTTGTTTTAATTATTCTTGTATGCTCAAACAGTATTTCAAAGAATAATTATTGGCTTGTGAAACTATGACAAAACCTTGTTCTCTGGCGACAAACACCCCATTGGCCGGCAATGTAGCATTGCCCTATTGGGAGACCTTACAGAAGGTGGCTGCGGATCTTGGCGTTGATTCAGGGTTAACTCAGGACGTGGTGGCCAAAGAGATTACACAGACGGGCATATCCTCTGTGCCTATGGACCACTACCTTAACTTGTTAGAAAAAGGCTTAAAGCGCTTCCCCGATTTTGGCTTGCGTGTAGGCCGTTCGGTAACACCGGGTACTTATCCTGTATTAGGCATGACTCTGTTAAGCTGCCAAAATCTATTTCAAGTACTTGAACAGGTTGTTCGCTACGAATCACTTAATCATTATTTAGGAACTTCTCATTTTGAGCATGGCTCAGGTGAGAGTACATACAGCTGGGTACCCAACAAATTAATCTGTTTAAACAATAAGAGTGATCTTTGCTTTCATTTGGTTATGAGTGTTTTTGCTGGAATTTATACGTTTTCACCATGGCTGATTAATCGTAGTATTCCTATTAAACGCATAGGCTTTACCTGTACTGAACCAGACAACGCAGAGCTGTATAAGCACTTTTTCGAGACTAAAATAAGTTATAACCAACCAGTCAATTCAATGGTGGTCGACAGTGATGTTTTAAGTTTGCCGGTGATGAATCAAGATGCCACAGCATTTTACGCATTGACGACCTACGCTAAAACACTGCTAGAATCGAAAGAACAAAGCAAAGATATCACCTACCAGTTGCGCTCTATTCTGCCAGAAGCTTTGCACAGACAAGCTTTTCGTATAGAAGAAGTGGCAAGCCAGTTAAATATGAGCACCAGGAGCTTGCAGCGTAAACTGAAAGAATCTGGCCATAGGTATAAGACGTTATTGGACGACACTAGAAAAAGAATTGCCGAAATGTATTTGTTAGATACTACTCTTTCAATTAACGAAATCGCATTTCTAATAGGCTATCAAGAACAAAGTTCCTTTAACCATGCCTTTAAAAGCTGGAATGCAGTGTCGCCTAGTCTGTATAGAGAGCAAAATAGCTGATATTGTGCGCTGCTAAATTTATCCGACTGAACCAGAGGTCAATATGTCCCGCGCTTGTGCTCGTCATATATTAGTAAAAACCAAAGAAGAAGCTGAGAGCTTGAAACTAAAACTGGATAAGGGCGCCGAGTTCGATAAATTAGCCAAGCAGCACTCAACCTGCCCCAGTAAAAAGAATGGTGGCAGCTTAGGTGAATTCAGCAAGGGCGACATGGTCAAGGCGTTTGATGATGCTGTTTTTAAAGGGCCGCTGCTAAAAGTACAAGGTCCCATTAAAACGCGCTTTGGTTATCATCTTATAGAAACCATCTACCGTAAATAAATTTACTCTGATCATTTTTTAAAAATTAAACTCAGGCGGCTTGATGACTTTTAGCCTGCTCGAGTGCAAACTCACCCTCCTTTACTTCTTAATTGCGGATTCATGTTTCTATGCGCATTGCTATTCTTTCTCGTAACCCTAATTTGTATTCAACACGCCGCCTTAAAGAAGCGGGAGAAGCGCGTGGGCACGAGGTCGATATTATCGACACACTGCATTGCTATATGGACATCACTAGCAGTAAGCCGACTGTGCGCTATAAGGGCGTAGAGTTACCCATGTACGATGCCGTTATTCCACGTATTGGCGCTTCGGTGACCTTTTATGGCACAGCCGTAGTGCGTCAATTTGAAATGATGGGCACTTATTCAATTAACGAATCCGTCGCTATTAGTCGCTCACGCGATAAATTACGCTCGCTGCAGTTGTTATCACGTAAAGGTATTGGTTTACCTCGTACTGGCTTTGCTCATTACCCCGACAACGTTGCTGACCTTATTAAAAACGTCGGTGGCGCGCCACTAGTCATCAAGCTGCTAGAAGGAACGCAGGGTATTGGCGTGGTACTGGCTGACACACAGAAAGCCGCTGAAAGTATTATCGAAGCCTTTATGGGTTTGAACGCCAATATTTTGGTACAAGAGTTTATTGCAGAAGCGGGTGGTGCTGATATTCGTTGCTTAGTCGTTGGCGGCAAGGTGATTGCTGCCATGAAGCGTCAGGGCGCTGAAGGCGAATTCCGTTCAAATTTACACCGTGGCGGCAGCTCAGAAGTTGTGCGTTTATCGGCGGCTGAGCGCAAAACCGCTATCGATTCAGCCAAAGCAATGGGCTTGAATATGTGTGGCGTTGATATCCTACGCTCTAATCAAGGACCGCTCGTCATGGAAGTAAACTCCTCACCGGGTTTGGAAGGTATTGAGAAAGCTACCGGCAAAGATATTGCAGGCATGGTGTTTCAGTTCTTAGAGAAATCTACCCGTAACAGCACTAAAACCCGTGGCAAGGGCTAACCAGAAAAGAATACAGTAGCTATGGCAAAATCAAGCTTTACCATTGCGGGCGTTAGCGTTGCTGTGGGTGAGACTAAAAAAATAGAGTTACCCGTTGGCCGTTTATACACTGACAACGTTGTGTCTATGCCGGTGTTCGTCAAACGCGGTAAGCGCCCAGGGCCGACCTTATTTATCAGTGCCGCCATTCATGGTGATGAGATCAACGGCATTGAAATAATACAGCGCTTAATTAACTCACGCTCACTCAGTAGTTTGCGCGGCACGCTTATCGCGGTACCCGTGGTGAATGTCTATGGCGTGATTAATCATAGCCGCTACCTGCCTGACCGCCGCGATTTAAACCGTTCTTTTCCGGGCAGTAAAAGAGGCTCGCTGGCCGCACGCATGGCCAATATGTTCCTAGAAGAGATAGTCACTAAGTGCGATTACGGTATCGACTTTCATACCGGCGCTATTCATCGCACAAACTTGCCACAAATTCGTGCCAACCTAGACGATGTAGAAACTGCCGCCATGGCCAGTGCTTTTGGTGTGCCTGTGTTGCTGAACTCGAACCTGCGTGATGGTTCGTTACGGGCTGCGGCTGCAGACCATGGTGTGCGAATTTTACTGTACGAAGCGGGCGAAGCGTTGCGCTATGATGAATTATGCATTCGTGCTGGCGAGCGTGGCACCATTAATGTGATGCGTCATTTAGGCATGCTACCAGCCAGTCGCGCTAAAAAAACCAAGCTGATGGAGCCGGTAACAGCCCGAACCAGCGCTTGGGAGCGTGCCACCGACAGTGGTTTTGTACAGCATCATAAAGAACTCGGCGATCGTGTAAAAAAGAATGAATTGTTGGCCACCATTCGTGATCCTTATGGTGCCGTACTGGATCAAGTTCATTCACGCCACGAAGGTATTATTATTGGTAAGCAGAAAATTCCCTTGGTACAGGAAGGCGAAGCTATGTACCACGTTGCCTACTTTAGCCAACCTGCCGATGTGGTGGAAGGTTTAGAGCGGTTGCAGGATTTATTCCCGGACGAGGTCTTCAGCTGAAGCTGACTAACTATTTAGTAAATTATCCGTACCACTTAAGAACTAGGTACTATAGTGCCATCAAGCCGTACTATTACGACAAAGCAAAGCGGCTTGATGCAAAACACTTTCACATTTATTGCATTGCTATATCATTCCGTGCAATTTTTAAGCAGTAACTAGGCTTTCACTCTTAAATAACAGCCCGTTACTTTCCTTTCCTACTTAGGTGGAAGAGCACTTATGCACCGTACTATGTTCGATACTCCCGTTATAAAAACCCTGTTCCGTTGGATTTCAATTGTTATTCTGAAGCTTGCCGGTTGGAAAAGCATTGGCGAGTCACCCGCAGGATTAAAAAAATGCGTTATGATTGCGGCACCACATACCAGTAATTGGGATTTGCCCTTTATGCTGATGATCTCTTTTGTCTTGCGCACTAAAATTTATTGGATGGGAAAAGAGCAAATCTTTAAATTTCCATTTCGCCGCCTAATGATGTGGATGGGTGGAATTCCAGTCGACCGTTCTAAATCAAATAACATGGTGCAAGCCTCAGTTGATGCTATCAACAATACCGAACAGTTGTTTTTGATCGTACCGCCAGAAGGCACTCGCGCCAAAGTTACTTACTGGAAAACAGGCTTTTATCATATTGCTCATAATGCTGGTGTGCCTATTCTGATGGGCTTCCTTGATTACACCAATAAGACCGGTGGCATACTTGGTACATTCGAGACCACGGGTGATATTGATGCCGATATGAAAGCCATCCAAGAGACTTATGCACCCATCATGGGTAAGAAAATCGATAATAAATAATCGGTTAAATAGTCCGCTTAGAGCAGAAGACGCGCTGCTCTAAATCTCACGAGTTGTATACCTTAACGCCAAGCACCTTAACAAGAGCTCTTATTTGGCTCGAAAAACTAGGCTAGCAAAATACCGTGGCGTTTAGCGATAAACTGTTGCCGGTAAGTTTTCTATGTTTACAAACGTATTGCCTTACCATGGCAAAATTCCAAGTCGAGACACATGTAGAATACGAGAAACTAATGACTAGCTTCAGCAGTAATGAACAGTACTTTCAGCAGCAGTTTAATAGCCAAATAGAAGAAGACGCTTTCTTCAGTCAGATTGAATTTGAAGATTGTCAGTTTGTTGACTGTAACTTTTCCCAAACGGAATTTAAAAACTGTAAGTTTGTTAATTGTGAGTTCGTTCGCTGTAACTTAAGTTTGACTAAAATACCTCTTAGCCGTTTTACGGAAGTTACTTTTCGAGAATGTAAAATGGTCGGTATTGACTGGACGCGCGCGCAATGGTCGAACTATCAGTTTCATTCTGAATTAAAGTTTTATAAATGCATTCTTAACGACTCATCGTTCTTTGGGTTAGAGCTGCATGAAGTGATTATGGAAGAGTG
>SMEQ01000047.1_pt1 | contig 38655 bp, 28 predicted proteins | sample 2456281 | NCBI WGS metagenome assembly SMEQ01 (sample SAMN10132596, study PRJNA489261) | soil metagenome | isolation source: day1 antibiotic-loamy sand soil ammended with raw manure from dairy cow... | place: USA | collected 2015-04-01
AAAAGTATGGATTGATTGGAATCAAAACGGCATATTCGAACCCAGTGAATTGATAGGAGAATCAACCAGTACGATTAGCCCTGGGAATTTTTATCAAACTAACTTTATGGTGCCAGCAACAGCAGCTACGGGAACTACAAAAATGAGAGTTAGAGTAGCAGAAAGTACCACTGTTTTTGATCCATGTTCTGTTGGAGGTTATGGCGAAGCTGAGGATTATGCTTTTGAGGTAATCGCCTTACAGGATTGTAGCACAGTATCAACACCAAGTGGATGGGAAATTGTTTTCAATAAAGATTCCGTATGCTTAGTTGGTGATATTAGTATGACGGTAAACGAACAGATTTACGCTAGTAATGTGACTTATCAATTCCAACAATCCACTAATGGCGTGACGTGGACTAATATAGGTTCAGCAACTCTAACTCCTCAAGCAAGTGTGGATGATGTGGACGAAGAGACGCAGTTTAGAGTGATTTGGTTGTGTAATAATGTTGGAATAGACACCGCTGTTGGAACTGTTTATGTAGTAGATCCGCAAATTGCGACAACTACAGATGGCTCTCGCTGTGGCTCTGGTACTGTAACGCTTAGTGCAACTACATTGTCAGGAGGAGAAATTCGTTGGTATGATGATAACTTAGGAACTAATTTATTAGGAACTGGAAACGATTTCATTACGCCATTTTTAACGAATTCAACAACTTACTGGACAGCAGCTGGGTTAGGTGGATCAGGGAATAATGATACTTTACATACTTTAAGCTCCGCAGGAAATGGATGTGGAGGTGGAGCAATGTTTAATTTAACAGCAACTGATGATTTACAGATAGATAGTTTGACGGCATTAGCAACTGGATCTGGTTCTGAAGTCAAGGTTTATTATAGAGAAGGTGGATATGTTGGCTTTAATCAAAATGCAGCTGCATGGACTTTGCATGAAACACTAAATGTAAGTTATGCTGCTGGAAATGTAAAAATTCCACTAACTAACCCTTTAGAGTTAACGGCAAATACTACTTATGGTATTTATGTATTCTATAATGCAAGTTATACTAATGGAACTCCAGCCAATTCTACTTATTCCAATGCGGATTTATTATTTGAAGGTGGAGATGGTTTATGTAGTGAATTTGGTGGTGCTAACGTAGGTAGGATATTTAATGGAACCATTCATTATTCATTGGTTGGATGCGAAAGCGACTTGGTGGCTGTAGAAGCTGTAGTAAACGATAATCCTGTGGTAAGTTTAGGTGGTAATTTAGCAGCTTGTCAAGGACATGTATTTACTTTAGACGCAGGTCCTGGTTTTGACTCTTATTTATGGAGCGACAACTCAACAGGTCAAACCTTAGATGTGACTACTCCGGGCATTTATACGGTGGAAGTGTCTCTTGGAGATTGTACTGCTTCAGATCAAGTAACTGTAGGTTTTTACGATGCGCCAGTTTCAGTGTTAGATGCTGAAATTATAGCTTGTGACGGAGATGTGGTAATTTTAGATGCCGGAAATTCTGGTCCTAATTCGGAATACTTATGGTCAACAGGTGATACAACGCAAATTATTAATGTGGAAGATCCAGGAACATACACTGTAAATATTTTCAACGGAGCATGTGATATAGATGATCAAGTAGTCGTAACGATTATTGAACAATCGACAGGTCAATCTATTCATAATACAGAGCTGGGTGAAAGATTATTCCAGTTTTATGTAGTGAATCCAGTGAATGTAGAAAGTTACTTCTGGGACTTTGGAGATGGGAATACGAGTACCGATGAGCAACCTATTCATGAGTATTTAGGCTTTGGTTCTTATGACGTATCAGTAAACCTCAGTCAGCAATCATGTTTCGAAGGAGATTCCTTAATGAGACATATTGTGGTAAGGTCAGTGGACATTGATGAGTTAGTGAAAGCTGATAAGTATGTCAAGTTATATCCTAATCCAGCAAGTAATGCAGTGAATATTGAATTAGAAGAAGAGTTACAAATGAAATCTGTAATGATTCAAGATATTACTGGTCGAGTAATAATGGAACGTCAATTTGAAGAAGCAACCTCTCGTGTGAATTTATCTACACAGTCTTTAGCTTCAGGAATTTATCAAGTAGTTATTGATACCAATGAAGGTAGGTTTACTCGAAAATTGGAAATCATAAAATAAAGTGATTAATCGCTAGTTAAAAGGGCTGATTCATTGATTTGAATCAGCCCTTTTTTATGTTTGATCAAGACGAAAGGTCTTTAAGTTTTAGCAAGTTGTTTTACACAGGCTATATTATAGCAGGAGACTTGATGTAAGATAAAAAGGTATCTAAGCCTTCTTTTTCTTCCTTTCCAATGAAATACTTGATGTCCTTTGTGTAATAGGTATGTAAGTCGTAATAATCGATAGGGTTTTCTTGAATCACTAGATCTAAGTGGTCCAAGCCTTCGCGATTAGCTTGGTTAAAGGCTTGAATGAATGTTTCTGGAAGTTGCTTAGTGGAAATCCATGCTGCAAATACGAAAGGTTTTTTTGTGAAATTAAACCATTGTTCAGCTAAGTCGAAATCATAAGCAAATCTATGTTTATGAATTAAAGCTCGATCACCAATTATTACGCCACCTATATTATCCTTAATTAAATCGATATAGTTGTCAGGTGCAGGAATGAACTTGATGTGGTCTAACTTTAAATATTTTCTAATTAAAACTTGTGCCAATCGAACAGAAGTGCGCGACTGATAATCTAAATAAATAGTGTCTAGTTCCTCAATAGGTTTTTCTGAAAAAATACTGACAGAAGCAACAGGGCCCTGAGCGGCAATACCATAATCGCTTACGAGATGCCAATTAGGAAGCTCAGGAATAATAGCCACAGGAACTAAACCTACATCATATTGACCATTGATTAAACCTTCTGCAATTTTAGAAGGGTAATCTAAAGTTAAGTTGATTTGTTCTTTTAAAGGACCTTGCTGAATTCCGTGTAATAAGGGTTTGGTATTTAAATAGCTGACTGCTGCGACATTTATCATAAAGCAAAGTTACGAATAAGAAATATAATCTCCATTTTTAATAGTCTTTGCTCTCAATCATTTTTGTTAGTTTTGGGAAAATATAATGGTTTGAATTTATATGCACATAGAATTATATACAGATGGAGCGTCAAGAGGTAATCCAGGACCTGGAGGTTACGGAATTGTCTTGAAATATAGAAATAAGATAAAGGAAATGTCAGCAGGTTATAAACTCACTACAAATAATAGAATGGAGTTGTTAGCTGTAATAGTAGGCTTGGAATCTATTAAATGGGATTATATGAACGTGAAAGTGGTCACAGATTCTATGTATATCGTTAATTCAGTGAATAAAGGCTGGCTTTTCAATTGGGAAAAAACTAATTTTAAGAATAAAAAAAATCCTGACCTGTGGAAAAGATTTTTAAAGGTTTATAGAAAACATCATGTAGAGCTATTTTGGGTAAAAGGACATTCTACGCATCCTATGAATAATAGATGCGATGCTTTAGCTACACAAGCAGCAGATGGAAGTCACTTACTTTCAGATGAAGTTTTTGAACAAGAATATTATAATAAATAGTATGAAATCATTAAGACTAATCCTTCTATTGGCTTTAATGCCCAGTATTCTTTTTGCGAAAAAACACTATTGGCAACAAGACTTGCAATACTTTATTGATGTAAAAGTCGATACTAATGACCATAAATTGGAGGCACATCAAGTCTTGATTTATAAAAATAATAGTCCAGATGTGTTGAACGAATTATACATTCATGTCTATCCAAATGCCTACGCCAATAAGAAAACGGCTTATGCAAAACAGCAATTAGAAAATGGCTCTTTATCTTTCCAAAAAGCTAAACCAGAGGAGATGGGTTATGTGGAAGGTTTGGATTTTCAAGTTTTAGATACTTTTACTTACAATAATAGTGTAAATCAGCATGATCTGAATGGTAAAGCATTAAAATGGGGATTTACTAAAGATCTTGACATCGTCAAAGTAGATTTATCCGATCGTCCTCTGCAGCCGGGAGATTCGATGATTATTTACACCCCATTTCAAGTGAAATTGCCTCATGTGTTTTCAAGAAAAGGACATGCAGAAGGCGTTTATCATGTTTCTCAATGGTTTCCTAAACCTGCAGTATATGATGAGAAAGGTTGGCACCCTATGCCTTATTTAGATCAAGGAGAGTTTTATGGAGAATTCGCTCGATTTGAAGTGAATATAGAAGTTCCTGGGGATTATGTGGTTTTAGCAACTGGAGCAGTGGACCCAAAAGAAAAAAATTGGATGATGCGTAAAGCTAAAGGAGAGAAGGACTCTTTAGAAAAAGAAACTAAGCGTGTACATTACTCAGCAAACCAAGTTCATGATTTCGCATGGTTTGCTTCAGATCAATGGCACTTAAAACATCAAGACTGGCAAAAAACAGATGGAGAAGTGATTGATGTTTGGACCGCGGCTTTAGATCAAAAAGAATGGAAGAAAGCAGCTCAGTGGACACAAGAAACTTTAGCGTATTTAAGTGAAGAGGTAGGAACTTATCCCTATCCTCAGGTAACTGTCGTAGAAGGAGGGTTAGGTGCTGGAGGCGGGATGGAATATCCAATGATTACAGTGATTCAAAAAGGGATGAAAGGCGATTTGTTGCAAAAAGTCATTATTCATGAAGTGGGTCATAATTGGTTTTATGGCGTTTTGGCATCTAATGAAAGAGCTTATCCTTGGATGGATGAAAGCATCAATTCTTTTTATGAAAAAAGGATTTCTATAAAATATGCGGAGGAGGGAAGTGCTGATATTTTAGAACGGTTAGAAGATGGACTGCTAGAAAGTTTGATAAGAAGCAGAAGTAAAACCAAGCATTCACAAGCGATTACTAATCATTCAGAAGATTTTACTGATTTAAATTATGGTCTTGACGTTTATGAAAAAGGACCAAGAATGATGGAGTATTTAGCTGCGTTTTTAGGAGAAGATGATTTTAAGAAAATGATGCAAGATTATTATCAAGAATGGCAATTTAAGCATCCACAACCTGAAGATTTACAGAAAAGTTGGACGACATCTACAAAAAAGGATATTACATGGTTTTTTCAATGGATTGATCATCATCAAATAGGTGATGTACAAATTAAAAAACAAGGTTCAAAACAAGTGAAGTTGGTGAACAATACGGGGATTGCAAGATTTCCAATCTCTTTATCTTCAACTCCAGATTCAACGGAAGTTCAATGGTTTCAATTTAGTGGAAAAGATACCATTGTTGCCTTATCAAATACAGAGAAGGTTTGGAATGTAGGACTTGCTATCGATCAGAACTTAATCAATAATTCTACTCAGAATAAGTTGGCTTTAAGAGGATTTGGTGGATTTAATTTGCAACATAAAGAAGTGATTTATGCTTTGCCAATCATGGGAGGAAACGCGCATGATGGATATATGCTGGGTTTAGGCTTTCATAACTACACCTTAGAATCCAAAAAGCTTGAATTTAATGTATTGCCTTTTTATGCATTTAAATCTAAGAATTGGACAGGTCAAGCTGCATTTAGATATCATATTTGGTCAGCATCAGATTTCGCAGAACGCATTTCTTTAGGATTTAAAGGTGCTTCTTATCATTTTAAAAGTTTTGAAATTAATCAGCAATCTTATTTTCAACGCTTTGTGAAAGCATCTCCATTTTTAGAAATTCAATTGAAAAAAGCGCATCCTCGATCTTTGTGGGATCAAAGTGTAAAGGTTCAGTTTGATTATATCAGAGAACAAGCATTCAACTATGAGTTTGATGTGTCGAGTGATGCTTTCCGACCCACTGAAAAGTACTGGAAAGATGAAAACTATTTAAGTCTAAAATATCAGGGAACATATGCACATCCTTTGTCGCCTTTGAATTTTATGGCAAAAGCTCAAGGAAATGACAGGCTGTTAAGATTGAGTGCTTCGGCGGAGTGGACGATTCCTTATTTATTGAAAAAACAAAAAACTCAAATCAGATGGTTTGGAGGAATGATGTGGTATAATAGTGATGCTTATGCTTATTTACCTGTGAAATATCATTGGGCATCAACTTATACTTCTGATCATGATTTCACGTATGAAGATATTTTTTTAGCGAGAGGAGAGCGAACAAGTTTTATACAAAATCAAGTTGCTATGCGTGAAGGTGGTTTTAAAACCTCAAGCAGTTGGTATCATCAGCCTATAGGCACTTCGGATTCTTGGATTACAGCAGTGAATCTTAATTTTAATATTCCGAAACTGCATCTTCCTATTAGAGTCTATGCAGACTTAAGTGTTTATCCAGATCCTAATGATGGAGAAATCAATACCTCTTATGCTTTAGGAATTGAACTATATGCAGGAGAAATAGCAAGTGTGTACTTCCCTATATTATTAAGTCAGGATTTTAAAGATTATAAACAATATATATTAGCTAATAAGTATGGTCGGCTTATATCCTTTAAGTTAGATTTGAATGCTTTACATGTTTCTAAAATGAAAAATAAGCTCTTTTAAAAGAGTGCCAAAGGTTGTATCTTTGCGCAAATAATATTAATCCTATAAATAAAAATTTATGATGACCCAAAGTCAAAAGCTTGTTACTTTAGATGAATTTACTATTAGACAAACTAGAGAATTCCCAAAAGCAACAGGAGAACTTTCTGCCTTATTAAGAGATATCTCTTTAGCTTGTAAATTGGTAAATAAGCAAGTGAACAAAGCAGGATTAGTAGATATTATTGGAAAATACGGCAATACAAACGTTCAAGGTGAAGAGCAAATGAAACTGGATGTTTTTGCAGATGACGTATTGATTAAAGTATTGAAATATAGCAATGAATGTTCTGGAATTGGTTCTGAAGAAAACGATGAGTTTATTGCTTTTGACGATGAGTATTCTATGAATTCAAAATACGTGGTGTTATTTGATCCTTTAGATGGATCGTCTAATATTGACGTGAATGCATCGATTGGAACTATATTTTCTATTTATAAACGCGTGTCTCCATTAGGACAGCCTTGTACAGAAGAAGATTTCTTGCAACCGGGTAATAAATTAATGGCGGCAGGTTATGTTATTTACGGAAGTAGTACCATGTTGGTTTACGCGACTCGCTTAGGTGTTAATGGATTTACTTTAGAGCCTTCAATCGGCGAATTCTGCTTATCACATCCTAACATGGAAGTTCCAGATAATTCGAATATCTATTCTGTAAATCAGGGAAATGCAGCGTTTTTTCATCAAGAAATGAAAAATTATATTGATTACTGTACGGCTGAAGATGAGGCAACAAATCGTCCTTTTTCACAACGATATATAGGATCAATGGTGGCTGATGTACATAGAACTTTAATTAAAGGGGGTATTTTTATTTATCCTAGTGATGTTAAAAATCCAACTGGAAAATTAAGATTACAATATGAATGTAATCCATTGTCTTTTATCATTGAAGCTGCTGGCGGAATGGGAAGTACTGGGACGCAAAGAATCCTTGATGTGGTGCCAACTGAGTTGCATCAAAGAGTTCCGATCTTTTTAGGATCCAAGTCAATGGTTTTGAAGGCGGAAACATTTTTCAATAAAAAATAAATAACAATGAAAATATTGGTTGTAGGTGCTTCCGGATTAGTAGGTGGGCATGTGATGAAGTGTTTTTCAGAAAAAGGGTATGATGTGGTAGGAACTCATTTTTCCTACCCTACAGAAAATACGGTGTATTATGATTCCTTAAATGCGGAAAATCCTGACAATTACGATGTTCAAGAATTTCAACCTGATGTTATTGTGCATTGTGGAGCTCTGACTCACGTGGACTATGCCGAAGAGAATGAAATGGAGTCTTTCGATAAGACGGTTAAAAGCACTCAAAATTTATTGGAATTAGCACAAAGACATCAAAGTTTATTTGTGTTTTTATCAACAGATTATGTTTTTAATGGGCATTTAGGACCTTATACTGAACCTGCGACGCCAAGACCTTTAAATGTATATGGCGAACATAAATTGATTGCTGAAAGATTTATCATTAATAACTGGGATCAACATTTAATTTTACGGGTGACAAACGTGTATGGCGAAGAACATAGAGGTAAGAATTTTATAGCTCGTATAGCTGAATTAGCTAAAGGAAATGAAGCACCGACTTTAACTTTACCTGTAGATCAGTTTGCTAATCCAACATATGCAGGTGATATTGCAAAGGCTATTGAGCTTTTAGTTGCAGCTAAAAAGTATGGTATTTATCATTTTGGCGGTATAGAATACATGAATCGTGTGAGTTTGGCACATCTTGTTTTAGATCATTATAATAATACTGCTGTAAAAATAAATGCTGTGGAAACTACTTCTTTGAATCAAGCAGCTATGCGCCCATTACGTGGTGGTTTTGTGAATATGAAGTTTTTAAAATCTTTTCCTGATTTTAGGTTTATGACTGTGGAGCGTTATTTGAATAAGGAGTGATGTAGTTGATGCTGAGTCTTTAATTTTAGAGTTTTAATTTGAATGCTGATTAAGTGCTGAGTACGAGTTATAGAATCATGATGGGAATAGTGACCATGTGATTTTGTGACCATCTTGATGATTACGATGAAGTCTTGGTGTTGAAACTTTGAATTATAGAATTATAATGAAAGTTTTGAAATGGAAATGAGGAGGAAAAATTAAACGTAAAGAACGAGAAGAGTTTAGATGGAGGTGTCTGATTATTCTCAAACTGCGGTACTTCTAATGCTTTAGTTAAAACTCCATTTCTTGGGTTCGGCGTAGTCTCCAGACTACGTCGTTGCGGTTGACCGGTTGGTAGGAATTTAATAATCGATTGTATCTTGTCTTTTAGTGAAATATTATTTGCTACGTGATTATTATTGCGACTATTTTAATGACCTTAGCAATGAAAGAGTGCTTCTCTCCATTGCATTCCGGTCGCAATGACGCCATTTTTTGAGATTGTTTTAAAACTTGAAATTATCATCATTTTTTCTGCGCAATTTGCGAAATCACCGGGAAAGACTCTATTAACACTTTGTTCGACCCCTCCAGGGTCGTATCTTAATTCTAAACCTTAGCTATAGACATACGACCTCTCCAAGGTCGAATTCATTAAAGTTTTTTGTATCATTTCTAAAAAGCACGTAACTATTTCACTGCATAGATTGCTTACAGTTAATAATTGGATATTCATCTCATCGAAGTACTCACAAGGTCACGAGGTTACACATTTACACGATTACTTCCCAAGCCTCCGAATCTTAGAAAAATGCCGCAGATTTCTATGTAAAGATTGAATTTTCAAGATAAGGCACATCTTCCACCTCATCTTTAAATCATCAGGGACCTCAACACAGACACTAGAATAACTTGTCGTGAGTACATGTTTTTTAAGATAATAAAATAAAGTTATTTTTATTAATTCTTAGCAATACTTGTCAAACCTTAGGTATGTGTTAACAATTACATGTGTGTGCTTTTTGGTTAACCCTTTGATTTTTCTTATCTTTGTGCTGTCTTTGGAGATAATCTAAAACACATCAATAGTTTTATTATCCCCTTTTTAACTACATTGTTGGCGCTATAAGTACTTTTTAACGTACTTTCTTCTATTCCTTAATCTTTGAAATTAAAAGGAATTTTAATCCCAATTGGTTTGAGATAAGTGCCCGATGAATCCATGCTGAGCATGTGGATAAAATCGTTGATTGATATAAAAATCAAATCAGTGTATGTGATCATTGAAATTAATAACCAGAAAGTATAATCATATGAGTATAGAAGAATTAAACATTGGAATTATTGGAGCAGGACCTAGTGGTTTAGCTCAAGTTCGTGCATTCTTAGCAGAAAGAGAAAAAGGAAACGCAATCCCTAATATCAAAGTGTTTGAAAAGCAAGCTGATTTAGGTGGAATGTGGAATTATACATGGCGTACGGGTCTAGGCGAATACGGTGAACCTTTGCACGCAAGTATGTACAAGTATCTTTGGTCGAATGGCCCAAAAGAATGTTTAGAATTTGGTGACTATACCTTTATGGATCACTTCGGTAAACCAATATCTTCATACCCTCCCCGAGAAGTGCTATTTGATTATATCAAAGGACGAATTGAACAAGACGATGTGAGAGAGTTTATTACATTCGATACCTCCGCAAGATGGGTGGATTTCGATCCTTATGCACAAAAGTTCAGAGTAGTATTTGATGATTTAGTAAAAGAAGAAACTTTTACAGAATACTTTGATTACTTAATTGTAGCAACAGGTCACTTTAGTGTTCCAAATATGCCTTACTTTAAAGGATTGGAAGATTTTCCAGGAACTATCATGCATGCACATGACTTTAGAGGAGCTGATCCTTTTATCGGAAAAAATATATTATTAGTAGGTAGTAGTTATTCAGCGGAAGATATTGGAGTTCAATGTCATAAGCATGGTGCGGAATCTATAACCATGAGTTACAGAAGTAATCCAATGGGATTAGATTGGCCAGAAAATATGAAGGAAGTGCCTTTGTTGTCTCATTTTGAAGAAGGTGTTGCACATTTTATCGATGGTCACAAAGAAGAGTTTGATGCCGTAATTATGTGTACAGGTTATCAACATAAATTCCCTTTCTTACCTTCAGAATTAAGATTGAAGACGAATAACTGCATGTACCCTGATAATTTATATAAAGGAGTAATTTATAATGATCTGGATCGTTTGATTTACTTAGGTATGCAAGATCAATACTATACCTTTAATATGTTTGATGTACAGGCTTGGTACGCAAGAGAAGTAATTTTAGGTAGAGTAACATTACCTGAAAAAGAAGAACGTGAAAAAGATATTGCATATTGGTTAGGAAAGCAATCTGAAATTAAAGATGCTGATGACGATGTGGATTTCCAAACAGCATATATTAAAGACCTGAATACGTTTTCTGACTATCCTGGATTAGATTGGGAGCAAATTGGAGTAGTGTTCAAACAATGGTTAGCAGACAAAGAAGAAGATATCTTAAGATATAGAGATAAAAACTTCCGTTCTGTAATTACTGGAGTACAAGCTGAACCTCATCATACAAAATGGTTAGATGAAGAAGATGATACTATGAAACGCTATTTAGCAGATATTAAAGCTAATAATTTGGAAAAAGCTTAATGGTAATTATTCAAATTGAAGTATATTAAAAAAACCGAGATAACTTTTAAGTTATCCCGGTTTTTTAATGTCTAAGAAAAATATTACTTCTTGTTTTTCTTTTTCTTGCCTTTATCTTCCTGTCCTTTAGCGTCAGATGAAGCACTGCAACACCCTTCTCCTTTGGAACAAGCCTTAGCTTTTTCTTTTGTACAAGCAGTATCAGACTTTTTACAACATTGCTCCGTCTTTGCTTTTTCCTTTTTCGTGTCTTCAGCAAAAGCAGAAAAACTAATGCTCAGACTTAATGCACATACCGTTAATAAACTAAAAATTGATTTTGTTTTCATTTTAAAATATTTAATTGACAAGATAAAGATATTTATTATTTTTAAATAAACTAATTATATTTTATTAGGGTCTTAATTTTTCAATATAAAAAGGAGAAATTTACCACTGACTCTTAATATGTTCAATCGCTTTATCTAATTGTGGATCTTCAGAACGTTCTCTTTGCATTAAATTGACATCTACATGGATATCAGGCTCAACACCTGTATGCTCTAAGTTGTCACCATCTAAAGTATAACAACCCCATGCTGGAATTCTAAACATTGATCCATCTACTAAGCCTTTACCACTTGTAAATATAATCCAACGATAAGTGCCATTTCCAATAATAGTTCCTAGTTTCAATGCTTTAAATCCAGCTGCAGTCATCTCTGCATCACTTAGAGAACCTTCATTAATGAGTAAAACAATTGGCTTCCCAGAAGGTGCAAAAGTACTTTGCGGTGCTTTCGCGCCATTACGGTATTGCCACTCTAAATAAGGTCTTTGAGCTAAGAATTGTAAGACTTTATCATGTACATTTCCACCCGTATTGAATCGTAAATCCAAAATTAAACCCTTACTGTTTTGATCTTTAGCTACTAAGTCTAAATAAAACTGCTCTAAGCTATTTTCAGTCATGTCCTTCATGTAAGCATAAGCGATTTGCTCATTACTGTTTTCTTGAACATAATGATCGTTGTGATTAATCCACTCATCATATAATAAGTTTTTAAATGGAGCGGTTCTAATTGGATGTACTTTTGAAGTATGTTTTTTGTCACCTCGCTGTACTGTAAATCGAATCTCTTTTTGAAGAGATGGAAAACTAAACATAGAATCTCTGTGCATAGCATTATTGACTTCAATGCCATTAATATGCGTAATCACATCACCTACTTTTAAGTTGGATTCTCTTAATGATGCAGGACTTTTACGTACAATTGATCCTATTTTCCACTGATTCTCTTGGTCAAAAAGAATTCCTGTTTCATTAGTAATAAAGGAAAGTCTTGACTTCTCTTCTTTCCCAACAGAACGAAAACCTAAATGTGAAGCATTCAATTCGCCTAACATATCATTCAGTAAAATTCTTAAATCAGTCCTGTTTTTTACATGAGGTAAAAATTGTTGATAATGCGTCTTCTTTCCTTGCCAATCAATGCCATGAAAATCGTTTAAATAGAAGTTTTCTTCTACGCCCGCCCAAGTTTCTTCAAACATTTGAATGAATTCTTCTTGAAGATTCTTGTAAAAGCTAAAGTTCAATTCAATTTTGTCTTTTTTGTATCCCTCTTGTTTTACTTTGTAAATTTCATTTCTGGATAAGATATAAAGATCATCTTGAACTTCTAAAACTTGTTCCGCAGGTTGATCGTGAATAGATTTCTCTTCTTTTTTTCTATAATCTTCAAGTTTTGTAACAAACCATTTTGGTCGACCTCCTTCTTGATTGCTGTTGTACCATACATACTGATTGGATTTTAAATGCGTCACAAAAGGATCACTTTGAGTGCCAAATGCAGAAGAAACCAATTCGATGCGATCTCGTAAACCATCAGGATTGATTTTATAAGTCACTTTAGCTTCTGTGGCTCTTTTTTCTTTGTCTTTTTTACGTCTTTTTTTCTTTTTGTCGATAATGTCTAACTCTTCCTGAGGTTCGGAGAATATTTCATCTAAATGATCAGATTTGAACGGCTTAGCAAACCAATCAATAGCCAATTGATAAATATGAGATTCTTTTAAACCATATGGGTAGGCAGGAGAAGTTCGATTACTAGTATAATACACATGCTTTCCGTCGGGAGACCAAATCGGATCCGTTTCCGTAACGCCTGTTTTGGTCAAATTAATTGTTTTTCCTGTACTTAATTCATAAGCGAAAACATCTTCTTCAAAATTTCGACGAGCCGTATAAGTAACATATTGATTGTTGGGAGAGAATTGTGGCGTAGATTGTTGAAACGCCCAAAACTCATCTTTTACAATAATTCTAGATTCTAAACTGCTTAAATTCATAAGCTTTAGCTCATCTCTTCCACAGATGTAAACGGCTTGACTTCTATCTTTATTAAGTGAAATGGCTTGTTGACTACTTTTTTCATTGGTCAATTGCTTGGGCACTGCATTATCTTGATGAACATTCAAAATAAACCATTGTGTATAGCCATCTTTAGTTTCATTATAAAGTACTCTTTTATTGTCTGCCAACCATTTTACCTCCATGACACGCTCGTTGGAATGCCAAGCTTTTTTAATCGATTTTCCTTCAATGTCACTTACAAATAAAATTCCTCTGCTCACAAAAGCTAATTTGCTAGCGTCTGGAGAAACATCAAAATAAGAAATATTGTCTTTTACGTTATATGATTCTAATTTATGTAAACCAACATATGCATTCAGGTTTGGTCGCAATAAGGTCGATGTTTTCTTTTCTACATCATAAATATACAACTGATAGTCCTTGATGAAAACTACTTTATTGCCTTCAATATTCACGGATGGCATTTGTATATCTGTGTCGAAGTTAGTGAGTGCTTTTTTCTGATTGTTTTTATAAACATAAAGGTTGTTTATGCCCTCATTTTCATCGGATTGATAATAGACTACACCGTTTTTATCTACACTTGGATATAAATCTTTGCCTTCGTAATCACTCAAGTTGTCTATACTTCCTTTGGAAGGTTGATAATAATAGATTTCAGGATTATTAGGCCCTTTGTATCTTTTTCTGGACAATTGACCAGTACTTTCCATTCCTAAAGTGTATAAATAACCACCTTGAGGATGTTCAGTCAACTGATTTGTGATATTAAAAAAATTATTAAATATACGTTGACTTGTGCCCCCTTGGTAAGAAATGCTGAAAGTGGAACTTTGGTTATAACGATTAGAAGAGAAATAAATTCGTTCTGAATCCCAACTCCAACCACTGACGTCGTCCTGACCATCGTGATAGGTCAATTGTTTAATTTCACCTGTGTTTAAATGTAAAATAAAGACATCGTTTTGACCATATTGATTAGAACTGAAAGCTACTTTCTGACCATCTGGAGCTACTTTCACAAAGGAAATATTTCCGGGTAAATTAGTGAGCCTTGTGGTTTGTTCGTTCAGTAATTGATAAGACCATAAGTCATTATCAAAGGTGAAATAAACCATCTTGCCATTAGGGCTAATTTGCGGATAGCTTAAAAAGTATTCTTCGTTTTGCGCTTTAGCAAAAGTGTTTATCCCTAAAAAAACGGATAATAGGAGTAACCAAAATCGATTCATTTGTCAAGTTTTGTGCTAAAATACTCTGAATATAGAAAAAGACCTTGTCAATTCTATATTTTTTATCGGATAGAGGTTGAAAAGGTAAACTAAGGGTCTCCAAAAGAAGAATGACTACAATGAAAATGAGAATTTGCAAGTGAGTTGTAAAATGATTATAGTTAAATTTTACTTTATGGAATTAGGTGTAATAAGTTCAGCTCAATAGAGAATAGATAAACGAATGTTGTATCTGTTTTGGTTTTGTGCATACTTTAATTATTGTACTGTTAAATAAAGTAATGAAATCCTATTGAGGTAAAATCGGGTTTTATACAACAAATTATGTCCGATATTTGTATTTCATTATCTTTTTTTAAAATGGCTTTACCAGATATATTTAATCCTGTTGAGGCAGATTTAATCCTTGACAGGATAAATAAACTTACTCCACAATCGAAAGCTTTATGGGGCAAAATGACTGTTGCTCAAATGTTAGCACATTGTTGTATTGATTTTGAAATGGTTTATACGGATCGTTTTGAAAGTCCGAATAGGATGAAGGCATGGTTCATTAATGGTTTTGTGAAACACAATGTAGTCAATGACAAGCCTTATAAAAAAAATGCAAGAACACTTGCTAAGTATATAGTTAAAGAAGAAAAAGATTTTGATACTGAAAAAAAAAGGCTAATTCAATATATTTCAATGCTGGTTGAAGATGGAAGGACGCCTTTTGAAGGAAAATATTCTGTGTACTTCGGAAAGTTAAGATCAGAACAGTGGAATAATCTTTTCTATAAACATATTGATCATCATTTGAAACAGTTTGGTTGCTAAGCTGATCGGTTTATTTCTTATCTATATACACGTCTTCCCTTTCTAATAAAGCTTTTTTAATAGAAGCACCCCATAAATATTGCTCCCATTTTCCGGATTTATTTGTCACTCGATGACAAGGAATTAATATACTGATAGGATTACTACCTACCGCACTTCCTACAGCTCTTGCATAGTTAGGACTAGGGTGCAATTCTTGATAATTTTTAATCTGACCAACAGGTATCTTTAACAGCTCTTCCCAAACTTTGATTTGAAAGTCAGTGCCTTTAACATGAAGTGGAATTTCTTCCCAATTGTTTTGTTCCAAATGAGAGATCACGATTTGATGAAATTCTGTATTTTCTTCAATAAGTTCATTCTTGGGAAAAGTCTTTTGTAACAATTCAAAAGCATTAGTTTCTTCATTTTTAAAACCTAAAAAGCATAGACCTATTGAACTTTGTGCTAATAAGATTTCCCAATCAAGATACTTGCACCAACTATAAAATAACGGCAATGAGGTATCATTCGATTTATTCCAATAAGTCACTTCAGGTAATTTCATGGTCCTTTTTATTTTAAAAATAACACTTATATATCTATATGTAAAATAGATTCTATTTAACCCACATTAATCATAAGCTATGTTTTTAATTTAAAAGTCAGCATCCATTAGAAAGCACTCTTATGGTATAATGAAATAAAATTTCGCTAAAAAATGCAGCTTAATCCTATTTTTCATAATGCTTTATAGGTCGAATAGATGGTTTTTTTTGATAACAAATCGGTTTCTAAATATTTATCTTATTTAGAATAAGTATCTTTAAAACAGTAGTTTATGTGATTGATAGCTTTATAATAACTTAAGTTAATGAATAGTCAAGCGGTAGATCTTGTGACTAATGTCACACAGGTCCGACGCAGATGTTTTAAATTTGTAGATAACCTTAATCGGATAGTTTTATGCTCGCAAAAATATTGTTTGTTTTATTTGCAATAATGACTTTTACCCCTTGGGTTAATGCTCCATTAGCTTTAGTTTTAGGTTTTGGATTGACCTTGGTTTTAGGAAATCCTTTTGAGGAATTAAGTAAAATAGGGTCTAAGAATGTATTGCAATGGTCTATCATAGGATTAGGTTTTGGTTTGCAATTAGAAAGTGCCTTAGAAGTGAGTAAGGCAGGTTTTTGGTTAACCATTTCAACTATAGCTATTGTCTTTTTCTTGGTGTATATCTTGAATAAATTTTTCAAATTACCTTCTGGTTTATCTAAACTTATTGCTTCAGGAACTGCTATATGTGGAGGAAGCGCCATAGCTGCTGTAGCGCCTGTTATTAAAGCAAAATCTGAAGAGATTAGCATGGCTATTGGAACTGTATTTATTTTGAATGCCATAGCCTTATTCATTTTTCCTGTGATAGGAAGAATGTTGGATATGACACAGTTTCAGTTTGGATTATGGTCTGCAATAGCTATTCATGATACCAGTTCTGTTGTAGGAGCAGCTCAAGCTTTTGGGGATGAAGCTTTATCATTAGCAACGACAGTAAAACTGAGTCGTGCATTATGGATTATTCCAGTTTCTCTTGCATTTTCACTAACACACGGCGGTAAAGCTAAAATATCCATTCCTTATTTTATTGTAGGATTTATACTTACCATGTTGATTGCTTATTTCTTTCCAGCAGGAAAGGAAGTATATAGTGTTATCGCAACAATCGCTAAAAAATTATTGGTCTTAGCCTTGTTTTTAATTGGAGCAAGTATGAAACTCAGTGATATCAAAAAGTCGGGAACTAAAGCCATAGGCTTAGGGTCAATAGTGTGGGTCTTAATTTCCATCATTTCTTTATTAATTATTACAAACTTTTACTGATATGAATCAAATCTTTAACTGGATTTTTTCTGCTGTTTTGTTGTTTGGGATTTTATTAATTCCAAATAATTTAATCGCTAAATCTACACAGACTACAATGGAGAAGGAGGCTCAAGAAATGCATAAAGTTGTGTTTCATTTGACTTCCAGTGTTCAGGAAGAACATGCAGCTATGTTGAAGCATATTGAAAATTTAAGTGCAGGTTTGAAAGATAAAATAATCATAGAAGTAGTGGCGCACGGACCGGGTATCAGCATGTTTATGAAAGAAAATCCTTTAGCAAAGCAAGCTATTGAATTACAAAGCAATTTGCCCGTTCGGTTCTCAATTTGTGAGAATACATTAAAACAGAAAAATATCGATAAGTCAGCATTATATCCCGGTCTTTACTTTGTTCCCGGAGGATTAGTGCATGTGATAAAATTACAAGAACAAGGTTACGCATATATTAAAGCAAATTTTTAGAAAATACAATTATGAGTAATAACAGAAGAAAGTTTTTAAAGAATGTAGGTTTGATGAGTGCAGGCATCATGATTTTTAATCCGTTAAGTGCCTTTAATTTACCGTCAGATAGTACGCCAAAGAAAAATCCTAAAAAACCAGAAGCGTTTAAAGGAGCTAAAAAACTGAGCATTTTACAAACTACAGATGTGCATTGTCAAATTCATCCTCATGATGAATTGTTTTGGGAAAATGAAAAAGCAGTTTTTAGAAGAACCGGCGGATACAGTTATATATCCACTTATTTAGATCAATTAAAGTCAGAAGCAGATCATACTTTCACTTTAGATACGGGTGATATGTTCCAAGGAAGTGAATTGTCCATCGGAACTTTAGGTAAAGCTTATGTGCCGATTCTAAATAAATTAGATTACGATTTATACTTACCTGGAAATTGGGAAGTAGTTTATGGTAAAGAACAAATGCAAACATTGATGGGACAATTAAAAGGTCCGAAAGTGTGTGCAAATATGTTTCATGATTTAGGCGATGGGAAAAGAGGTCCGTTAATTTATCCGCCATATCATGTTTGGTATGTTGAAGGCGTGAAAATTGGATTTTTAGGCTATACTGATCATTTAGTACCGGTTCGTCAATCTCCTGATTATAGTAAAGGCATTTTATACAGTAAGCCAGAAGAAAATATTGCACATTACGTCGATGTTTTGAAAAATCAAGAAGGCTGTGATATGATTATGGTTGTTGCTCATAACGGTTTATCACAACAAATTGCCTTGTCAAATCACCCTGCAGCTGATGGTGTAGATTATATTCTTGGTGGCGATACGCACGAAAGAGTAAGAAGACCGATAGTTGGGAAATATGCTAAAGTAGTAGAACCAGGTGCTTTTGGAAGCTTTATCGGTAAGTTAGATTTATATGTGAAAGATGGTAAAATTGTTGGTGAAGAATACGAATTGGTAGAAGTAGCGACTGAAGGTGTGAAAGCGGACAGAAGTATGGATCGTTTGTTAAGTGATATCGAAAAACCATTTTTGAATAGTATTGATGAGGTAATTGGTTACAGTACGATTCCATTATATCGTTATTTTGTAATTGAAAATCCTATTGATACTTTGATTATCGATTCATTAAAAGAAAAATATGATGATATAGATATCGTATTGTCTAATGGATTTAGATTCTGTCCACCTAGATCAACGCCAGATCATACTGGAAATATACCAATTACTAATGGATACCTTTTTGATATGTTGCCGATTGATTCACCAGTGAGAAGAGGTGAAGTTACGGGTCAACAAATTTCAGATTGGTTAGAAAATGAATTGAATAACGTATTTGCTGAAGATGCTAAAGAGCGTTTTGGAGGTTGGATGATTAAGTTTAAAGGTATGGACATTGAGTTTTATGCTTTCAAACCTAAGGGTAAGCGTGTTAAAAAAGTAACGATTGGAAATGAACCTTTAGATCTTAAAAGAGTTTATAGTATATTAGCATGTGAGCGTGATGGTGATCCAGAAGATGTATTGTGTAGAATGAGAAATGTAAAAAATACAAGAAACTTAGGAAGCACATTACATGATGTCGTTAAAGAACATTTAGCTAAAGGACCTGTTACACCGACACCACCTCAAAGAGCGGTTTGTTTAGATGCAAATCAGACTTTATTGTCTCAAGTTTCTGGGGTAGATTATGAATTTGTTTAAATAAAAAAATAAAAGCTAAAATATGAAATCAATCGTATCGTTTTTAACTGCATTGAGCATCATGCTCATCACTTTTGCAAGTTGTAATGCTTCACCAAGTGAACATATTACAGACAAAGCTTCCAAAGAATTTATGGAAGATGTTCAAACTCAACAAACTGAAGCAGTTTTAGTGGATGTGAGAACACCAGGTGAATTTGAAGCAGGTGCTTTGGATGGAGCTTTAAATATCAATGTAACCTCCTCTGATTTTATGGATAAATTCCAAGAAGCAGTACCTAATAAAGATCAAACGATTTATTTGTATTGTAAATCTGGAAATCGAAGTAAAAAAGCTGCTATACAATTAGAAAAAGCAGGTTATACGAATTTGATCAATGCAACGAGTGGCTATCAAGCACTCAGTAAATATGAAAATTAATTATTTTGTGGCCGTTTCTTAATTTGAAACGGCCATTTTTTTAAGAAAACAGTAGAATTTGTGACCATGTGACCATGTGACCATGTGACCATGTTGGTACTTGCGATGAGTTCTGTCTTTCTTCTGATTTTTCGTTCTCCAAGTCTCCAAGTCTCCCAATCTCCCCTTCCCCCTCTCCCCAGTCTTAGAAATGTCACTCAGTCTTTGAAAAGAGGTTGACTAACTGTCATTTAAATCTCAATTTCCAATAAGCAGGATTGAAACCAATTTCATTTCATGAAGAATATCTATTATATTAGTATAATGTCTAAATCTTTGAATATGAATAAGCTACTTATCTGCAGTTTTTTAGCAATTGGATTATTGCTCGGCTGCAAGAAAAAAGAAAAAGAACCATTGGAGTATTTTAGCTTTACGGCTAATGGGGTGGATTATTATTATCCGCAGGGCGAAACTCCAGGTGGATTTGCTGGATCATCAAATGCTTTAGGGGCTGGATCAGCTGGATATGGTTTAGGTTTTCAAATTTATGCTTTTAGTCTTGAAAATCCTGCCATCCCTGGTGAATTCCGCTTCACCTTCTTTCCTGGAGATCAAATTCCACAGCAGGATACTATTATTTTAGATGGAGTAAATAATATGACAGTTGTTGAATGGTTTCTCAATCAAGATGCTTTCTATAAATTGTTACCTCCTCAAAAAGGTAAAATTATTTTTACAGAAAGAACTGAAGAAAAACTAAGTGGAACTTTTGAATTTGAAGCCCAACAACAATACAATGATTCAATTCTTCACATCACTAACGGAAAATTTTCTATTATACCAACTCTACAAAATGAATAAATTATGAAAACTAATATAATAAATAGTGTACATTACACACACACACACACACACACACACAGATTTATAAAAGATTATACATTGCCATTTTAGCAATGTGTCTTTTCTTATTATTCATCCCTTCTACACTTTTTGCACAATCTTATCAAGAGCAAAAAGTTTCTTTATTTCAACATTTAGATAAAAGCAAAGTGACCACAGGAGTGCTTTACGATAGAGTATATCCTTGGGTAGATTTAAATGTAGTTAAAGATTCAACATTTCAAATTTCTTATCCTTTTATTAAACAAGCCTGGTTAGAGCTTTATTTAGCAAGCTATAATAAAGAGACTTTATTAAGTATAGAAGAAGTGCGAGATAAAATTCTTACTAATTCTTTAAATGATAATGGTATCACGTTAGGTTTTGTGGATTTTTCCCTGTGGTTGGTGTTCCGCCACCGACCACATTAATAATTTTTCATTCTACTTAATGATATTGAAAATAAACTCACCTTATCATACTATTTCAACATCACAAACGTTATACATAAATAATCTAAAGCAACATGAAAAAATCTAACCTTTTAATTCCAGCATTATTATTGACCATTGGTTTTATTGTGGTTGCTTTAGTATTCAGCAATACTTTTAAATATAAATACAAGCAACAAAATATCGTTACAGTAACAGGGAACGCATTGAAAAATTTCGAATCCGATATCGTAAAATGGAAAGCATCTTACAGTCGGAAATCTCGGGATCTTGCAGAAGCTTCCGCTATGCTGGAACAAGACCGAAAGAAAGTAGAAGAGTTCTTAACGAGCTATGATATCTCTAAAGATGAAATTGTTTTTCAATCGGTAAATATTCAAAAAGATTATACTTATCAAACGAATCATGAAGGCGTGAGTACTTCAATTTTTACGGGTTATTCACTTTCTCAAACAGTTGTAGTTACTTCTAATCACTTAGACAATATTGGAAAAGTAGCACGTGAGATATCCTCTTTATTGTCATTAGGGATTGAATTGACTTCTCAATCACCACAGTTTTATTATAGCGACTTAGAAGGTTTGAAATTAGATTTAATCAAAGAAGCTTCCTCAAATGCTTATCAAAGAGCACAAAATATCGCACAAGAATCACAATCCAAAATTAATCAACTGCAACAAGCTGATTTAGGTATTTTTCAAATTACCGGCTTACATGAAGATGAGGAATACTCTTATGGTGGAGCATTTAATACAAGTTCGAGATCAAAAACTGCACAAATTACAGTAAAAGCGAAATATCTCTTAAAGTAGTGTCCTGAAAAATTGTGATAATAAGGTTACATTTGTAAAGCAAAAGATGTAAAAAATTATACAATGAAGAAACTGCTTTTATCAGGCTTAATCCTATGTGCTTTTCTATCTCAAACAATAGCACAAGAATTTCAAACCTATCAAGAACCTCCTCAATCTATTAAAGAATTAGTCGATTTCGAAAGAGCTCCTGCTGTCCTTTTAGATAATAAAAAGGAAATCATGGTGGAAGTTTTTCGACCGACATATAAGTCTTTAACGGATTTAATGAGTAAAGAACTCAAATTAGCTGGCTTGAGAATTGATCCAGATAAAAATATTAGTACCACGACGACTTATTATAATAATATCGCTGTTACTGATATCAAAAAAGGAAATACACAATGGGTCAAAGGACTACCTGAATCGCCAAGATTAACATATTTCAGTTGGTCGAATGATGAGCGTTTTTTAGCTTTCACACATACTACCGAAAAGGAAGGTGTTTTAATTTATGTTTTAGATGTTAGAACAGGTGTTGCAAAACCTATCACATCTGCAAAAGTAAATGCAAATTTAGGTACCCCTTATACTTGGCATCCTGACAGTGATCGTATTTTAGTACGAAAGACTCGTGATGAAAATACACAGGTTGCAGGACTTGAAAAACAAGTGCCTCAAGGACCTACAGTAACTTTAAGTGAAGGAAGTATTTCTCAAAACAGAACTTATCAGGATTTGTTGAAGAATAAGACAGATGAAGATAATTTCCAGAAATTAACGCATACCGATTTGTATTGGTATGATTTAAATGGAAATGCAACGCTTTTTATGGAGAATAAAATGTTTATGAATGAGTCGTTCTCGCCTGATGGTCAATATGTTTTGATTGAAACGCTTCAAACGCCATTTTCTTATATTGTGCCTTATAGTCGTTTCCCGAAAGTGAGTGCTATTTATAATTTAGATGCTCAATTAGTGCAAAGTTTAGCCACAAAACCATTGATTGAAGACATGCCGAAAGGATTTATGGCTACTTATGAAGGTCCGAGATCTTACAGTTGGAGACCAGATATGGCAGCTACTTTATATTGGGTGGAAGCTCAAGATAAAGGAGATCCTGCGGTGGAGGTTTCACACAGAGATAAATTATATCAATGGAAAGCTCCTTTCAAAGAAGAGGTTCAAGAAATATTTTCAACGCAACAACGTTTTGGTGGTATTCATTGGGGAACTTCTGACTTTGCTTTAGTGGAAGATTATTGGTGGGATACAAGAAATTCTAAAATGTATGTGATCAATCCAAGTCAAACAAATCAAATAGTTGATCCAATTGTAGATAGAAGTTATCAAGATAAATACAATGATCCAGGAAGTTTAATTAAGGAGCGTAATGAGTATGGACGTTCTGTATTAAGAATGAAAGGAGATGTGGTTTATTTAAATGGTGCTGGATTTACACCTAAAGGGCAATTCCCTTTTGTGGACGCTTGGGATGTTAAGAAAGACACGAAGAAAAGAATTTATGAATCTAAGTTGAAAGATCGAAAGGAGAATATCATTGATTTTTTAGATGATAAAACGAATCAACTTATTGTTCAAGTAGAATCAGCGCAAGATTATCCAAATTATTACATAAGGAATGTTAGAAATGCAAAAATAACGAAACAGCTCACCCATTTTGAAAATCCATTTACAAGCATTCAAAATGTTCGGAAAGAAATTTTAAGATATAAGCGTGAGGATGGTGTAGTATTGAGTGGAACTTTATATTATCCTTTAGATTACGAAGAAGGAAAAAAGTATCCGATGATTATGTGGGCTTATCCTGCAGAGTATAAAGATGCTCAAAGCGCTGGGCAAGTGACGACGAATCCTAATCAATTTATTTTTCCATTTTATGGATCGCCTATTTATTGGGTTACCCAAGGTTATGTAGTTTTAGATGATGCTTCTTTTCCAATTGTTGGAGAAGGAGAAGAGGAGCCTAATGACACTTTCATAGAGCAATTAGTAGCCAATGCAAAAGCAGCGATTGATGCTGTAGATGCTAAAGGCTTGGTGGACAGAAATAGAGTTGCCGTTGGAGGACACTCTTATGGTGCGTTTATGACCGCTAATTTATTATCTCATTCTGATTTATTTGCAGCTGGAATTGCGAGAAGTGGCGCTTATAATAGAACCTTGACACCGTTTGGTTTCCAAGCAGAACAACGTAATTATTGGGAAGCACCAGAAGTGTATAATGCGATGTCGCCTTTTATGCATGCAGATAAAATGAAAACACCTATGTTGTTAATTCACGGAGAAGTAGATAACAACTCAGGAACCTATACGATGCAAAGTGAAAGATATTTTAATGCTTTAAAAGGTTTTGGAGCTCCAGCAAGATTGGTGATCCTGCCTTTAGAAAGTCATGGCTATAGTGCCAAAGAAAGTATCATGCATGTATTGTGGGAGCAACATGAATGGTTAGAAACGCATGTTAAAAACAAAAAGTAATACCATTATTTTATAGAATTAATTAAAATTATAAAAAGGGGAATTCCGAAAGGTTTTCCCCTTTTTTCATGGTGATTCGTTCCTCATCTGCGGAAACTGTTTTGCACCTTTACTAACTTCTTTTTTTCTGCGCAATCTGCAAGGTCTGCTGGAAATATTCTAGTATTACTTTGTTCGACCCCTCCAGGGTCGTATCTAAATTCTAAACCTCAGCTATAGACATACGACCTCTCCAAGGTCGAATTCATTCTAATTTTTTGCATGATTCCTGAAAAACACGTTACTATTTCGCTACATTGATTACTAACAATTAATAATTTCATATTCTTCTCATTGAAGCTCCACACGGTCACATGGTCACACGTTTCCTATTTATGCTGTCCCTACAGGACGCTTTTCTATATTAATCAATACCCGAGGCGTTGCCATCGGGCTAGTATATCTTGGGCTTTCAGCCCAGTTTCTTTAAATCATTATTTTAGTTGATAACTAAATCATAATCTGAAAAAGACCTCCATGAATTCCACAGTCTTTAAAGAGGCTTATAAGATCTATAAAGCATAAAACCTTACTTAACATCTCATCGAAGCTCCACACGGTCACAAGATCACACTTTATGTATCCCTCAACAATATTTGACAAATAAATTTTCGTAACCAGTATGAAGAGAGACGCTTACAGCGTGACAAAAGGAGGAAATGTAAAATAGGCATCATTACCTTTTACATTCTCCATTCTCCATTCTCCATTCTCCAATCTCCATTCTCCAAATTCAATTTATAACCTCATCAAGTTTCAAGGCTTTAAGTTTTAACCTCAACTTATAGAAGAAAATATCTCCCAGCCACCGAGTCTCCAAGTCTTAGAATCCCCACAGTCATTCTGTAAGGATCCATCAATAATATTTGACAAATAAATTTTCGTAACCAGTATGAAGAGAGACGCTTACAGCGTGACAAAAGGAAAAATGTAAAATAGTAATCACTACCTTTCTCACTAACAATTGACCATTCTCAATTAAAAACTGACTTCATCGCAAGTAAAAAATAAGATTACTACATCCCACACTCTACAAGTCATTTTTTAAGACAAACACTAAGTCCATTTTTTTAAAAACAACTTATAAACAACAACAAACCAAAGACTTTAACTAAAACTTTATTTCTTGTGTTCGGCGTAGTCTCCAGAATGCGTCGTTGCAGTAATCGGTCTCCTGACCGAGTAGAAATAGTTAAATACAAAGTAATTTCTTGTCTTTTAGATATATCTTATTTGTTCCGTTATTATATTGAAAAAAGTGAGAAAGATTGCTTCTCTCCATTGCATTTCGATCGCAATGACGCCATTTTATGAGGCTGTTTTAAAAAAATAAAACCATCATCAATTTTCGTTAATTTACAACAACGGTAAATGTCAGAAATCTCCTACACAACATTCTTCCATCTGCGGAATCTGTAGGATACTTTTCTAAACAAGACATCACTATTACACCAAATTCAGTCATAACAATTAGCAATTATATACTCACCTCATCGTAAGTGGAAAACATGGTCACAAGCTCACTTCTCCCCATTGTCATCCTGTAAGGATCCCTCAAAAATATTTGATAAATAAATTATAGGAACCAGCAGGAAGTAAGACGCTTACAGCGTGACAAAAAGGAGAAACAAAATATAGCATAGTAGTGAAATCTTTCCTTTTCCTAGTCACCCAGTCGCCAACTCAAGCTTACACGACTTCTCATCGAAGCAAACACAGGGTCACAAGATCACATGGTCATACTTTAAAGCCCCCCTCAACAATATTTGACAAATAAATTTTCGTAATCAGTATGAAGAGAGACGCTTACAGCGTGACAAGAGGGGAAAAAGAAAAAAGAAAAATAGTAAGGTAGTGAAATCAATAAGTTTTAAATAACAGTCCCTATTTCACATCTGCGGAATCTGCTTTGCACCTTTACCACCTTCTTTTTTTCTGCGCAATTTGCGAGATCCGCGGGATACTTTTCTAAATAACACATAACTATTACACCAAATCCATGCATGGTAATTATCAATTATCAATTCACCATTCTCAATTAATAAACTCATCAAGTCTCAAACTTTAAATTCATATATTGAAAAAAACATCTACCAGCCACCCAGCCACCGAGTCTCCTAGTCTTAGAAAGCGTTCACTATTTCCAATAAACAACAAGGCCCCAGTTATACAACTGAGGCCTTAATTATAATCAGCATTATTTTAATGCATCATGATTTGAATTTGACTTAGTAACCCATGTCCATTCCTGGCATTCCTCCTGGCATTCCACCCGGAGCAGCACCTTCTGGTTGAGGCTTGTCTGCAATTACACATTCAGTAGTTAAGAACATTCCTGAAATAGATGCAGCGTTTTCTAAAGCTACACGGCTAACTTTCGTAGGATCAATAACACCTGCTTCTAATAAGTTTTGGTATTGCTCAATACGCGCATTGAATCCAAAATCACCAGTACCTTCTTTCACTTTCTGAATGATTAAAGAACTTTCAATCCCAGCATTTTCAGCAATGGTTCTCATAGGCGCTTCTAAAGCTCTACGTACAATTGAAATACCTGTAGTTTCGTCTGGAGTTTCACCTTCAAAGTCATCTAAACAAGAGATAGCACGTAAATAAGCAGTACCACCGCCTGGAACGATTCCTTCTTCAACAGCAGCTCTCGTTGCATGTAAAGCATCATCCACACGATCCTTCTTTTCTTTCATTTCAACCTCAGTCATTGCACCTACATAAAGCACTGCAACACCACCGCTTAATTTAGCTAAACGCTCTTGCAACTTTTCTTTATCGTAATCAGAAGTAGTTACTTCCATTTGTGCTTTAATTTGGTTTACGCGTGCAGTGATATCTTGTTTTTCACCTTTACCATCAACAATTGTAGTGTTGTCCTTATCAATAGTAATGCTTTCTGCTTGACCTAAATGCTCTAATTCTGCATTCTCTAATTTATAACCTTGTTCTTCGCTGATAACCGCACCACCTGTTAATACCGCAAGATCTTGAAGCATTTCTTTTCTACGATCTCCAAAACCTGGTGCTTTAACAGCAGCAATTTTTAAAGAACCTCTTAGCTTGTTCACTACTAATGTAGCTAAAGCTTCACCATCAATATCTTCTGCGATAATTAATAATGGTCTTCCAGTTTGAACAACTTTTTCTAAAATGCCTAAGATATCCTTCATCATGCTCACTTTCTTATCGAAAATTAAGATATAAGGATTCTCTAATTCTACTTGCATTTTTTCAGTATTCGTTACAAAGTAAGGACTTAAGTAACCTCTGTCAAACTGCATTCCTTCAACAACTTCAACGCTTGTCTCAATGTTTTTAGATTCTTCAACAGTGATAACACCTTGATTACCTACTTTTTTCATTGCTTCAGCAATCAATTTTCCAATCTCAGAATCGTTGTTTGCAGAAATAGTACCTACTTGTTCTACTCTTTCAAAATCATCACCAATAGGCTGACTTTGTTTTTGTAAGTCTTCCACAATTTTTCTAACTGCTTTGTCGATCCCTTTCTTTAATTCCATTGGATTAGCACCTGCAGTTACGTTTTTCAAACCTTCGCTAATAAAAGCTTGAGCTAAAACAGTCGCCGTAGTAGTACCATCACCCGCTATATCAGCCGTTTTACTTGCTACTTCCTTAACCATTTGAGCACCAATATTTTCAATATGGTCTTCTAAGTCGATTTCTCTAGCAACAGTTACACCGTCTTTAGTAATGTGAGGTGCACCGAATTTCTTTTCGATAACTACATTTCTACCTTTGGGTCCTAAAGTTACTTTTACTGCATTAGCTAAAGTATCTACCCCTTTTCTCATTCTATTTCTTGCTTCTGAATCGAAGAAAATTTGTTTTGACATATATAATATATTGTTTTATTAAATAATGAATTAGTAATTAAAAACAATCAATTAAAGAATAGCTAAAATATCGCTCTCTCTCATGATCATGTATTCTTTACCTTCTAAAGTAATTTCTGTACCTGCGTATTTGCTGTACAATACCACATCTCCGTTTTTAACCATCATAGGCTCATCTTTCTTACCAGGACCAGCAGCAACTACTTTACCTTGTTGTGGTTTTTCTTTTGCTGTGTCAGGAATAATAATACCACCTGCAGTTTTTGTTTCTGCAACAGCAGCTTCTACAATAACGCGATCGTGTAAAGGTTTAATCTTTGGTTGAGACATAATAAGGATATTTTAAAAGTTTAAAAATAATCTGATTTGTACCTTATAGATAGCTAATAATGTGCCACAAGAAAATAATGACAAATTTTCAGTAGTTTACTGCCTTAAATAGTAAAGAAATGGCTAAAATGACATAAGCAGAAAAGAGCGCTGTCAAAATGAAAGCCAGAATTGAAAGCAGTTTTCGAATACAAATTAGAAACTGCTGATAAAAAGTAAATAATAATAAAAAGGACTAAAAAATCTTCTTAACTTTGCTCGACCGCAAAATAGAAATCTCAAAATCTCCCGGTCCGAAAATAAAATGAAAATGACTAAATATATTTTTGTAACCGGTGGCGTTACATCATCGTTAGGTAAAGGAATTATTGCTGCATCACTTGCAAAATTGTTACAATTAAGAGGCTATAGTGTAGCACTTCAAAAATTCGACCCTTATATTAATATTGATCCGGGTACTTTAGACCCTTATGAGCATGGAGAGTGTTATGTAACTAATGATGGTGCAGAAACTGATTTGGATTTAGGGCATTACGAAAGGTTCTTAAATATCCCCACTTCAAAAGCAAATAGTGTAACTACAGGAAGAGTTTATCAACATGTGATTCGAAGAGAAAGACAAGGTGGTTATTTAGGTAAAACTGTACAAGTCATTCCTCATATTACAGATGAAATTAAGAGAAGAGTTCAACTTTTAGGAAATGAAGGGGATTATGATATTGTCATTACTGAAATTGGAGGAACTGTGGGAGATATTGAGTCTCTCCCATACATAGAAGCAGTACGTCAATTAAAATGGGAATTAGAAGAAAGAATTATTGTAGTGCATTTAACGCTAATTCCTTATTTAAGAGCAGCAAAAGAATTAAAAACTAAACCGACGCAACACTCTGTTAAAATGATGAGTGAATATGGCGTCAATCCTGATATTTTAGTGTGCCGTACAGAAGAGCCTTTAAATAATGAAATAAAAAAGAAGTTGGCGCTATTCTGTAATGTGAAAAAAGAGGAAGTGATAGAAGCAAGAGATGCAGATTCAATTTATAGCGTTCCTTTAGAAATGTTGAAAGAAGGATTAGATGTGATTAGTCTGAAGCACTTGAATCTACCTTTAGGACAAGAACCTAATCTCGATGTATGGAAAGAATTTTTAAGTAAATTACGCTATCCAAAAGCAACGGTGAAGATTGGTTTAGTAGGGAAATATGTTGAATTGCAAGATGCTTATAAGTCGATATTAGAATCCTTTATTCATGCAGGTGCTCAAAATGAATGTAAGGTAGATGTGGAGTTTATACATTCAGAACATTTAAATAAAGGGAATAAGCAAGATAAATTGAAAGATTTGGATGCTATATTGGTAGCACCAGGATTTGGAAAGAGAGGTATTGATGGGAAAATTGTTGCTATAGAATATGCTCGAAATCGAGAAGTACCTTTATTAGCTGTGAGCTTAGGCATGCAATTAGCAGTAGTAGAATTTGCGAGAAATGTATTAGGTTGGGAAGAAGCAGATTCTGTAGAAATGAATGAAGATGCATCACATTTAGTTATACATCAAAAAGACCATGATTTAGGAGAAGAGAGTATGGGTGCAATGATGCGTTTAGGTGCTTTCGATACTGTTTTAAAAGAAAACTCTTTAATTCACGCTGTTTATAATAAAGAAGTCATCAGTGAGCGTCATAGACATCATTATGAAGTGAACTTGAAATACTGGAAAGAGTTTGAAAATAAAGGTTTAGTAGCTACAGGCATCCATAAAGATGGAGATTTAATTGATGTTATTGAGTTAGAAGGGCATCCGTTTTTCATAGGAACACAATTTCATTCTGAATATAAAAGTACGGTAGATAATCCGCATCCATTATACATTGCTTTTGTTCAAGCAGCTTTAAAGTTTCAAGAAAAGAAAAAGGAACAAGTAGATATTACTGAATAATCAATGTTAATCCAAGCTTTTATTAAAGCTAAAGTGTGTTGTCAATAGGCTTTTATGTTTTCTCCATTATTTCGTTTTTTAATTTTAATAGTTTGTATCGCATTGTCCATAGTTGGAGCAATGAATAATAACTGGGTGGTTTTAATGATTTCAACATTTTCTTCCATGGTGCTTCTTTGGGATTATTTGAGGTCAAATACCATCACTTTAGCCTTGAGGCGTTATTATCAAGGAAGAACGAAGGAAATGAAGAAACTTTTGGAGCATGTGCATAATCCCAAAAGACTTTCCAGGAAAAATGAAGCCAGATATTATTTCTTAAAAGGCGCAGAACTCTGGGAAGAAGAAAAGTTTGAAGAAGCTAAGATTGCTATTTTGGAATCGCTCCATGGCAATATGAAAAAAGAAACTCTGACTACAAGAGCTTATTTGTTATTGATAGATATTAGTATCATCCTTAAAGATAAACGCCAAGCGCAGGATTATTTTGATCAACTTAAAGGTCGGAAAATCGAAAAGGATCTGATGCCTACATTACAGAAATTACAACATTATTTCAAACCCATGTAGTGGCTGATTCGCATCAATCATAGTAAAATCCCAAAATTCGCTGGAAAATGAAAGCATACGAATCGATGGTATTGGAAAATGGATTACGAGTGTTTTTACATACCGATCCTTTGACTCCATTAATTGCTATCAATCTAATGTATAAAGTCGGAGCAGCAGACGAAAAGCCCACTTTGACAGGTTTAGCCCACTTTCTGGAACATATGATGTTCACAGGTACCAAGCAATTTCCTAATTACGATGATCCATTGCAATTTGCGGGTGGAGATTCCAATGCATATACTTCTGCAGATGTTACCAGTTATCATGCCCAATTACCTGCTGAAAATTTACCTTTTTTACTAGCCTTGGAAGCGGATAGAATGAGAGGCTTGACCTTGACAGAATCTTCGTTCTTGACTCAAAAAAATGTCATTTTAGAAGAGTTTAAAGAACAGTACCTGATGAAACCTTATGGAGATTTATGGCCAACGGTTCTAAGTACTAGATATCAAGAAAATCATCCCTATTCTTGGATGCCGATAGGTAAGGATTTAGAAGCTATCAAAAATATAGAATTAAAGGATCTTCAGGTATTCTACAATCATTATTATAATCCCAGTAATGCTTGTTTGGCTATTGCAGGTAATCTGAGTCTTTCAACAATGAAAGAAATGGTAGAGCATTATTTTAATGAGGTGGAAACGTCCAAAATTTATGAAAAAGTAAAACCAAATTTTAAAATTTTACAACAATCAGTTGCTCAAAGTGTTACGTTGCATGGAAAGGTGGCTGAGCCGGTGATACTGTGGACAATGGAAATGCCTGCTTTATTTACTAAGGCATATCATATTGCAGAATTTTGGTTACATTATTTAGATGCAGAAGAAAGTTCACCTTTGTATGAATATTTAGTTTTAGAGGAAGAACTGTTAACCGATGTGAGTGCTTATCATACGGAGTCTATTCATGAAGGAGTGTTTGCAGTTGAATTAAGAGGAATAGAAGAAGAAGCAATAGAAAGTCTTGGAGGTTTACTTCAAAGTAAAATTGAAGAGATTTTCACTGAAGGCATGAGTGTAACTAATCACAAGTCGATTTTAAATAAAATTAAAACCGCTTTGTTGTTTGAAGAACTCTCTATTGAAAATAAAGCACATAATATGGCCTTTTATGGATTGTTAGAAAAGACAGCCTATTATGAAAACGAATTGAAAGAATACGAGTCTATTACTCCAGAAGAAATTAATGAATGGGGTAAGCAAATTATAAAATCTTTTGTTGCTAATACTTTTTACTACTTACCTGAATAAAGGACTATGAACATAAAAAATCAATTATTTTTTACAATTATGACGTCAGTGCTTTTTTTGACTCAGTCATGTAATTTTAAAGACAAAGGAACTTCAGCGCAAGGGAATAATATTGATCATGTTGAAGAGGCTAAAGTGGTGGAAACTCCTGTGAAAGAGGAACCTTTTGATCTGGAACCTACCAAACATTCCTATTATGCTTGGCCCAATAAAGTGGATTCATTTAAGAAAGCATTCAAAGAACAGTTCGATGAAAACGAAAGATTTACGATTTGGAGTTTGAATAGGGTGGATGAAAGAAATAGTTGGAGACCAGATACATTGATCATTCCAGAAAATGTGGATCAGGATTGGATGGCTTTTAGTCCATTCCCAAGACAATTAGAAATACTGAAACCAGTGAATAAAATTGTGATTTTTAGCTATCCATTGCAAGTATTTGCAGCTTATGAAAATGGAAAATTATTGAAATGGGGACCTACGAGTTTAGGAACAAAAAAGAATTCAACACCTACGGGACTTCACTTTGCGAACTGGAAGAGTAAAAAATCGATCAGTACAGTTTCTGATGAATGGATTCTACCTTGGAATTTTAATATTCAAAATTTTGGAGGAGTAGGTTGGCATGAATACGCTATGCCAGGATATCCCGCTTCTCATTCTTGCTTGAGATTATTAACTGATCATGCGCAATGGTTATATCAATTTGCGGAACAGTGGGTATTAAAAGATAACACTACAAAAATTGCGGAAGGTACACCCGTTATCGTATATGGAGCATATCCTTTTGGGGAAAGATCTCCATGGTTGAATGCATTAGAAAATCCAGCATCTGTTTTGATAACAGTGGATGAAATGAATGATATCATTTCTGAGCACTTGGATAAGATTATAGAAAAGCAAACACAAAGAGAAGATCATTTCTCCACCATGTAATTTAAAAACTAACGTTAATCTTTAGATTTTTTAAATAAATCAGACAAACCATTCACTTTTAGAAGTGGACCTGTTTTACGCATGCCGTCCCAACCTCTTTCGTCATTCATCATCTTCTGAGTTCTGAACTGAATTTCAGTATTTTGATAGGGCATTGTTCTGGTCATTTCTACAATAGATTGAGGATTCAGATTCTTTCTTAACGCCTTTGAAGGACTGTCATCATCTATTTGTGTGAAAGCATAATCGAAAGCTCTGCCTTCAGGTAAGGATTGTATAGATATAGGGTTCAGATATACAGTATCTTGATGCATGATAATTTCTAAATACTTAAAATTACTCATTTCCTTATGTTCCGGTATGATGATATGTTGTGTTTTAAATCCAATAGAAGATAAAACTAAGGTGTCCATTTCCTGAATAGCTATAGAATAAATACCACGGAAATCACTATAGGTGCCTCTGTTTTTGTTTTTAACTATTATACTTACGCCTTGAATCGGCGTTTGATGATCTGTATGTTTGATTTGACCCGACAGTTGTATAACTCTCCTATCCTTGTCCACGCTTGGCTGAGCCATTAAAGTAGATAGAGAAAAAATTATAAACCCTAAGGTAAGTATGATATTTAAAGCCCTTTGCATAACTATACAAAAGTAGTGTTTTATAAGTAGATAAAAAAGCAATTAATTTTATTGATAACCCTATATAGATTGATGAATTTATTCTTATGTTAAGAAATGGTAACTTTGAGGATATACAATAAAATAAAAATCTTATGTCACAAATAACTGAAGAAGCTGTAATAAAAGCATTAAGTCACGTAGATGATCCTGATTTAAAGAAGGATTTAGTTACCTTAAACATGATTAAAGATGTAAAGGTGGATGGACTTAAAGTTTCCTTTACGGTAGAGTTGACTACGCCTGCTTGTCCAATGAAGGATATGATTCAAAGAGCTTGTGAAAATGCGATTCGAATTTTTGTATCTAAAGAAGCAGAAGTGGAAATCAACATGACTGCAAGAGTAAATACAAATAGACAAGATGCGGGTGAGTTGTTGTCAGGAGTTAAAAATATTATAGCTGTAGCTTCGGGAAAGGGTGGAGTAGGCAAATCTACAGTTTCAAGCAATTTGGCTTTAGCCTTAGCACAAGAGGGTGCAAAAGTAGGAATTTTAGATGCCGATATTTATGGACCTTCTTTGCCAATCATGTTTGGTATTCAAGGAGAGCGTCCACAAATGATGGATGTGGATGGTAAAAGCAAAATTCAACCTATCGAAGTGTATGGTTTGAAAGTGATGTCTATCGGTTTATTAATTGATGAAAAAGAAGCAGTGGTTTGGAGAGGTCCTATGGCAACTTCTGCATTGCGTCAATTTATTACAGATGTGCATTGGGGAGATTTGGATTATTTAATTCTAGATTTACCTCCAGGAACAGGAGATATTCATTTAACTATGGTGCAAACTGTACCTGTAACAGGAGCTATTGTTGTAACTACACCACAAGCTATTTCTGTAGCGGATGCAAGAAAAGGGCTAACGATGTTCAATCAAGGACAAATCAAAATTCCAATTTTAGGGATTATTGAAAATATGTCTTATTTCACACCAGCGGAATTGCCTGAAAATAAATATTATATTTTCGGAAAAGATGGTGGTAAAATGTTAGCAGAACAATTTGAAGTGCCTTTTTTAGGGGAAATTCCAATTGTTCAATCTATCAGAGAAGGTGGAGATAGAGGTATGCCAGCAGTTATGGGAGAAGATCCAATAGTAGCCAGTGTAATGAAAGATTTAGCTCAAAAGGTAGCACAAAACGTATCTATTAGAAATGCTAATTTAGATCCGACAAAGGTGATTCAAGTACAATAAACATCTTTCTTACGAATTAAAATAAAGTAAAAAGCAAGTGGCGAATTTCAATATTGAAATTCGCCACTTGCTTTTTATATGGATAGGTACCGACATGCAATATCTAATGTTTATTTTATAATCTGTATGGAGTTTTGGTGTATTACGGCATTATCTTTTGAGATTAAAAGTATTTGATAAACACCACTATTCAAATCAGGGAGTTCTAATCTGTATTGGTCTTGACCCTTCCATAGGGCTTCTTGACGTACTCTGCCTTGTATGTCCACTATTTGAATGGATTTTATTTTTTCAGGTTCTCCATTAAAAGCATCGATAATTAAATAATCTCTTGCTGGGTTAGGGTACCATTTAATTTCATTTTTGTTATTTCTATCGAAAATGTTTACTACATGAGTAGAGATTTGGTCGTTAAGGTATCCACAAACTGTTTCTAACTCTACGCCGACAACATAATTTCCTTCATTCGCATAAGTATGTTGTGTTGTTAATCCAATTTTAAGGGGTGAGCCATCACCCATATCCCAATAAACTTCATCAATATCTACAGGATTAAGTATTTCGAATTTGAAAGTATACCTATCTATATCTTGAACATGAATCATAGTATAACTTGGATAAACATATAGCATCTCTACGTCAACTGTGTCACTATTGGAACAGCCGTTTATAGACTCAATAAAGACAATGTATTGTCCTGCTTCATTTGTAGTGATAGTTCTGTTTATAGATCCTGTATTCCATATATATGTGCTGCCTTGATTTCCCGCGTCTAAGGTAATCGTTTGTCCGTGACACATTGTGGTATCTCTTGGGAATAGTGCTTTTGGCAAAGGTTCTACAACAAGGTTTAATATGACTGTACTATCGCATTGGAGGTTGGTTGTTTTAAAAACTTTTGGATAGTTTGAAACTGATTGAGTCATAGGTTCATTACCAAACATATAAGTTTCTCCTTCGCAAATATTTACAAAAATATCATGTGGTTCGTCGTTATAAACGTCAATAAAGTGTGTAGTTCCTAAAGTGTATGCTTCACAGGTAGACGAGTTGCTAATGCGTCTAACCCAAAAAGTTTCATCTGAAAAGATAGGGTCTGGAGTATAAGTTGGAGCGTTTGTAATGGCTATAGGATTGACTCCCACAACACTTCCTGTCCCCCATTCGTATTGCGTATTTGGAGTGATATAACCTCCTATAGCTTCTAACGTAAATGTACTTCCCTCACATATTTCTGTAGGCCCATCTATAGAAGTTGGTGCTGAAGGAGCTTCTATGGCATCATAAGTGATGTCATCAAAGCATACGCCGACATTAGCTCTTAGAGTTGTTAGTCCAGGTTGGGTAGCATAAAATAAGTTTCCAATAAAGTATCCACTCCCAACAGTCACTTCCCATTCAACCTCTGGATTATCATGCGTACCTACTAAATTATAGGTTAAAGATTTTCCTTCATTCATACATAAGCTGGCTGTACTCGTTGTGTTTACAATAGACGTTTCTTGACGATAACGAATGGTTGCTGATTGACCAGTGAAGTCGTGACCTTTCCCCCCACCACAAAGGTTGTTGTCTGCTGTAGGATCCAAAGAACTTATTGCTATAAAATAAGGTCCTGAACCTGTTAGTGTAATGTCTAAATTATTTAGAGCAGGTGTGCCTAATGGTGTAGCAGAATTGCATGAAGTCATGTCTCCTTCCCAAATTTGCATCCACGCTTCTGGCATTGCTGTTGGAGAACAAACACTTGGGGTTTGATCATTAATTATGGTGTAATTAACACCTGATACAAATGGAGTTTCACTCCCTGTACCACTGCCTAAACAGGTAATGTCACTCAAGCCATTACAGGCGTTTGCATAAGGCAACAACGCTGTTCCAGGGCCAGTCCAACCTATATTAGTAGGTGCTTGTGAAAAGCCAGTGAAATAAGAAAGTAATATAAGTATAAATGAAAGTAGATATATTTTTATCATGTCAAAATAGTAAGTTTAGGAAAATAATATCATATAAAGATAATTTATCGTGCTTAGAAAGCAAATAAAATAGAGTTTGTTTTATGAATAAATACAAACAAGTATGAACTTTATAAAGGAAGAGTGTGAAAATGTTTGATTAGGGTATTATAATATTTTGTTGAGGGTTGTATGTTTGGGAGAGTTATTAAGGATAGGAAGCATTACTAAATGCTGAATTCACAGCTCATATTGGTCATGAAAAGGGCTTTAAATCTGACTCTAACAATATCCGAAATGGATATTCAGAAAAAACCTTAAAAACTGCAACTGGTAAAACACTGATTAAAGTGCCTAGGGACAGAGACGCTTCATTTGACCTAGTAATCGTTCCTAAGCACAAAACCATGCACCAAGAGTTAGAAGATGCTATTATGATGCTATATGCCAAGGGAATGAGTACCTCTGATATTGTTGATTTGGTTTCTATAATAACTAATCAGCTTTTCGAAGACATAAAGGAATGGCAAATTAGACCTTTAGAAGACCAATACGCAGTAGTTTGGATAGATGCTATTCATTATAAAATCCGTCATGAAGGTAAAGTAATTTCTAAAGCTTGCATGATCGTATTAGGCATTGATATGGAAGGACGTCAGGACATTTTGAGCATGAGTATTGTTGAACATGAAAATGCTACTTCTTGGATGCATATTTTAGACGACTTAAAAAGTAGAGGCGTACGTGATATCATATTTTTATGTTCTGATAATTTGCCTGGTTTAGACAAGTCGATTTCAGCCATTTATCCTGATAGTATACGTCAGATCTGTATTGTTCATCAAGTTAGAAATTCTATGAAATACGTTAGCTATAAGGATAGAAGAGCCATGGTAAAGGATATTAAGACCATCTATCAATCAAGTAATGAGCCACTTGCGAAGGAGGCGCTAGAAAAGTTTAAAGCGAATTGGAATGACAAATATCAAATAGCAGTTAAATCTTGGGAGACAAATTGGGATAACCTAACAGCCTTTTTGCAATATCCACAAGAAATAAGGAAGTTGATTTACACAACAAATATCATTGAAAGCTTCAATGCCAGTTTAAGAAAATACACAAGAAATAAGAAAGTATTCCCAAGTGATGATGCAGCTTTAAAGTCAATATACTTAGCATTCCAACAAATAGAAAAGAAATGGAAAAAATCCCGAAG
>SMEQ01000080.1_pt1 | contig 38083 bp, 43 predicted proteins | sample 2456281 | NCBI WGS metagenome assembly SMEQ01 (sample SAMN10132596, study PRJNA489261) | soil metagenome | isolation source: day1 antibiotic-loamy sand soil ammended with raw manure from dairy cow... | place: USA | collected 2015-04-01
ATATCCCTCGTAGTATTTATGAAATAGAAGGCGCACAAGAAGTTGCCATTGAGTTTCGTAGTTTCTCTAAAACCGCAGGCTTTACCGGTGTGCGTTGTGCTTACACTGTGGTGCCTAAAGCATTAAAAGCCTATACAAAAAGTGGTGAGGCCGTATCGGTGCGTGATTTATGGTTACGCCGCCACACCACTAAGTTTAATGGTGTTTCTTACCCGATACAGCGTGCCGCTGCAGCCGTTTATAGCAATGAAGGTCAGAGGCAAGTGCAAGCCTTAATACAAGGCTATTTGCGCAACGCTGCCTATATTCGTGAAAGCTTTCAGCGCTTAGGCTTTAGCTGTGTCGGTGGCGATAACTCCCCTTATATTTGGGTGCAAGTGGATCGCAGTGCTTGGGAGTTTTTTGACTTTCTACTTAACGAAGCCGGTGTGGTCTGTACATGTGCGCATCAGTGCCTTCAATAGCTATGACAAGGTAGTCGCTGCTATGGAACGCATCGAAAGCGTATTAGCGGCGGCTTGATGCCAGGCGCTTTGGCCTGCTGAAGTTAATGTTGCGAGAAGAAACTCTATGCCGCATGGATGGGTTTACGGCGGGTTTCTGATGCGACATTCACTGCAGTAGAGCCAACGCCGAGCACCCGAAGACAACCTGCTTAACCGCAACTTTTCACGCTTCACGCCTCACACTTTACTATTAAGAGGAACCACCATGCCCATTTCTGCTGATTTACGCCAACGCCTTTATCCCAGTCTTCCCAACATTGCCGAGCATTTCGGCACCCCTTTCCATATTTATGATGAAGCAGGTATTCGCGCCACAGGCCAAGCCCTAAATGCCGCTTTTGCCAGAGTTGTCGGTGGCTTTCGTGAGTATTACGCAGTAAAGGCACTGCCTAATCCACAAATTTTAAAAATCATGCAAGACCTCGGTTTTGGTTTTGACTGCAGCTCGCTGGCTGAACTGGAATTAGTGCGCTCAATTGGCGCGCGGGGTGACGATATTATGTTCACCTCCAACAATACTTCGTCTGAAGAGTTCGCGGCGGCGTTAGGCGACGGTGGCTGCATCTTAAACCTCGATGATATTAATTTGATTGATAAAGTACCCACATTACCAGAGCAGGGCTTCCCTGAATTGGTGTGCTTTCGTTACAACCCCGGTCCAGCGCGCAGCGGCAATGTGATTATTGGCAACCCTGCTGAAGCTAAATACGGCGTAGCGCACGAGCAGCTAGTGGAGGCTTTTCGTAAGGCCAAAGCCCGTGGTGCTAAACGCTTTGGGTTGCACACTATGCTGGCGTCCAATGAGCGTGATTGCAGTTATGTCATTGAAACCGTGGCTATGTTGCTCAATCTTATTGAGTGGGTTGGCGCAGAGCTGGGCATTGAATTTGAGTTTATTAATATTGGTGGAGGCTTAGGTATTCCGTATCGACCCGAAGAAAGCCAATTTGATGTGCAAACGCTCGGTGCAGAAAGTACCCAGTTGATCGCCGATTTCAAAAGAAAACTGGGCTATGCGCCCAAGCTTTATATGGAAAGTGGTCGTTATATTACTGGTCCACACGGGGTTTTGGTTACACGCGTGATTAACCGTAAGGAAATCTACCGCACATATATAGGCGTGGACGCTTGCATGTCTGCCCTTATGCGTCCCGGCATGTACGGTGCGTATCACCATATTGAAGTACTGGATAAAGACAGCAGTCACGGCATGGAAGTGGTCGATGTCGTCGGCTCACTGTGCGAAAACAACGACAAATTTGCCGTACAGCGTGAACTGCCTGTTAGCGTCGATGGTGATTTACTTATCATCCAAGACACCGGTGCACACGCCATTGCCATGGGTTTTAATTACAACGGTAAACTACGCCCACAGGAATTACTGCTGCGCACCGACGGCCGCATTGAACGTATTCGTCGCGCCGAAACCTTAGCCGACTACTTCGCCACGCTCACTTTTGAGGAAGATGTTTTATAGGCCTTTGATAGACCCAATATGCTTAGGCACTTTTAATTCAATAAGTAATCCAGCACTTGTGCCATCAGTACATTAAGCGTCTGATAGCGTTCTGGGTTTATGCTTTGCAGGGTGGCAGCGCTTTGAATATAAGGTTTGCCTGACACCAGCTCATCAGGGCAATGAATAATTAAATCTTGGGCGCTTTGTGGGGTGGCTTCTAAATGGAATTGCAAACCCATAATACGCCTACCAATTTGAAACGCTTGGTTTTCACAGGCGGCGCTACTGGCGAGGCGCACAGCATGTTCCGGCAGACTAAAGGTTTCACCGTGCCAATGAAATGCCTCCATGCGTTTCGGGAATTGGAAAACATCTGATTGGGTCGCGGTATTGTGAATGAGCCACCAACCGATTTCTTTTTCTTGGCTTTTATATATTGCCCCACCGAATGCTTTGGCAATGGTTTGTGCGCCTAGGCAAATGCCAAGCATGGGTTTGCCGGTATTAGCGAATTGACGGGCGAACTCTTGCTCATCCTTAAGCCATGAAAATACGCTGGTGTCATTTACGCTCATGGGCCCGCCAAGAATAATCAGCGCATCCACTTCAGTCAGTTTCGGTAAGCTCTGTCTGTGGTGTAGTTCGGTAACATGCAAACTGTGCTTGTTTTGCAAGTAAGTTTGAATAAAGCCGGCACCTTCAAAGTCAACATGCTGAAAAATATGGACACGCATTTTCACTCCTAAAAACTAGCTTCAGTATTAGAGGTAAATTCTGGGTAGGCTTCTATACCGCACTCGCTTAGATCAGCACCCTGGTACTCTTCGGTTGCACTAAGACGTAAGCCGACGGCTTTTCTTAATAACCACCATGTCGCCAGCGACATAGAAAACGCCCATACAAAGAGTGTGATCATGCCGATGAACTGCCCTAAGAAGGTAGTACCTTCTGCGCTTAACGGAACCACCATAAGACTGAAAATACCGATACAGCCATGGACTGAAATAGCACCCACTGGATCGTCGATTTTGAGTTTATCCAAGCCGAGAATAGAGAGCACCACCAAGAACCCAGCTGCCAAACCAATAAAAGTAGCTAGTATTGGGCTAGGCGTGTCGGGGCTGGCGGTAATGGCAACTAAGCCTGCTAGTGCACCGTTAAGAATCATGGTGAGATCTGCCTTACGGAACTTAATATAGCTCATGAGCAAGGCACCCATTAAACCACCGGCAGCAGAAGCATTGGTGTTTAAGAAGACAATAGCGACAGTATGAGCGCTGTTGATATCACTCATTTTAAGGACAGAGGCACCGTTAAAACCAAACCAGCCAAACCAAAGAATAAATGTACCTAAAGTTGCTAGCGGTATGTTGGCACCAGGAATAGCGCGCGCATGGCCTTCTTTACTGTATTTGCCAATACGTGGGCCCAGCAATAATACACCCGCTAGGGCCGCACAGGCACCTACCATGTGTACAATGCCTGAGCCTGCAAAGTCTTTGAATCCCACGCTTGCAAAGCTAAACAAGCCTAACACTTCACGGCCTCCCCAGCCCCAGCTGCCGCCGATGGGATAAATTACTGCCGACATAACAATAGCAAAGCTCAGGAATACCCATAGCTTCATTCGCTCAGCGATAGCGCCTGAAACAATAGACATGCAGGTAGCAACAAAGACTGTCTGAAAGAAGAAATCTGCCGCCGGCGAGTAAATAGCCGCGCCATTGAATCCATTTTCACGTTGTGCAAATTCATTGAATACTGTATCGGTATTAAGCTCGGTAATGCCCGACAACATAAAGCCGCCATCGTACATAATTTGATAACCGACCAGTAAATAGACGGTACAGGCAAGGGCATAGAGCGTAATGTTTTTAGTCAAAATTTCTGCGGTATTTTTGCTGCGCACCAAACCAGACTCTAGCATGGTGAAACCAGCCGCCATCCACATCACAAACGCTCCGCCTATTAATAAATAGAAGGTGTCTAGCGCGTACTGTAAGGCGTAAATATTATTTTCCATGGTCAGCCTCCTCAGGCTTAGGTATGAGATCTAAAGTGCGTCTGCACCCGTTTCGCCGGTACGAATACGAATGGCCTGCTCTAGTTTGGTTACAAAGATTTTGCCGTCACCAATTAGGCCGGTGCGAGCCGAGTCCACGATAGTTTCCAGCACTAGGCCAAGTAGGTCGTCATGAATGGCAATTTCCAGCTTTAATTTGGGTAGAAAGTCGACGACATACTCTGCGCCTCGATAGAGCTCGGTATGCCCCTTCTGGCGACCAAAGCCTTTTACTTCGGTAACGGTAATACCTTGTACGCCTACATCAGATAGTGCTTCGCGTACATCTTCTAATTTAAACGGCTTAATAACGACGGTAATGAGTTTCATAGGGAAATCCTTAATTACAGTTCTATTGGCAGGCTTAGTTTTACTAAGAATAGGGTTGCGTCTGAGGTCGTGCCGCCGTTGCCTTGGTCAATGACTTGGCTTAACGCAAAGCTTAGGCGCTCATTAAATTGGTAAGCCAAATCTAAGTGGCTGTATTGCGAGGCACGGTTTTCATGATCGTTGACGCCTAAGGCAAGGCTAAGTTTTTGGTAGCTATAGCTCAGCAGGTAATAGATATAATCGCCGGCTATCTCATCACTTGTGGGTGCGGTTAAACTAACGTTTACGTCTTTGTAGCCAAGGGCTAAAGATACTTCCGCATAATCGTTAATATCAACAATGGCAGCAGTGCCGCCCTTGCTTTTAGGGTAGTAGTAGTTCAAATAATTTAAGCTGTAATTGAAGTCTTCGCTGTGGCCTTGGTAACCAACGTAATAGTTAACTTCGCTGCCTAAAGTGTCGTCACCAGAGGTACCCCAAATACCAGCGTGCAGCCCGCTCTTGTGTTCATAATTTAAAGCACCTGCTACAGCAGGAGAGCCATTACTTAAATCAAGGCCACGAAAAAGATACAGGTTGGCAATATCAACCGAGGCAGAAACTTCGGCTTGCACAGGAAGGGTCGCCATAGCACAAGCCATTAAAGTAGAAGCGTGAAGGAGATTTTTCATAATTTATCCTTGGTAGTAAAAGCATTGGTATGCCTGACTGGCTTTTGCAGAGACTGTGCCAATAGATAAAAAACTATTAGTATCAATAAGTTACTTTCTTTTAAGTGAGTTTTTGCTTACAAGAAATGCTTTGAAAAAGAGAAAAGATAGAAGTTAAAGCACTGAATCAGGGCAGTAGAATTAAGTCCTTTCCTTTGTGGGGCAGGTTTTATGTGTTCGCACTAAAAAGGTGCGTTATAAACTTTGCTTAATAGTTAACTCGTTGTTTTATAAGGGAGAACTACGTTGGCATGATGATCGCAAAGGACTCTGTATTTGGAGTCTTATTATGTCTGTTCTTCCTTCTGCTCATTTAGCTTTTACTAAAATGCACGGCTTAGGTAATGACTTTATGGTGCTTGATGCCACTCAAGCAGCCATCGAACTCAGCAAAGAGCAAATTCAATTAATGGCTGACCGACATTTTGGCGTAGGCTTTGATCAGCTATTAATGGTGGAGCCCGCCCCGACAAAGGATGTGGATTTTGGCTATCGAATATTTAATGCCGATGGCTCAGAAGTAGAGCAGTGTGGTAATGGTGCTCGCTGCTTTGCTGTTTATGTAGAGCGCAAAGGTTTATCTAAAAAAAATCCTTTGCGGGTGGCTACTTGTACCGGCGTTATAGAGTTGCACCTAAGATCAGATAACCAAGTGGTGGTGCGAATGGGAGTACCTAAAACAGAACCGAAAGACATTCCCTTTACCGCTTCAGGTAACGCCATCAGTTATAAGATTGCCATTGCCGGCGAGTTAATTAACTTATCGGTGGTGAATATGGGCAACCCTCATGCGGTTTTACAAGTGTCCAGTGTAGATAAGGCACCTGTAGATAGGCTTGGTCCTTTGATCGAAGCATGCCCACACTTTCCAGAGCGTGTTAATGTCGGCTTTATGCAAGTAGTGGCGCGTAACCATATCCGCTTACGAGTTTATGAGCGCGGCACTGGGGAGACCTTGGCTTGTGGCACAGGCGCTTGTGCGGCAGTGGTCGCAGGAGTGAGGTCTGGACTGTTGGATAATCAGGTAAGAGTGGAGTTGCTAGGCGGGGATTTACAAATTAAATGGAATGGAGTGGATACTGCTGTTTTCATGCAGGGTCCTGCTGTGATGTTATATGACGGATACTGGCTGTTGCATTAGGTTAGGCAGCTAGTGCCGTTGGTAATTAATTTAACTAGGTTTAGCTAATGAAGAGTCGTCAAGCCAAGATTGCAAAAGCTTTACAAGTAGTGCCACCGTTTTTAACGACTCAAGCGCTAGAGTTAGAGCTTAACCGACGAATTGATTTTATTGCATTCACCCTGCTTCAGAGTGGCTTAAAGACCTTGGTACTAGGTATCAGTGGTGGTGTTGATTCCACCTTGGCAGGACGTTTCTCTCAGTTAGCGGTAGAGCGTTTGCGAGCGCAAACTAACGATAACGGCTATCAGTTTATAGCCATGCGTCTGCCCTATCAGACTCAACAAGATGAAACCGATGCACAAGCGGCGTTAGCCTTTATAGGCGCAGATCAAGTACGCGATATTAATATCGCAGCGTCGGTACAAGGCTTAGCGGCAGAAATCCCCGATCTGGAACATCTACCCGCAGAAAAAGCCGACTTTGTTCGCGGAAATATCAAAGCGCGTATTCGCATGGTGGCACAATTTACGGTTGCGAATGCCAATGCAGGACTGGTTATAGGTACTGATCATGCGGCAGAAGCGGTGATGGGGTTCTTTACTAAATACGGTGACGGAGCCTGCGACTTGGCGCCGTTAACGGGTTTAGTGAAAGGACAAATCCGTGCGATGGCGAGTCATTTAGGTGCAACCGATGCCTTAGCCTATAAAGTGCCAACCGCAGACTTGGAAGAGCTAAGCCCCTTTAAGCCCGACGAAGTTTCGTATGGCGTGAGTTACGACGATATTGATCATTTTTTGCATGGCTTAGAAGTAAGCGATGCAGTGTATCAGCGTATTGTGAGTGCTTATGATGCCAGCCAACACAAGCGTGAGATGCCTAAGGCTCCCCACTAATCTAGATACAAGATATAAGCAGACATAAAAAAGCAGCCCGAAGGCTGCTTTTTAGTAATCAGCTTAGACTGATCATTAAAGCTGCGGACCCGCTGCTTTAATGGCATCTGAAACTTTATACTTTTTGAAGTTTTCAACAAACTGAGTCGCTAATGCTTTAGCGGCTGCGTTGTACTTCTCTGAGTCTGCCCAGGTTTTACTTGGGTTCAGTAATTTGCTGTCAACGCCATCAACTGCGGTGGGTACTTGTAGGTTAAATACAGGTACGGTTTCAGTTTCAACGTTGCGTAGCTTACCAGTCTGGATAGCAGCAATCACCGCACGAGTGGTTGGGATACTAAAGCGATCACCTTCACCGTAAGGGCCGCCAGTCCAACCCGTGTTTACTAAGTAAACTTGTGAATCAAACTCGGTAACGCGCTTGATTAACAGTTCTGCGTATTCGCCTGCAGGACGTGGGAAGAACGGTGCACCGAAGCAGGTAGAGAAAGTAGAGCGTAAGCCTTTAACGCCACCCATTTCAGTAGAGCCAACCAATGCAGTGTAACCTGATAGGAAGTGGTAAGCCGCCTGTTCTTTAGTTAGTACAGAAACAGGAGGTAAAACACCGGTCATATCACAGGTTAAGAAGATAACGGCTTTAGGTTCGCCAGCACGGTTTTCTAAAACGCGCTTTTCAACGTGTGTTAGCGGGTAAGCACAACGCGTGTTTTCTGTTTTAGAGACGTCGTTGTAATCTGCAACACGGGTAACAGGATCAATTACTACGTTTTCAACAATCGCGCCGTAACGAATAGCATCCCAAATTAGGGGTTCGTTCTTTTGTGATAGGTTGATGGTTTTAGCGTAGCAGCCGCCTTCAATGTTGAAGACTGTGTCTTTGCCCCAGCCGTGTTCGTCATCACCAATTAAGAAGCGATCAGGGTCAGCTGAAAGAGTGGTTTTACCCGTACCTGATAAACCAAAGAACAAGCACACATCACCGTCATCACCAACGTTGGCTGAACAGTGCATAGGTAGCACGTCAACGGCTGGTAATAAGTAGTTTTGTACACCAAACATGGCTTTTTTCATTTCACCGGCGTAACGCATACCGGCTAATAATACTTGGCGGGTAGCGAAGTTAAGAATAACGGTGCCGTCTGAGTTAGTACCGTCACGTTCAGGCACGCACTCAAAGCCAGGAGCGTTAATTAACGTCCACTGTTCTTTGTTAGCAGGGTTATAGGTTTCTGGAAGAATAAATAGGTTGCGGCCAAACAAGCTTTGCCAAGCAGTTTCAGTAATCATTTTTACTGGCTGGTAATGCTCTGGGCTTGAAGCAACGTGTACTTCAGAAACAAATTGGTCTTTATCGGCTAAGTAGGCTTCAACACGCGCCCATAAAGCATCAAATTTTTTGGCATCGAAAGGACGGTTAATGCTGCCCCAATCGATAGCATCTTTGCTGCCGGGTTCTTCAACAATGTAGCGGTCCATTGGCGAGCGACCAGTACGATGACCGGTTTCAACAACCAGTGCGCCATTATCTTGTAATTGACCTTCGCCACGTAAGATAGCTTGTTCAACAAGAAAGGAAGTCGACAAATCAGTGTAAGTATTCACGCCTGAAAATATACCTGCCAGCAAGCAGAGATGTAAAGGCGCGGGATTGTAGCAGAGTTAGACTAAATGCTAAACACTCTCTTTTAGTAAGCGCTCGCAATTAGTCCCTGACTGTTTAGCGCATTAGCTCTTAAATGCAGAGTTAGTGCGGGTGGCGCTCAGGAAAAAGCGCATCTACTTCTTTGCGGTTAAAGCTGTAATGCTGCTGACAGAACTCGCAATTTATGCTGATTTTTACTTGCTCATCAAGCATAGCGTTTAATTCGTCGTAGCCCAATTGCGATAAAGCAGTGGCTAAACGAGGCTTCGAACAGGTGCAGCTAAAGCTTAATTCGCTAAGAGGAAACACCCGAGTGTTTTCTTCGTGATACAAACGATGCAAAATTTCGTCTGGCGTTAGATTAAGCAACTCTTCATTTTTTACCGTCGCTGATAAATGATGAATTCTATCCCAAGCGTCGGCGTCTGCAATTTCATCAGCAGGTGCAGGTACTTTTTGAATCATTAATCCCGCAGCGTTGTTACCATCGGCAGTTAACCAAAATAAGCTGGGTAGTTGTTCAGACTGAGCAAAGTATTCTTCTAAGGCCGCAGCAATGTTACCGCCTGTAATCGCAGTAATGCCTTGATAACGCTGACCTTGCTCTGGCTCTAACGTAATGACCAGCTGACCATTTGCGAAGCTAAGCTCATGGTTGTCGCTGCTTTCGTCGTAACGGGCAATGGCACGTAACTCGCCTTTTTCGTTGGTCTCTGCTTGGAGCATGCGAATATTACCTTCCAAGCGTGCTTGTAAGGTTAAGCGACCAGGAAACTTTAAAGTAGCACTCAAGATCGCAGTAGCCGCCATCAGCTCGCCTAAATGATTGGCTATAAGTTGTGGATATTTATGGCGACGAATAATTTCTTGATAGCTGTCGCCTAGGTGAATGATTTCACCGCGTACCTCGGTACCGTCAAAACTAAAACGCTGTAAGTAATCGCTGCTCATTTAAGTGTCCTGCTGCTGCTTAAAGCGTGTGATGTCACGACGCTCTTTTTTGTTGGGTTTGTGATCGGGTGTGTGCATCAAGCTTTTATTTAAGCGTCTTTGCTCAGCTTTATCCATTCTATCTTTAATGCTTGCGGGCGTTTCTTCGTAGAGAAGCTGCGCTTCAGGTGCGCCACGGCGTTGGTCTGATAATGCTTTAATAATAACAAGCTTTTCATCAAGACCTTGACGAATCTTTAAGTTGGCGCCAACTTCAACCAGTTTGCTGACCTTAGAACGCTGGCCTTCATAATGCACTTTGCCGCCTTCAATGGCAGTTTTAGCCAATGAGCGGGTTTTATAGAAACGTGCGGCCCAAAGCCACTTATCAAGACGAATACTCATAATCTCGGACTGGTTAGTAAATTAAGGTGCAAGCTGTAATGCACACATGGGCTTTATTAGGTGAAGTTAGCTTTTAATATTGGGCTGAAATCGCTTATTTCAACGGCAGAACTGGATAAGATTTGTTCAAACGCATCAATGCCATGAAAGTCTTGACTGGGTTTTGAAGGGATTTGACTGTCAGGGTTATTAATACTGACCAGCCACTTCACCCCAAAGTTAGCCGCTGAAGCGAGTACGGACTGGCTGTCATCAATAAATAGCGTACGAGCATTATTAAAAGGCTCGTCTTGTTGCAACGCTTGCCAAAACTCAGGGGTTTCTTTGGGTTGTTGGTAATCATGTGAGCTAATAATACGGTCAACGTATTTATCTATGCCAGTACGTGCCATTTTTAAATCAACACTGCCTCTGTGGGCGTTAGTAATAATCACGGTACGCTTATTAAGGCGACGTAATTCGGTTAAAAAATTAAGTGTTTGCGGGCGTATGGCAATTTTATGGGCAACTTCTTTTTTTAGCTCTAAAATAGGCAAGCCGGTTAAGTTGGACCAAAAATCGATGCAGTACCAGTCGAGTGTTCCGCTTAAACCAATAAAGCTTTTGTTTAATTCGGCGAGTGCTTCTGCTTCACTTATGCCCTGAAGTTTGGCATAACATTGAGGTACGTAGGTTTGCCAAAAATAATTGTCGAAGTGTAAGTCCAATAAGGTGCCGTCCATGTCGAGTAAGACGGTATCAATTTGTTGCCAATCAGATGGGCTCATGGGGTTATACTTCATAATTAAAAGACGTAGTTAATAGGATTGTCATGCATATAAAACCAAAAATACTTGCTCGTCATGTGGTAGCGCAAAGTCGTTTATTTAGAATTGAGTCTTTCGACTTACGCTTCAGTAATGGTGTCGAGCGCACATATGAACGATTGGTTCCGGGTGGTCCGGGTGCCGTAATGCTGATCCCCTTGTTAGACGATGAAACTGTTGGGCTAATTCGTGAATATGGCGGTGGAATAGAAGATTATACCTTAACTTTGCCTAAGGGGGCGCTTGATCTAGGTGAAAGCATAAGAGACGCCAGTAACCGCGAGTTACAAGAAGAAATTGGTTACGCCGCTACCGAGTTTATTCATTTGAAAAGACTAAGCTTATCGCCCAGTTATATGAAAAGCGGAATAGATGTCGTGTTGGTGCGTGGACTTTATCCTTCGAAATTAGACGGTGACGAACCCGAGCCGCTAGAGTTAGTACCTTGGAAGTTAAACAATCTTCCTGAGCTGTACATACAGGAAGACTTTACCGAAGGTCGTGCTTTGGCCGCACTGACGTTGGCACAAGAGTACTTGGCCGGCCGTTTCCCTGGAGTCACGCTGTAAAACACTAGCGCGGTACTTTTCTTATGCGACCAGCTTCATCAATGGCAACATAAACAAAGACCGCATCGACCACCTTACGGCGCCCGCTTTCATTAGGGTTGCGTGTCCATACTTCGATACCAATACGTATGGAAGAAGTACCAATCTCTAACAAATTAGTATAAAAGCCAACGGTAGCACCTACTCTAATAGGTGACATAAACACCACAGACTCTAAGGCCACACTGGCAATTCTGCCTTTAGCTAAACGAGAAGCCATACCTTCCGCTGCATGATCCATCTGCGCCACTACCCAGCCTGCGGTTATATCACCGTGCAGGTTGGCATCATTGCGGGTGGGAATTAAGCGTAAGGTGAGCTCCCCTATGGGATTTGGCTCGAGGTCGTCAGAGCTGGCACCGACAGATGCAAACTTGGAGAACATAGATTAACCTATTTAGAATTATTTTGGCACGAATTGTACTGACATCTGCACAAATATCCAACAGTTTGAAGTAGCCATTTAGTCGTATTTTAGTCTGTAGGGCAAAGCCTACACTGCTTTAACTATACGGTTATGGGTACAGCAAGCTGGGTAGCCAAGTAGCCAACGCTGGCCAAATAGCCAGAGCAACCAGCAGTAAAACCTGTATGGCAATAAAGGGCGTTACCCCTCTATAAATCGTGCTGGTTGGGATTTCTGGCGGTGTTACCCCGCGCAAATAAAACAAGGCAAAGCCAAAGGGCGGTGTTAAAAATGACGTCTGCAAGTTGATGGCAATCATAATGCCCAGCCAAATAGGATCGACGCCCATCATAAACAGCACGGGTGCGACAATTGGCACTACCACCAAAGTGATTTCAATAAAATCTAAAATAAAGCCCAGCAAAAAGATAATCAGCATCACAACTAACATGGCCGAAAACACACCGCCCGGTAAGAGGTTAAAGAAATCATGAATGAGTTCTTCACCGCCAAAACCACGAAAGGTTAAAGAAAAGAATGCAGCGCCAATCAAAATCATAAATACCATGCCGGTTACCAGCAGGGTTGAATCCATTACTTCTTTTAAACGACTAAGACTTAGCTGCCCGTACAGTGCGGCTAAAATAATAGAGCAGCCAGCGCCAATGCCGGCGGCTTCAGTCGGGGTGGCAATACCGGTAAGAATTGAGCCTAATACTGCAATAATTAGAATCAAAGGCGGTAACAAGCCTTTTAAAAGCTCTAGTACGAATAAAAGGGTAAGAGGTGGTCGCTCGGCTACAGCCGGTGCTGCGCTGGGGCGCAACAGTGCTACTAAACCGATGTAAACCAAGTACAGAACAACCAATAACAAACCCGGCAATAACGCTCCCATAAACAGGTCGGCAACGGAAATGCTTTCAGGGGTAAAAATCCCCATTTTTAATTGAGACTGCTGATACGCACTGGAAAGTACGTCGCCCAAAATAATCAGCACAGTCGAGGGCGGAATAATCTGTCCAAGCGTGCCCGTAGCGGCAATGGTACCGGTGGCTAAAGCTGGGCTGTAATTTTGTTTTAGCATAGTAGGCAGAGAGATAAGACCCATAGTCACCACGCTGGCACCGATAATACCCGTACTGGCCGCCAGTAATGCACCCACAAGCACCACTGAAAAGCCCAAGCCGCCACGCACAGGCCCAAACAGCAAGCCCATGTTGTGCAGCAGCCGCTCGGCAATGCGTGACTTCTCTAACATCACACCCATAAACACAAACAAAGGCACGGCCACCAATATTTGGTTGCTCATAATGCCAAAAATACGGTTAGGAACAGCGCTTAAAAAAGTAGGGTCGAAGCTATTGGTAAGAATACCGATACCAGCAAAGATTAAAGACACACCCGCTAAAGTGAAAGCCACGGGAAAGCCGGCCATTAAAACGATACGATACACACACAGATAAACAGCAGAATAGCCATAAACTCAATCATTCTTGGCTCTCTGTGCTTTTTGTTATTGTCAGTGTCTTGGCAAATTCGGCAATAGCCTGCAGCAGAATCAATACCGGCATAATCAAAATAAGGGTTTTTAATAAATAAACAAAAGGCAGGCCACCGGTTTCATCGGAACGCTCTAAAATCGCCCAGCTGTTACCCACATAACGCCAGCTCATAATGAGCAAGAAAACACATAAAGGTATGACCAGAAACATAATGCCTAACTGCTCTACTCGTTTTTTACGCGCGTTCGACCAACGTTTAGATAAGACATCAACGCGAACATGCGCTCCCTTTTGCCACGTGTAAGCAATACCCAGCATAAACAGGGTGGCGTGCAGATACTGTACGGACTCTTGCAAAATAACCGATGGCATCCCTAAAAAATAACGCATGAAAACCACCACGCACACCAACAGCACCATTAATAAAGAAAGCCAGCGCAAGCCATAGCCAATAAAGGTAGTAAAACGGTCAATCAAACTAATAAGTTTAGGCATTATTTTGGTCTAATAATTTTTTAAAAAGCATTATAGACAGCGATTTACAATGTTCCTAACGCAAAAACAGATTAAAACGCAGATAAAAGCACTATTAATCAAAAAGGGGTTGACGAAAGCATCGGGTACCCCTAATATCCTGCCCCGTTATGCCGGCATAGCTCAGTTGGTAGAGCAACTGACTTGTAATCAGTAGGTCCTCAGTTCGACTCCGAGTGTCGGCACCAAATTCAAGCCTTAAGTAGTTGATACTTAAGGCTTTTTTTTGCCTTTGATTTTCTGTTACCCACAAATTTACCCACACATCCATTTGGTAGAATAGCAAAACACCACCGGCTTGTTTCTCAAGCTTGAGTGGTACATAAATCGTCACTGGGCAAGGTACCTGAGCTCTATATTTATAGAGGGTTTTTCTTTTGATCTGCCTTGTGTAAATAGGATCGGTCAATTTCTTTCGACAGCTCACCTAGCGCTTGACTAAGGTTCTTGCTAATTGCACCGCTGGGTATGTACTTGTTAAATACCACATCAAGTTTTTGCGTGTCTGGATGATCAGTAATTATTTCAAGATAAGTAGTTAGGCGCTCTACCTTAGTTGTAGACCTTTGAAGTTCCTTTTTTAGCTTCTCTTGAAATTTTAGTATTTCGTCTTCGTCATCCCAATCACTCAACTCTGTATACAACACTCGAGCAAGCTGATTCTGACTCCAGCCTAGCTCACTAATCAGTGCCTTTATTTGAGATTGGAGCTCTTTAGTTGCCTGAGGTGTCCCCATATGTCTTTTTTACATCCCTATTATTTGAACTGTCCCAGCGGGGACACAATAAAAACTCAATTAAGGAAACTATTATGTCTAAATCAATGACACAAGCCGCAGCTTCACGTATTCAAGCCTCTGCTGCCAAAAGTAATGCTGGTGTGGTTCCTAAAGGTTCATTTGCTTCAAGAGCACAATCAGCTGCTAGCAAGGGCACGCCTGCAAATGGACCTAGTAAAACAGGTAATCCATCCGGAGGTGGTCGTGGAAATAATGCGCCTAGAGGTAAGTAGCTAAGAACAGTTATACACGTTCTTTTGAAAGAGAGTCTTAAATTCAGACTCTCTTTGCCCTATCTCTTTATAGCCAACCCTTTCCATTGTTTTTTCTAGTGCACATATGCATAGATCTGTTTTATAGGCGTATTGTGCTGAGTTTTTAATTATTCGAGAAGAGTTAATGCAAGCATTAATAATTTCATACTCAACACTAGTCGGGTATCTATGATCTTGGAAAAACACCTGATCTACTTTATACGTACCAAACACACCGACAGCTAAAGCAAGTGCTGCTGCGGTTACAGGCTTTTTCACTTGCTTGTAGACGTGGCCTGCAAATGATTTTTTACATTTATGGCAAATGATGTTTTCACCAAACTCAATTTTATTGTTTGTTGAGCATGATGGACACTCAATGTGCATAGGTACCTCAGACATATAAGTATTATTTGTTATTAAGATATACGGGCTATGTAAGCTCTAGCTATACGTTTTTGAACCTGTACTAGTTAAGTGAAACTGGCTACCGGTTTATAGTTAACACTAGGAGCCTCTTTTTGTCCCAAATATTTTATTACCCACAGTATCACCCTCAAATATTATGTTTATCAATCTGGTCGTGAAAAGGTCTGTGGGGTACCATTACTTTTTTGTAGCAAGCTACAGTTAATTTTTATATTCCACCAATGCTTATAAGTATTGGTGGAAGGTACAGTTATAAGGGATGATGAAATGGCATTGTATTCAGAGGATAGAGCGTTTACAGACTTCGTTCATGCAAATTTAGCGTTACCAAAAATCTATAAGGGTCTGGGTTGGAATCAAGTCGATTTAGACCATAATTTTGCACAAGAAATTGATATGCAAAAAGGCATCGATTACATCTTTAAAGATGTTAGTGGTGCGTTGAAAACAGTTCAGGAAAGGTTTAGAGAATCCAAATACCAGAGGTATTCAGATTTCACTATTAGGTACAGAAGAGATAACAATATTCATAGCTCTAGAAGAGAGTCTGAATATTATAAAATGGAAGCCGATTTTTTCACTTACGGTATTACTAATTGCTTAAAGACGGATGCCAGCCAGTGTACAGATTTTATTAAGTACGCTGTAATTGATATGCGTAAAGTATACGAGAAGCTAGATAGTGGTCAGATTTTGATTCGTGATAATGGCAAAAACGTTTGTTCTATTGAAGATAATAGAATTATTTGCCCCGTGAAATACAATGGTGATGGCTCCTCTTCTTTCTTTCCAATTGAAATTTCTTTTCTTGTAAAGCTCTGGGGCGCTGAGCTAATTGTTGATCAAAAAGGTTTTTTTTAGGCAGCCTGATAACTGAGTTATTTACAGGGGTGAATAAGTACAAATACTTCTGCTTTGAAAACCCCTAGGCCTTCCCTCTCATACCTAAAATACCATTGCTGGCTATTTAGGTATGAGAGTTTAGGAATTAAAAGGGATGTTCTCATAGATAGCTTCGCCTTCCTCAGGCGAAATGGTGGTATCCCATAAGCCAATGTTTTCACCTTCGTGCTTGTCTAGTCCCATGTAATTTAGGCTTGAGTCTTCATAGCGCTTAAATTTGTAAATAGCGTCATTCATAAGCCCACTGTTAAACACATTCAAGCTGACCAGCAGTTCAAAATCAGACTGATCTAACCCTGTCACACGTTTAAATAATCCCGGTTCTAGTTGGGTGATCACATCTTTTAATGTACGCTCACGAAAGTCGGTGAGGTACATAAATACAGGGATTCTTGTAGCAAATTTAATTAGTTTTTCTTGTATCTGTTTGCGTAGGCTTTTGTATTCACGCTCTTCATTGGTGAGCACTTTTTTCTCTTTTTCTGTCATTTCTTCAGTGTTTTTGTCGCGACGCGCTTTTTTTACCGCCTCAGACTTGTTGATGATGGTTTCAATATCTTGATTAATGCCTCTGAAGCCTTCGATGCTCATCAGGGCTTGCATCGCTTTTTCGCTGGTCATAAGTCGCGATAGTGTTTCGTTATCAACATTCACCAACAGGGCGCTTTCCCAGCGTCTGGCTAGTAGAGAAGCGCTGGTGCCGCTGGTAGCAATGTCTAATATCTCGCTGGCACTGATTTGTTTCATGGAGCTGCCGTCATAAGCAAGCACCGGTAAGAAGCTAATGAATTCGGCTACTTTTTGTTCAGGGCTGGTTTCATCAATGTTTAGGCGGCAGCTGTAGTCGGCTATTTGTCTGAGTGCTCTGTCTGGAGCAAAGTCAAAAACATAGCAGGTCTCTTTTATTACTTCTTCTTGGTTGGGGTTGAGGCCGTCAGGGTTTTTGACGGTCCAAGGTGATTGCACTCGAAAGGCCGCTTGAAAGTAAGTTTCGGGGCTGGATGAGTTACGCAGCATCAAAATGCCTGCCCAAGGTTTAACCGTGACCCCAGTCGTTAGCTTGCCGCATGACAGGGTAATGGTTTTGGATGTAAGAGGATCGCCCATTGCTTGCTCAACGGGTGGCAGTGCTGCCGCGCCAATGCCGGCTTTATTGCCGGCTGCAACGATAACGCGGTAATCATGATAAAAGCTGTTTTGACGCTGACTTAATAGGTTTTGCATGGCATAGCAGGAAGCCACGCTCGGTAAAAACCAAAAAGTATGGGCAAGTAAGCCGAGCAGCCTAGCATCAGAGAATGGCATGGGTGGTTTTTTATTGCCGAGTTTAAGGTTATCTACTGTGGTTTCTTTAAAGCTACCGCGAATAAGATTTAGCCACTTTTGTACGTCGTCTTCGTACTTGAATTGAGCCTGTTTACCTTCACCTTCCGCAGAGAAAAACACATTTAGGTCAAACTCGTTAAACTCACCTTGAAGAGCTATGTTTCTGATTTCATCGGGCATCTGATAGGTCAGCATAATCATTTTAGGCAAGGCGTGGTAAGGGTTGTTGTTACCTTGCCAATCTCTCTTGGCGCTCTGTTCGTCAGAATAAGTCCAGTTGAATATTTGTTCTTCAATAAACTCACCGGATGCAATTGCTCTAAAAGGCGTACCTGAAAGGTAGAGGTAGTGGTCCGTGGTAATGGGCAGGATATCTTGATCAAAGTATTGAACGCCTTCGCCTTCTGCAAACTTAATTTCTGCAGCGCCTTCTGCTGCAAATAAGTCTTTAGCATTGTCGCGCCAAGCGCCAAAGTGGTACTCATCAAAAATGACGCAATCCCAATGAGTTGTATGCACCCACTCATTTCGTGTTTTTATGCCACCGGTTTGAGTGTTACGGCCTAAGTAATCTTGGAAAGAACCGAAGCAAACTAATGGCTTATCTTTGTCTGCATTTTCGTAGGTGAGCTGGCCGTCACGTTTTATAAACTGCCAATCGCTAAAGTCTACATGCCGGCTTAAGTCTTGCTCCCAAGCACTTTGGACGGCGGGTTTGAACGTTAATACAAGAATTTTTGTCCAGCCCATCTTTTTAGCCAGCTGGTATGAGGTAAAGGTTTTTCCAAAACGCATTTTAGCGTTCCATAAAAAGCGTGGAGCATTATTACCATGGCCAGCATTGTCTTCTAAAAAGCTTTGGTAATAGCGCGCTGTTTTTTCTACAGCATCCTTTTGCTCTGGCCGCATTTGAAATTCTTGATCACGAGATGCAGATAATAGCTCGCCATTACGCACAGCAATAATTGCTGATTTAACGTCTGCCACTGAGCAAGCAAACCATTCGCCGGCTGGGTTTTTGAAACCGGCTGCACGCAGTGCTCTATGCACATCATGATCACTAAATGCAGTACCGTCTTTACGCATCGCCGATTCTTCTAGTTCGATACGATATTGCTTTTCGCCAGGGCGAATTATTTGGTGCTGTTGGGCTACGCGCTTGGCTGCATCAATAGCGGTATAGCCAATTTTTAATAAGCCTTTAAGTTCAGGGTGGCTGTCTGAGTAGGCGTAAATAGTAGGGTTTGCCTTGGATTTACTTGGAAAAAGCGGGCTTACCATTACTGATTGCCTCGTACAGAATTTTCAATGTAATCTATTTCTGCTGCGGTTAAGGCGTATTTTTTGTAAAGCTTTTCGTCAGTCCAAGCCTGACTGAAATCTTGCCTTGGAACGAAGCCATAAACCTGTGCCGTTGCATGCTGAGTTACTTTCTTTAGGCCCAGAAGAAAGTGGAAAAACTTTGTATCCATGTATTTTTTGACACTTTCCGTCTCTTCCTTTGAAACAAAAGGGCCTATGAGCAGGTAGGTCTCGGTTGAGCATGAGTTTGGCTCGCCTATAATTGGTTTTAAGACATCTTGCTTCATATCCCCAGAGCCAATGGCATAAGGGATAAATATTTTCCATTGATCAATCCAATGCAGATTTTTTTCTATTACCGAGCGATCCACCCAAGCAGTTACTTTGTTTGCATAAATTTTTATGCTGTCTGCCGATTTTGTTTTTTTAATGCCTGAGAAGTTTGTTGATAGTCCGAAGGGTTTTCTTGAACTGACAATATCGCTAAAAGATTCTTCTTTATGGGCTAAAACCTTAGTTAAAATGGATACAGCGTTGTTATGCCTAATAAATATATCTAGCCCTTCAGTTTTTAAAGGTCGGCGTGCTGTAGATACCAGTTCACCTTCAGAGTAAGAACTAATCAGTGCATCGCCATGGTGGTTTTTATCCCATAAGAAATAATTGACGCCACCTTTGATTTCAACGCCAGTAAAGACGTCACTGGCATTAGGGAAGTCATGTATTTCAGCGATATTATTGTTGTTGAGCATGTTTTCTCTAAAGTTATCGAGCCCTTTCCCACCGGCAAACCATCTTGATGGAATAATCATCACTAAGTATCTAGGGTTTAGTTTGATGGCTTGTTCAACAAACAGATGATAGATAGGTCGGGCGCTTGCCTGAGCACCGCCATCACTCATTTGATAGGGTGGGTTGCCAATGATTACATCAAATTTCATATCGAATATCCTGTCAGGGGAATCTGTGTGAATAAATTCATAAGCATGAGTTTCTAAAGAATCATTGCGCTCGTATTCACTTTTATTAACCCCACAGTAGTTACACTTATCATTGCTATCCCAATTATGCTCTATTCGTTTAAAGCGTATATTGCCATCTTCATCTGTAAACTCGTCACACAAAGAGTGCTTGTTGTTTGCATGCTTAGTGCAGTAAACACTCCGCCTAGAAATAAGGCCGGTTAGCTCGGTAATGCTAATAGCAAATAACTGGTTTTTGAAAATATGATTGAGTCGTGTTTGTTTATCGGGAATCTCGTCGATAAGTCCAACTTCTAACCGCTTAGCGATCTCTCGTAAAAACACGCCTGACTTAGTGCCAGGGTCTAAGAAAGTAGTCGAGCTGTCTTGCCAAACTGTAGCCGGCAGTAAGTCCAACATGGCGTTTGCTACTTCCGGCGAGGTAAAGACTTCGTCGTTACTCAGATTTGATAAGCATGAAAGTACATCGGGGTTGTATTGTTGCTTTAGCAAACCGTTACTCATTGGCTATCTCCAAAAAGTGCTGTACTGGGTACTCGCCTTTTGGCTGGGGAATGAAAACATCTTCACCTAGGTCTGAGCGTAAAGATGGGTCGGATTCAGTGTCCTGACCAAGTAAGCTTTTAAAGGAAAAGTCGCGGCGCTTAATGTATCTATTGTTAATGGGCGACCACTCAGAAAAAACTATGGGTTCGTTGGAGTTTTTTTGCGTCAAGCTAAGAGCGTCACCATGAGTAATATTGAGATTTAAAATAAAACGAACTGAAGCACGGCATGATTCTTTGCAGGCCTCACCAAACAGGCGATAGTATTGGTTGTTAAAAGTATTAAAGAGTCGCTCACGGCATTCAGCCACGTTGTCAGTCAGTATGTCTATACCGTAGATAGAGCTGATGGCAATAACAGCATTCCACTCATACTCAAATTGCAACCTTGCAGAACGTCTTTCTACTACAGTAAGTTTGCGTTCTAGTATTGCATTCAAAAAATTTCCTGTGCCGCAGGCAGGCTCCAGAAAGCGCGATTCAATACGTTCTGACTCTTGCTTTACAAGGTCGAGCATGGCGTTCACTTCACGTTTGTTAGTGAATACTTCGCCATGGTCTGCAACCCTCTGCTTGGAAACCGTTTGCTTCATTTTATAGCCTGTAATGGATTTTAAGGTTATTAGCGCGCTTAAACGCTGCCCTAAGAGATATTTTTGGATCCTTTTTTGGAGCCTTTTTTGGAGCCTTTCTAAGAGCCTATAAATTATCGTTCAATAATACCCTAATACCCTGCCGCTGAGGATCGTTAAGAAGGATTCCGTTGCATTAGCCCTTGCCGAGGTTGTTAAATAGCTCAGCCACTGGTGACAGCATCAAGTCAGCGGCTTGTTTTAGAGTGTTGGTCTCGAATCGCTGCTGGCTGGCATTTATGGCGGCGGTGCATTTGTTACCATAGAGTTTCATTAACTAAGGCTTAATCATGTCTCCTATCATCTTAAAAATAATTGGTGTGCTGGTAATACTCTCGGCTCTATGGGGTTTGAAGACCGGCAAAATCATGGTGGGCTCTAGGGGTTTAAAGGCCAACTACTACAGCAAAGAAGCTGAACCATTTTTATTTTATTCTTTTGTGTTCGTCTACTTAGTTATAGGGCTGCTGTTACTAATGGTTAAGCGGCAAGTCACTTAAGGTTGCTGTAGGTGCGGTGCCACATTTTACCTACCCCATTATTGTTATCTATCTCAGTCTTGCAATGAATAGCTCAGTTGCTACATTGGTGTCACAAAAATAACATAGGATACGATAATGAATTTTGAAGAATATCGTCAAATGGACGGTGTGGCCTTAGCTGCAGCGGTGGCTAATAAAGAGGTAACCGCCAGTGAGTTATTGGAAGTTGCTATTAAGCGTGCAGAAGAAGTTAATCCTAAATTAAATGGACTAATTATTCCTTTGTACGAAGAAGCACGTGCCGTCGCTAAAGCGCCAATTACAGGGCTGCTTGCGGGCGTGCCTATGTTAGCTAAAGATTTTTATCAGGAAATGGCCGGCGCTCCTCATTATATGGGCAGTATGGGCCTTAAACGCATTAATAATATTGCCGCAGAAGATTCCGAGTTAGTAAGGCGCTGGCGTCAGGCCGGTTTGGTGATTTTTGGACGTACCAATACACCTGAATTTGCGGCTAAAGGTATTACCGAGCCAGAAGCTTGGGGCGCAGCTCGTAATCCTTGGAATACAGAGCACACCCCTGGTGGCTCATCAGGTGGCTCAGCAGCGTTGGTGGCAGCGGGCGTTGTTCCCTTTGCTGGCGCTAACGATGGCGGCGGCTCTATTCGTATTCCAGCTGCTTGTTGTGGTTTGTTCGGCTTAAAGCCCGGTCGTGGGCGCGTGCCTTGGGGGCCGAATATGCAAGAGGCCATGCATGGTATGGCCATTAATCACGTGGTTACTCGTTCTGTGCGTGACAGCGCAGTATTATTGGATGCCACTCACGGCAATGAACTTGGCAGCTTAGTTAACATTGCCGCCCCCAGTGGTTCTTATTTAGACGCCACCACACAAAACACACCGACGCTTCGCATTGCCTTTAGTACGCGCTCTCCTATTGGTAGTGAAGTAGATAAGGAAGCCATAAGAGCGGTAGAGAAAACGGTTAAGTTGCTGAGCGACTTGGGTCATCAGGTTGAAGAAGCCGAGCCAAATATTGATGGCGAAGAAATGATGCTGGAATGGTTACGTATGTGGTTTGCTAACTGTGCACTGACAGCAGATCATGCCCGCAGCCTAGGTGCTAATCGAAGCAGTGATATGGAAGTTGATACTCAAGTAATGGCCGCTGTAGGCAGCAGCATGAAGGCGGTCGACTATGTAAGAGGTTACTATCAAATACAAAAATACGGTTACACTTGGGACCAGTTTATGCAGAAATATGATTTCTGGTTAACGCCATCATTGGGCATGGCACCAGCCAAAATCGGCGTTATGGCAACCCCTACTATTGAAAGGTTTGGTGCTAAGTTGGCGCTTACTTTAAAAGCAGGTGGAATTATTCGTCATACGGGTATGTTAGAAAAAGTTGCCCAAGAAAACTTGAAGTACACGCCTTTTACGCAGTTAGCCAACGTAATTGGTGTGCCGGCTATGTCTGTTCCTCTACACTGGTGTGATAATGGCTTACCGTTAGGGGTGCAGTTTGTTGGTACTCATGGCGATGAAGCTAAATTATTAAATTTAGCGGCGCAACTGGAACAAGTTCAGCCTTGGTTTGGGCGAACGCCAGAATAGCGTTAACTAAAAAAACAGACTAATCTTCAGGCTTACTTTCTAAGAAGGAGTTCTCTATGAGTGTTGTTGCAGAAATTGTTAGTCACATGCGTCCTTATACTAGCCAAATCGCTTTCGCGCTGGTGGTGACTACATTAATTATATTTAGTGGTGCTATAAACACCTTCGTAAGAAATCTTGTTAAAAGCTGGAATGTGGTCTTTAGGGTATTGGTATTTATTCTACTGTGTGCCGTAGGTTACGGTGTTTTGGCCGCATGGTTGACAGGGTTTTTACAGGGGCAGTTACGCGGCTTATCTAGCCTAGTGTATTTGCTGGTGGTCTCAGGAGCGTTTATTGTTTTGGGAATACTTGCCGAGCGTAGCCGCTGGCGTTAGAAGTTTAGGGCAAAAAAATAGGGTGATTAAAACTCCTTGTCTTAATCACCCTGCACCCTAGCACCATCCTGGTTATCTAGATTCATTCGTCCGTGTACAATCCTTTGTCATCCATGAGCACATCCGGTGCTTTTTATTATCCTTTGAGACTTCCAGGTCTTATCCATGTTCACTGCATTCCGTGCAGTACTAGTGTCTTCCCAACAAGAGCTATAATAGCAAAATGGATCGGATTAAGGTGGGCGGTAAGTTGCAGGTGCTTACAAAAACAGTGACAGTGTAATTGCATAAAAATAGTTAATACTGATATAAATCATAGGGTTATGGCTTTTATATACAAAGGTATGACAGTTTATGAGGTGGTTGTAAGCTTTTTGTCTTACTTGCTTGTACGATATCTCTTACAAAGAGATAGTGTTATGTCTGCAATAAGCTTGGAGGAGAGGCTGAAATGGCAGTGTGGTCGGTACCAGATAACTTGATGTTTTTATCATTAGGCCGGGAAGTGTTGCCTTTATTGAAGCGTGGCGTTATTCCACTGTCGTTGGCAACTCAGGCAGGGTTAGTTTGGTACCAAGCCAAAAGCATAAAGCAAAAGACTACGACAGTCAGAGTTTCAGAGCAAGAATATCTTGCTCATTTGCGCCAAGAATACGTCCGTTTACCGAGCAGTTTGCAGTCGTTATTCACAGAGGAGGCCTTTATCGAGCAGGCCGAGCCAAAACGAATGGCTATTGAGGCCGCTTTAGTAGAGTTCAGACAACAGCAGAGTAATGTGCAGCAAGGGCAGCCAGAAGATTGGTTATTGCAGCGATTTTATACCAATCCGTATTCAACGGTTAGTTGGCATCAGACCGGCTTTAATAAAGTATGGTTAGGAATAGATGCAGCCCAGTGGCCGCAAGCAGAAGTAGTTAAAGTGCGTTATGGCACAACGTTACCGGCCAGTTACCCAGAACGCTTGCTGGCAGACAGTTATGAAAACGCTGGCTTGGCTGAGCAGCGTTTGGTCATCGCTCGGACAGAGATTGAAACGATGGTGGAGTTAGCCGATAAGCAGCAAGGTTTATTGCGCTTACCGCCCAAAGCGTTGCGCTGTGTACTTATGGGTGCAACCACTACTCAGTCGTTTCGCCAAGCCTTTGTTTCCTATTGGCGACAAGACTTTCGCTATCAACGTATTCCGGTTGCGCTCATGCAATTACAAGCCGAGCAATTTACTTGGCAATATCACTTGTTAGAGTTTACTAAAGCAGAAAAGCCCTGAGGGTCAACCAGTTCACCGTCTTCACCAATTTCAGGGTAAGGCATATTGCGTTGTTTACAGAATTTGGTAATTTGTGGTTGGCACCACTCGAAGAATAAACGCTGGTAGGTTTCGTCGTCTAAGCGACGTTCGTTGAGCATACCGGCTTGTTTACGCTGTCTTATTGCTTCAGACAACATCATCGATGCGGCCACCGATACGTTAAAAGATTCGACCATGCCGTACATAGGAATAATCAAATGTTCGTCGGCCAATCCGGCAGCCAAATCGCTTATGCCGTCACGTTCTGAACCCATCAATAATGCTGTTGGCCGAGTAAAGTCGTAATCACGATAGTCTTTGGCTTCGGCGCTTAAGTGGGCGGCGCACACTCGCATACCTTGTTGTTTCAAGTGGTTAATGGCGCTTTCTATATCTGGGTGTGTTTGTACTTCTACCCAGTTACCACTGCCAGCAGTTTGGTTGCCAAATAATCGATACTTTTCTTCCAGCCAAACATTGTGGACTTTAGGCACGGCGAAGGCGTCGCAACTGCGTACAATAGCTGAAAGATTACGCTCTTTATGCACCTCATCACATACAATAGTAAGGTCAGGTTGGCGCAAGCTTAATGTTTGTTGAATACGTTGTAGGCGTTCAGGCGTCACTGCTAAAATCATCGCTTATAATAAAAGGCGGCATTGTATAAAAAGCGGCCATTAAATGCACGGAGGAAGCGATGCAGGGTAATTTTTTCTTAGGGGTGCGTTATTTTTTTGATGGCGTGCGCTACATGCGCCAACCAGGGGTAAGGCGCTACGTCGCTTTACCCATAATACTTAACATTATTTTAGTCGGTGGCGCCAGTTGGTGGGGCGTTAACCTGATTAGTAAGTGGACGGACGCTCTCTCTGGTTGGTTGCCGAGTTGGCTGGCATGGCTTTACTGGTTGTTAATGCCTTTGTTAGTGCTTACTTTGGTGTTGGCATTGGCTTATTTCTTTAGTACTTTTTTAATGATGTTAATGGCCCCTATTAATGGCCTGCTTAGTGAAAAAGTCGACCGCTTGCAAGGCGCACAATTGCCGCCAGAGTCATTATGGTCACTTTCTAAAAGAACGCTCTGGCGAGAGCTGGTTAAATTAGGTTATTTGCTGCCGCGCTACTTGCTGTTGTTTTTCATAGGCTTGATTCCAGTTATCAATATTGCCGTTCCTTTTATATGGCTGCTGGTCACTTGTTGGGTGATGGCGTTGCAATATATTGATTACTCCTTCGATAACCGTCAGCGGCCCTTTGCCGATACAAAGACCGCCTTGCGCCAAGACCGTTTAACCGTATTTGGTTTTGGCGCTACGGTGGCGCTGTTGTTTACTATTCCTATTGTGAACTGGTTTGTGATGCCTGCGGCTATTATTGGAGCTACTTTGATGAACAAACCGAAAGATTTAGCCAGAACTGTTCAAGCAAAATAAAAAGAATCAACTATGCTAAAACTAATATTAATACCTAAAGGTTAGTTGATGGCAAAGCTCAATATCTTAGTCGTTGATGACGCGGCATTTATTCGCGACCTCGTAAAAAAAGTGGTGCGCGATACTTATCCAAGCTGTGACTTATACGAAGCGGTTGATGGACGTAAGGCCATCAGCATAATGAATTCTAAAGAAATTCAGCTGGTTCTCTGTGATTGGGAGATGCCAGAAGTCTCTGGCATTGAGGTGCTGCAATGGATGCGCGCTGATGAGCGCTATAAAGCCACACCTTTTATGATGATTACCAGCCTAGGCGAACGCGATCATGTTATTAAAGCGGTGCAAGCGGGCGTATCAGAGTACATTGGCAAACCCTTTAGTAGAGAAGGCTTAACCGCTAAACTGACTAAGTTGGTGTGGAAACATTTAAAGATTAAGCCTGAGTCTGCAGAAAGTCTTGACCCGCGAGCGGCAAGCGCCGCTAATGCTTTTGGTGCACAAAATATAGCCAGCCCCAAAGGCGGTGACGTAGGTGGTGCAGGAGTGTTGATGGGTGCTGGTAGTAAAAACCAAGCTTCTGCAGCAGACACCAAAGCAGCCAGTAGTCAGCCCAGTAAAAAATCAGCAGTGCGAGCTAAAGGATTAGCGAACGTGCGTTTTGCATCGGGCAGTGAAGCTCGTTTGGTGATTAAGAGCATTAACTTGCAAGAGTTGATCGGAGTGTTTCGTCGCGAAGGTGATTTGCCGGCCTTGCTAGAGCAGGCGGTGTTGGATATTGCCGACCAAGATTCGGGTGGGGTCGCTCGTATTAATGCTTATGTACGCATGATGCAAGCGCAAGAGCCCAGTGCAGACGCGCAAACCATCCAAATGGTGTTGCGCTATGTCGATGATGATCCTGTTAAGCTAGAAGCATTGTCACGTTTTATTGAGCGTATGCGCTAAAATAGATAGTGAGCAGCTAGCCCTGCCCACACAATCAAACCAAACCAGTAGTTTTGCAAAAAGGCCTTGAAACAGGCCTCGCGCGAACGATCGCGGGCTGACCACGCTAGCCACGCAAAGTACAAGCCGCCTAGAATTAAGCCGGTAAATGCAAACACTCCCAAATCTAGCTGACTAAATGTCAACACTAAGCAGCCAATAGTGATGGCGTACAACGTAGAAATCATAAACAGATCAAGATCGCCAAATAATATGGCGGTCGACTTGATCCCCACTTTTAAGTCGTCATCACGATCGACCATGGCGTATAAAGTATCGTACGCCATAGTCCAGCTCATATTAGCGATATATAGTAACCAAGCGACTTTAGGTATTTCTCCAGTTTGAGCAGCAAAGGCCATGGGGACTGCCATTGAATAAGCTAAGCCTAAAAACAACTGTGGCAAATGCGTAAAACGTTTAGAGAAGGGGTACAGTGCAGCTAAGCCGACAGCGACAAAAGATAATAATATCGTCAGCTGGTTAGTGAGTAATACCAACAAAAAAGCCAACCCAATTAAAACTGCAAATCCTTTGAGCGCTTGTTTAGCAGTGAGCCTGCCGGTGACTAAAGGGCGGTCGGTAGTACGCTTTACTTCACCGTCCCAATGACGGTCGGCGTAGTCGTTAATAATGCAGCCAGCAGAGCGCATTAAAAACACGCCAACAATAAAAATAACGACTAGGTTAAAATCGGGGCTACCTTCGCCAGCAATCCAGAGCGCCCACAGAGTTGGACCTATTAATAAATAAGAACCAATAGGACGGTTAAAGCGCGTTAGCATGACCCAGTCATACCAGCTTGGCCAAAGACGATCTAAATGCTTAGTAAGGGCTTGCATCACTGCTCTCTTAATTAGCTAAAGTTTTGTAACTGTTGTGAAAAGGCTTCAGAAACCATTAAAGGTTTCTTGCCTAGATAGAATACCGAACGGCGCGCCCAAGTTAAATCTAAGTTATTAGCTTGGCAATGACTTACCTTCAAGTTTCCACGCTTTAGGTGCGGCTGACGAAACAGGTAACTACCCAAAGACGAATTGCCCAAGTGCAATAAGCGCTTTTCATTACCGCATAGTGTTTGCATAGGAATGGCGGTACGGGCATAGACCACAGGTGTATTATCTAAAAACAAAATAACTTCACGAACCCATACTTTTTGGTTACCGCTAAGCCTCATTTCAGATTGCTCAATACGAGTAGGGGCAGCGTAATATTGGTTGAGAACCTGCACTCGAAACTGATCGGATTTTAATGCTTTTAAACGAGCGGTCAGTGAGCCAGCATCAAATAACCAGCTGCGCCACGCGGGGGGTAGCGAAAAAGGCGGGTGGTTATTTCTTGCTGACCAAACTGGTGCGAGAGGGTGTAATATGTCGGCCAGTACTGGCATCTGCAGGTCCAAAGTGACAACAAAAACAGCCGGAAGGATGCGCTAAAACGCCTCTGCTCGCAAGTTTAGCGGACAACTTGCCTTGATTTAACCGTTGATTTTAGTGGTACTCCTAAGTAGCTTTACGCTCTCTAAGTAAAACTTCTTGTTCTTTATCTTATTTTAGAAGGTTTGTTGTATGAAAAAATGGCAGTGCGTAGTCTGTGGGTGGATTTATGACGAAGAGCTTGGTGCACCTGAAGAAGGCCTTGCACCTGGTACCCGCTGGGAAGATGTACCTGAAGATTACATTTGCCCAGACTGTGGGGTCGGCAAAGAAGATTTTGAAATGATAGAAATGTAGACCACTTTTAACTTGATTGGATAACCGTTAATGAATCAACCAGCCCCTATCGTAGTCGTCGGCACCGGCTTGGCCGGATATCACCTTGTTAAGGAGTTGCGCAAGCTGGCACCCGAGCAAACAATTATTATGATTACCGCTGATGACGGTCGTATTTATTCTAAGCCCATGCTTTCCACCGGCTTTGGTAAAAACAAAAGTGCCGATGAACTAGCAATGGCCAGTGCAGCAGAAATGGCCGCACAACTTAATATTGTCGTGCGTACTAATACTCAGGTGACCAATATAACGCCCGCTGAGCATAAGTTGCATATAGGCGAAGAGGTGCTGGTTTACGGGAAGTTAGTGCTGGCGTTGGGCGCTAATGTGCTAACACCAGAAGTCGAAGGTGATGCTCAAGATCGTGTTTTTTCTATTAACGACTTACAGGACTACGCCCGTTTCCGCTCGGTAGCAGATAACAAAAAACGCGTCATTATTATGGGCGCAGGCCTGATTGGTTGTGAGTATGCAAATGATATGCGGGCTGGTGGCTATGAAGTAGATATAGTAGCCCCTTGCGACCATTTGTTACCGACGCTGTTACCAGCGCCTGCTGCTGACGCCTTACAACAAGGTTTAGAAAGCATAGGTGTGCGTTTTCACTTGCCGACAGTGATCACTAAGCTGACGCATGAAAAAAATGGCATTAAAGCAGAACTCAGTAATGGACATGTGGTCGAAGCAGATCTAGTCGTCTCCGCTATCGGCTTAAGACCTAGATTAGAGCTAGCAACTAAGGCTGGGCTGGCAACCGGCTTAGGAATTAAAGTAAATAAAATGCTCGAAACCAGTGCGCCTGACATTTACGCTATTGGGGATTGCGCAGAAGTAGAAGGTCGTGTTTTACTCTTCGTGTTGCCATTAATGGCGTCAGCTCGGGCATTAGCAAAAACCTTAGCTGGGCAAGCAACGGAAGTAAGTTACGGGGTTATGCCAGTAACAGTAAAGACACCTGTAGTACCGGTAGTAGTATCACCACCTGCGCCAAATTCTATTGGAAGTTGGGTGGCGGTGGTAACTGAACAAGATGTTCAAGCAGAATTTCGCAACCAAAGCGGCCAATTGTTGGGTTATGCTTTGACAGGAGCGAAAGTTGTGAATAAATTAACTCTGAACAAAGAGCTACCCGCTATTTTGCCATAAATAGTTCCTTGCTTAACGGATGGAACTGAATTAATAAATAATAAGGATAAGAAACTATGCGTAAACCAGAACTTGCAGCTGCTATTGCAGAAAAAGCAGACTTAACTAAAGAAAAAGCTTCTGAAGTTATTAATGTGATTACCGACCTAATTGGTAAAGCATTAAGTGAAGGCGACTCTGTGAGCCTAATTGGCTTTGGCACTTTTGAAGTGCGTGACCGTAAAGAACGTCAAGGTAAAAACCCACAAACAGGCGCAGCTATTACTATTCCTGCCGCTAAAGTACCTGCATTCAAAGCAGGTAAAGGCTTGAAAGACGCCGTGCGTCAGTAATACCCTGCGGTCGTTGTTGTGGTTTTAACCACAGCAACGACGCTGTTTAATTGCCTAATTATTTGTTCAGTAAAAACACTCAAAGTCCAGTTTGAAGATATTGTAGGTAGTAACCCATTTAAAACGGTTGTTTTCTGTACAAGGTCTTGAATCTCCTCTCCAGTCTGTCACAATTGTGCCGTTTTATTGTGGGCCTGCTATCCCGGCTCTAATCTATTCTATTTAATTCGAGATACATTATGTTTAAGTTCCGTGCTTTACTGTGGGCGCTTGGTTTGTTGATGAGAAAGTCAGCGCGTAAAAATCCCGACTTTCGTAAGCAGCTTGAAGGTAAAGACTTTGCTTTTCAGTTGCAGACAGTTGATGGCAAAATTGTTCGTCATTATAAAATTGTTGACCAGAAAGTAGTAAGCAAACGTCGAGCACATAAAGAACCGGCATTTACTATTAGCTTTAAAGATGCTGAAACTGGTTTACGCATAATGACCTCTAAAGATAAAAATGCTTTTATGAAGGGCATTCAAGAGAAAGACATTGTTATCAGTGGTGATTTGTCTTTAGTTATGTGGTTTCAAAGCATTAGTAAATACTTAAAGCCCGCTAAAAAGAAATAACCCAGCCACTTATGGCCGGTTTAAGGTAGATAATCATGAACCTAACACGCCGTATATTAGTGGCGATGATTCTGGCCATAGTTTTAGGCAGTTCAGTGCAGTGGTTGTTAACCATTGACGGGCTGCCAGCTCCAGTTTTTAGCTTTTTACAGGTGTTCTTAGTTGAAGGCTTGTTAAATTTGGGTGGGCAAGTGTTTTTGTCTAGCCTAAAGCTGCTGGTGGTGCCTTTAGTGTTTGTTTCTTTGGTTTGTGGTGTGTGTCAGTTACAAGACCAAAGCAGTCTTGGTCGCATGAGCTTCAAAACCCTTGTCCTATATTTAGCCACAACCGGCTTGGCCATCTCTTTAGCGCTTTTATTAGCAACTTGGTGGCAACCAGGCGTGGGCATTAAGATGCAAACTGCATTACAGTATGAGCAAGTTGCAGCGCAGCCTTTCTTTGATGTATTGCTCAATATTTTCCCGACTAACCCTATTGCTGCAATGGCCGAAGCAAATATGCTGCAGGTGATAGTCTTTGCCTTGCTAATTGGTATTGCCATTGGTCGTAGTGGCGATGCTGGCTTACGTTTAGGCGCGCATTTTAAAGATTGGGATGCGGCTTTAATGAGCTTAACGACCCTGTTAATTAATTTGGCCCCTTACGGTGTGTTTTGCTTATTGTTTACCTTGTTTGCGCGACAGGGTTTAGAAACCGTAGGCGATCTATTGCTGTATATGGTCACAGTGGTGACTGTTTTATTACTGCATTGCTTTGTTGTTTACCCCATTTTGTTACGTACGCTCACCAAACTGTCGCCTTTACCGTTTTTAAGAAAAATGCGATCGGTGCAATTATTTGCTTTTAGCACCGCTACAAGTACGGCGACCATTCCAGTTACTTTGAATACGGTTGAGCATAAGCTGGGTGTCGACAATAAAGTGTCGTCATTTGTCGTGCCTTTAGGTGCCACCATTAACATGGACGGTACTGCTATTATGCAAGGGGTGGCTACCGTCTTTATTGCACAGGCTTATGGCTTAGATTTAAGCATGAGCGACTACTTATTAGTGGTGCTAACCGCTACTATGGCGTCCATTGGTACGGCAGGTGTTCCAGGCGTTGGCTTAGTAACATTAGCGATGGTCTTGCAGCAAGTAAATATTCCTGTCGAAGGTATCGCATTAATCATTGGCGTCGACCGTTTGTTAGATATGCTGCGTACCGCAGTGAATGTCACCGGTGATGCGTTAGTGGCTGTTGTAGTCGGGCGCAGCGAAAATGCCTTAGACGAATCAATTTATGAAAATCCAGAAGCAGGAGAGAAAACCTCGTGAGTAAGCGTATTTTTATTGGTGTGTTTACGCTTTTATGTATGCCTTTATTAGCCTTCGGCATCAGTGTTACGGCTGTTGATTCAATCGAGCCGAGCGCTCAGCAGCAACGCATATTAGAAATTATTGATTTAAGTGGTTTAACTGGGCTTAGTTTGCAGGCACGAAACTTAGCTCAGCAAGCGTTAAATGAAGCAGCAGCACCCATAGGCAAGCAATATGAAGTCGTGGGTGCAATTGCGGCAGTTTGGGCGCCCGATAAATTACAGCAGCAGTTTGAAAAAATACTCGCAGGTTATAATCCTGCGCAGCTAGAACAATTAGCAAGCACCTTAAGAAATCAGCATTTGTTGTTGGCCAGAGAAAAAGAACAGCGCGCAGTAACCGAGCAGAATAGCCAAGGTTATGTGCGTTATATGCAGCGTATCAATGCAGAATCAGTGGCAGAGAGCCGCATGAGTTATATTCGCGACCTAGATAGCGCTATGCAGTTTTCTGCCATGTTATTACAAACAAGAGAGTCGGTTTATACCGAGCTACAGCAGAACCTAAGCGGCTGGCAGCCAGAAGAACAATGGCAGCAGAGTTTGCGTAATGATGTGAATGGCTTTTTACTGTACGTACATCGCGATACTAGCAATGAAGAGTTACAGCGTTTGGCGCAAGCGTATCAGCAGCCACAATTACAAACATGGCTAAAACAAGTAGGCACTGTTTTACAGCACAAACGGTAAAATGATGGCATGCAAGGTGCCAGTCAGAGTCATGGCCATAGCGGAATAAGCGGCTTGTTGTTGACCCAATTCTAAAGCTCGTGCCGTCCCTATGGCATGAGCACAAACCCCTAAAGCGACTCCTTGCGCCTGTGGCTCAGTAATACGAGCAACTTTTAAAATGGTTGGCACCATCAAAGCGCCTAACAGTCCTGTTATCATCACAAACGCAGAAGACAGCGCAGGAATGCCGCCCACTTGTTCAGCGATGGCCACCGCAATGGGTGTAGTCACAGACTTAGTCATAATAGTGTTGGCAACAACGCTGTCGGCTAAATACCAGTAAGTCAGGCTACCGGCTACAGCAATGGTAACACCGCTACCTAAACTAACCGCCAGTAGAATACGCAACCATTGACGGCGCATGCTTGCCATAAATTCTGCCATAGGTACCGCCAGCATAACTACTACCGGCCCCAACATTTGGTGAAGATAGTCGCCGCCCTGCATATAAGTACTGTAAGTTGTGCCACTGATCTCAACCACTATTACGACTAATAACAGCCCTAATAGTACGGGTTGAGTAAAGGGGTTATTACCCGTGAGGCGATAAACATGCTGGCCAATAATAAAGCCTGCAATGGTGAGGGTTGCCCAAAACAATGGCGTGTTCAGTAAAGAGGCTATCATAAATCTGACTCTCCTCCTTTCATAATCCAAGCAGATACTAACGCGCCCGGCACTATGCTAACGGCAAGAATAATGAACAAGACTAAGCCGTGCTCAGCCAATAAAGACTTTTGCGTCACAATGCCGACACTAACAGGAATAATAAACAGAGGTAAAAGTGGCGAAAGGGCCGTGCTTATTTGGGTAAGGCTAGTGGGTGTTTTGCCACGAATAAGTAGGAACACTAATAGCAAAATCATGCCTATAATCGAAGCAGGCAAGGGGATGTTAAGTGTCTGCTGTAAAACAGTGCCACTTAATAAGAACAATAACAGTATGAGTAAGCCAGCCATAAAATATACTTCTGCATTAAGGTAATGCAATATGCTGTACTGTAAATCTTGAATGGTGCGGAAGGAGAGACTCGAACTCTCACACCTTGCGGCGCTGGAACCTAAATCCAGTGCGTCTACCAATTTCGCCACTTCCGCATTCAAGGACGCGCATATTACCCAATAAAAAATAACTTGCCAAGCCTTTTTGTAATAAATCTTTAAAAAAAGAATAAAGAGTTTATTTTAACCTTGCTAGACCCGTATTTTTCTTTCATGTATCTTGCTTATCCATAACAAATTATCAAGGAATAGTATGCCAGTAGAAAAGTCAGGGAGTACTAATATGTTAGTAATAGGTGCAGCAGCAGTCGTTGTCATTGCTGGTTTGAAAATCGCTGCACCAATCCTAATACCATTACTCCTCGCAGTATTTATTGCTATTTTAACCATACCCCTAGTGCGCCTAATGGTACGTTATAGAGTTCCTGAAGGCGTAGCGGTAGCCATTGTTTTGTTACTGTTGTTAGGCTTGGTAATACTGTTAGCGTCTTTTATTGGCAGTACCGTTAATGCTTTCTATAAAGATATTCCTTTGTATGAAGAGCGCTTTAATCAGTTGAGTCATACCTATATTGAATGGCTGCGCGCAAAAGGCTTTCATGTTTCTAATAGCATAGTACGAGATTACATTAATCCTGGCCAAGTCATGCGTATGGTTGCCGGTGTGTTAAACAGCTTGCGTGGCATGCTAACCAGCACCTTACTGATACTACTGATCATTATGTTTATTTTGCTAGAGGCATCAGGCTTTCCAGAAAAGCTTAAACGTGCCTTTGGTAAAACTACTCGTGCTTTAGAGCACTTTAGAACCATCAGTTACAGCGTACAGTTTTACTTGCGACTTAAAACCATTATCAGCCTTGTTACGGCATTATTGGTTTGGATTATCCTCACCTATCTGGATGTTCCTTACGCTTCTTTATGGGCGGTAACGGCCTTTTTGTTCAATTTTATTCCCACAATTGGTTCAATTGTTGCCGCTATACCACCGATGATAATTGCCTTGATTATGATAGATCCGATTACAGCCTTAAGTGTTGGTATCTTTTATGTCGTTATCAATACCATTTTAGGCAGTGTCATTGAACCTAGGCTTATGGGTAACTCTTTAGGCATCTCACCCTTGGTTGTGTTCTTGTCGCTGGTTTTTTGGGGCTGGGTGTGGGGGCCAATTGGCATGATACTATCGGTACCACTAACAATGGTGGTAAAAATTGCTTTGGGGGTTAATCCAAATAGTCGCTGGTTAGCAACTTTGCTGGGACGTTAGGTTTTAAGTTTTTTACGCATAATAGTTTAAGTCATTAGGCTAGTATTGAGTTGGCTTAGGTTGGTGGTCAGAGGAGACTGCATGAAGTCTATATTGTTGATAGATGATGATTATGAGCTTGGCGAGCTGTTGCAAGAGTACATGCAAATGGAAGGTTTCCAATTGCAGGCGGTGCAAGATGGCGAAGCAGGTTTACAGCAAGCACTCAGTGATAACTACGACTTGGTGTTGCTAGATGTCATGCTACCCAAGCTGAATGGCTTTGAAGTTCTAAAGCAGCTGCGTTTACAGTCCAGTGTGCCGGTTATCATGCTAACTGCCCGCGGGGAGAGCGTAGACCGAGTGTTGGGGCTTGAATATGGCGCAGACGACTATATTCCCAAGCCTTATCATCAGCATGAGTTACTGGCGCGTATCCGCGCGATATTTCGTCGCATTGATCTTAGTAGCAATAACGTTATCAGTGGTGGTTTGTTAACGGTTGGTGAGTTGCAGCTGAATATTAGCAAGCGCTTGGTGTTATTAAACGACGAAGAGTTGATATTAACCGGAGCCGAGTTTGGTGTTTTACAGAGTTTAATGGAAAGTGTTGGCCAGCTGGTCGATAAAGATACACTTTCAATTGCCGCTTTGGGGCGTCCACTCATGGCTTATGATCGTTCAATTGATATGCACGTTAGCAATTTGCGTAAAAAGCTCGGCAAGCGTGAGGATGGTTCTGAATGGATAAAAACAGTACGTTCACGCGGCTATATGTTGGCTAACTAATGGTTAAGCGCTGGAGCCGCAGTCTCTTCTTTAAAATATTCCTGTGGTTCTGGAGCGTTGTCTTTATTGCCATGGTAATGGCCGTCTTAACCAATAACTGGTTAAAAAAAGATTATAATCGCGCCGCCAGCGAACAAGAAATCATGCAGTTAGTGAGCATGATAGAGCAAGAGCGCGCCAATATTGCTGAAGGGCGTAAGCTCTGGCGCAAAACCGACCCAGGCTGGAACCTTATTGCGGTGCCTAAGGACTTACTCAGTCACTTGCCACAAGCGCTGGAAGATTTTGCCGAGCAAGCCGATGCCAGTGGTAAGGTCTTATATGGACAGCAAAGCGGTTGGTTGTTAATAGGACCGTTACAGCACCAAGGGTTTTTGTATCTGGCAGCCAGCCATGCGCAGTGGTTCGCCGTGTTTGAAGCGCAAGACAGAGTGTTGGTACTGCTGGTGTCCTTATTGGTGGTGACGTTGCTTTGTCTGGTGTTGGTATGGAATCTTACCCGCCCTATTCGACAGCTACAGTTGGCGGTTAGGCAGTTAGCCTTAGGCAATTTTGACACCACCGAGCTTAAGCAAGTTAAAAGCCGTGATGATGAGGCTGGCATGCTTGCTGGTGAAATGGTCAATATGGCCGTGTCCTTAAAGCGCTTATTAAGCAGCCATCATCAATTGTTGCGCGATGTATCTCATGAGCTGCGCTCCCCGCTCACTCGCTTGCAAATAGCACTGGCCATTGCGCGCAAAAAAGACCCTCAGCAAAGTTTAGAAGCAGAGCATAATCGTATTGAACGTGCCGTTGATCAAATTAATAATTTAATTAGCCAAATATTAGACTTAGCACGCTTGCAGCAAAACGAGTTACAGCTCGAAAAACTAAATATTATCGACATGTTGCAGCTATGGGTTGAGGAAGCAGAGTTAGAATTACAACAAAAAAATATAAGTATTGAGTGGCACCTGACAGAGGAGAGCTTGGATGCCAGTTGGGATTGGCTCTTAATAGAGCGTGCATTCGACAACCTATTACGTAATGCCATTCGCTTTGCACCACCAGACTCTATTATAAAAGTAGGGTTGAGAGTTGAGTTAGGGCTGGTAAGCTTGTGGGTACAGGATCAGGGATTAGGTGTTCCTAAAGACAGTTTAGAAACAATATTTGATCCTTTTATCCAGGTTGATCTAGCGCGAGATCATGCTAGCGGTGGATATGGCTTGGGCTTGACCTTAGTAAAACGTATTATGGAGCTGCACGGTGGCACGGTATCAGCCAGTAATCAGAATCCGGGATTACTAGTGCTAATGTCCTTACCTCGTCTAAAAAAGTAAATAAAGTGTAGAAACACAGTCGTTTTGCTGATTTTACTGGCCAAACGCTCTACTTTTTGATAAAAATTGTACCCCCTTGCATTGCCACTATTCGACCTTGGTCGGCGGCAGTGCTTTATCAACGCGATGACACTGGGAAGCACTTATGTCACAAGATTTGAAACAAGCTGCTCTGGATTACCATCAGTTCCCTAAGCCAGGTAAAATTAGCATTGAGCTAACCAAGCCTGCAGAAACCTCATACGACTTATCCCTAGCGTACAGTCCTGGGGTTGCGGAGCCGGTTAAAGAGATAGCAGCAGACCCTGAAAATGCCTATAAATACACAGGTAAGGGCAATCTAGTGGCGGTCATTTCCGACGGAACAGCCATTTTAGGTTTAGGTGATTTAGGGCCATTGGCCTCTAAACCAGTAATGGAAGGCAAAGGCTTACTTTTTAAACGCTTTGCTGGTGTGAACGCAATCGATATTGAAGTGGAATCTGAAAGCCCACAGGCCTTTATAGATACC
>SMEQ01000049.1_pt1 | contig 37749 bp, 42 predicted proteins | sample 2456281 | NCBI WGS metagenome assembly SMEQ01 (sample SAMN10132596, study PRJNA489261) | soil metagenome | isolation source: day1 antibiotic-loamy sand soil ammended with raw manure from dairy cow... | place: USA | collected 2015-04-01
CAAATGTACTCCGCCATCCAAACCGGTGCACAGCTGGGCATGCAAACGCTGGATCAGTGCTTAACTGACCTCGTTGCCTCGCGCGTGGTCACACGTGATGTCGCTCGCACGCAAGCTAAAATCCCGGATAACTTCTAAGCCTGAGGAACAGCAATGGATATCGATCGCTTATTACAAATCATGGTAGAAAAAGGTGCGTCCGATTTATTTATTACCACCGGCGTGCCACCTAGCATCAAAATTAACGGCAAGGTCGTGCCGGTAACTACCAACAAACTATCACCTGAGAAGTGCCGTGAAACGGTACTCAGCGTTATGACGGATTCGCAGCGCAAAGATTTTGTCCGCGATAAAGAACTTAACTTTGCCATCAGCGCACGTGGCGTTGGCCGCTTCCGGGTAAGCGCTTTTTACCAGCGTAACTTGGCCGGTATGGTGTTGCGACGTATAGAAACTAATATCCCCAATCTGGATGATCTTGGCTTGCCGCCCATCGTCAAAGATATTGCCATGACCAAACGTGGCTTAATTATTTTTGTTGGTGGTACAGGCACGGGTAAATCTACCTCACTTGCAGCGATGATAGGTCACCGCAACAAAAACAGTCGCGGCCATATTATTACCATCGAAGATCCTATTGAGTTTATTCATGCTCACCAAGGCTGCATTGTTACTCAGCGCGAAGTGGGTATTGATACGGATTCTTTTGAAATCGCCTTGAAAAACACCTTACGACAAGCCCCTGATGTTATTTTGATTGGTGAGGTGCGAAGCCAAGATACCATGGAGCATGCGCTCACTTTTGCTGAAACTGGCCATTTATGTTTATGCACCTTGCATGCTAACAATGCCAACCAAGCCTTAGACCGCATCTTGAACTTCTTCCCACCTGAACGTCACGCACAGCTATGGCTGGATTTATCACTCAACTTAAAAGCCTTAATCGCCCAGCAGTTAATTCGCACACCCGATGGTAAAGGGCGTCATGCGGCTGTTGAGGTGCTATTGAATACACCTTTGGCAGCTGATTTGATTCGCAAAGGTGATGTTGCCGCTTTGAAACCTTTAATGGCACGCTCTAATGAGCTGGGCATGCAAACCTTTGACCAAGCGCTATTTAAGCTCTATAAATCCAGCAAAATCACTTATGAAGATGCATTGAACTCCGCTGACTCACCTAACGATTTACGCTTAATGATTAAACTAGATTCTGAGCATGATTTTATGGGTGAGGCCAGTAAAGGTGGCTTAACCATAGAAGAGAGTGACGAAGATAGGAATCGTGGCGGCTTACGTATGCGCTAAGCCAATGACCACTTTGAGTATTTACAACTAACAACAACGGCCTAGAAAGGCCGTTGTTGTTTATATCTACACGTATTGCGGATTGTTTCTTTAAACTTACTTAAATAAACGAAAGCGCACTGCGTCATCAATATAGGTTTTCTCACCTGCAGGTTCTACAATCGAACCAAACGGCATTTGTGCTGAAAGCTCCCAACTGGCGGGTAAATCCCAAGCTTCACGTACCGCATCATCAATGATGGGGTTATAGTGCTGCAAACTGGCACCGATCTTCTCATTCGCTAAAGCGGTCCATACAGCAAATTGCGCCATACCGGCAGAGTTAGCTGAGAACACCGGGAATTTATCAGCATACGTAGGAAGCTTCTCCTGCAAGCCTTTGATAACGTCTTGGTCTTCAAAAAATAAGATACTACCTGCTGCCTTAGAGAAGCTGGTAATTTTCTCATCCGTAGGTCCAAAGTTTTCTGCAGGTACGATAGCACGCAAAGCTTCTCTGACGATTTCCCATAACTTATGGTGCTCATCACCAAACAAAACCACTACACGTGAACTTTGTGAATTAAATCCTGAGGGAGCCTCACGTACCACTTCACGAATCAGTTCGTATACCTTCTCTTGCGAGATCGGTAGCTGGTTGTTCAAAGCATATTGTGTACGACGTTTTTTAAAATAATCGATAATTTTCATCTACTGTAACTCCTTCATTATTGTGTTGTTAGATTAAGCGGTTAATGTGCCGTTACGATAGTCCGCAATGGCTTGTTGTATTTCTTCTTCAGTATTCATCACAAAAGGGCCGTATTGCGCGATAGGCTCATTCAGCGCATTACCCGCTAAGAGTAATAAGCGCGCATTATTTGTGCTGCTAAGCACTAACTGATCACCTGCGCTTAAAACCGCTGCATCATTACTCTTTAATACTCTACCGGCGATGCTAAGTTCGCCTTCAAATACATAGACCATGGCCTGATGGTCGGCAGGTATATGTAAAAGCTCTTCATTCGAACCTGTTAGCTTAATATCGGCGATAATAGGCGCTGTTTGCCGCGTATTATCTGATTGTATGGCGATGCCTTCTAAATTGCCGGCGATCAGTTTGATCTTTCCGCCTGCGGCTAAATCTTGCCAGGGCATAGCTTCTTTAGGCACATCTTTATAGCTTGCGGGCTGCATTTTTTCTTTGGCCGGCAAATTAAGCCATATTTGAAAGCCACGTAATAAGCCTTGTTCTTGTTGGGGCATTTCTTCGTGAATAATACCACGGCCTGCGGTCATCCATTGCACGCCACCGGCTTTCAAATCGCCCTCATTACCTAAGTGGTCTTTATGGCCCATATGGCCATTGACGATATAGGTGACGGTTTCAAAACCGCGGTGCGGATGCGCGGGAAAACCCGCAATATAGTCGTTGGGATCGGCCGATGAAAACGCATCGAGCATTAAAAACGGATCCAAACGTTGATCTTGGCTTGCTCCCAATGCACGATTCAGGTTAACACCTGCACCATCACGCGCAGCCATCGCTTGCCAAGCTTGTTTTATAGTACGCTGTGTCATTGTCGCCTCCTGCTTTGTATTACATCTAGCTTTATTTACATTAGTTGTTATTCTAGCAACAACTATTTAGATATGAATAGTAAATAACTACTCTATTAGATCGAGTATTTCGATATGAATGTAAGTCTGGATCAGTGGCAAGCACTTGTCGCCGTGGTAAAACAGGGCGGTTATGCTAAAGCTGCTGAATACTTAGAAAAAAGCCAATCAACGGTGAGCTATGCAATTCAACAAATCGAAAGCAATCTCAATGTACGCCTATTCCGTATTGAAGGCCGTAAAGCGGTACTAACTGCCTCCGGAGAACTTCTTTACTTACGTGCCTTGCAGCTATTAGCCTCGGCTCAAGCGCTAGAAGATACCGCCCATCAGCTCTCTAACCATTGGCAGGCACAAATTAATGTCGCTGTGGATACCGCGTTTCCTGATGATGCCTTATTTCAGGCATTAGATGCCTTTAGCAAAGAATACCCACTCACTCGCGTCAACTTAGTCGAGACGGTACTCTCTGGCAGTACAGAAGCCCTATTAAAGCGCCAGGTTAATCTAGCCATTACCGGCTTCCTTAGCGCTGGCTTTATCGCTGACCCACTGATAAACATTCGCTTTATCGCCGTTGCCGCCCCCATGCATGCCTTACACCAGCATGACCACCCGCTAAAGCTCACGGATTTACAGCAACATAGACAACTGGTGGTGCGCGATTCCGGCGGTGAAAATTTAGATGCTGGATGGCTAGGTGCAGAACAGCGTTGGAGCTTTAGCCATATCTCTACGTCTATTAAAGCGGCGACCAAAGGCTTGGGCTTTGCTTGGTATCCTGAGGATAAGGTAAGCCCGTATATAGAACGAGGGCTATTAAAACCCTTGAATTTAGCCACGGGCGCAGAGCGTTTTGCCATGCTCTACTTAATTTATGCTGACAATGAGCTAGCCAGTTTATGCTGCCAATATTTAGGCCAATGCTTGCTTAATGCTTGCCAAGCCCTGCAAGAAGCACGGGCCTGACAACGCTGGCTCAGCTTAAAACTGAATCTCAAAACCAATAGAAGGCAAAATACCCATTGTCGTTTGTGCACTGACTGGCACATCGTCACCAAAGCCCGGCGGGTTGCTTGATAGTGTATTTTTATCATTGGCAGCATAGCTATAGCCATTCACATTATGGCGGTTATAGACGTTTAAAATATCGATATAAAAGCTCCAGTAGCCAAAGCGGGTATCACGCTTGTATTCAGCCAAGAAGTCCAAACGATGGTAGTAAGGCAATCGTCGTGAGTTGTACTCACCATAAACTGGCTCATCAACCATAGGCTGATTTGCATTGGCTTGCACAGCGACGATAGGCGTATACATGCCGCCACTTTGTAAGCTCCATTTAGCGCCTAGCGTCCAATGTTCCGTCAAAAGGTAATTAAACACTATATCAACAATAATCGGCCTATCGTAATCAAAAGGCTTGGTTTCATGGCTTCGTAAATTGGTGCGCTTGGCTTTACCTACGCTCACGGCTACCCAACCATACCATTGCTCACTCAAGTTTTTGTTGAGTAGTAATTCCACACCATACGCTTCGCCTTTAGCATTATTATTGTAGTTTTTACCAAAATCCGGATCGCTAGGATCGCTGACACTAATCACTACGTCTTGCAGATCTTTGTAGTAGAGATCAGCTTTCCAGCTCCAGACGCTATTGATGTGCTGCTCTATACCCCAAACATAATGATCGGCCTTTAAGGTTTTTAGTTCGGGATTACCGATGGTGCCTAACATACGCCTCAATTCAGGCAAACGTGAATAACGGCCAAGGGCAATATGGGTCGTCCAATTGTCGGCGAAGAAATACTCCCAACGTAAACGCGGTTCACTGCGCTTGGCCTGTAAATAATCATCCTGAGTATAGTGAATGCCTAATGTAAGCCAGTGCTTATCGCTAAGCAGTGGGAAACTATCTTCGATGTATACAGCATAGGTATTGATGCTGACCTTGTCTTTTAAACTGACAAAAACAGCATCTAAGGTCGGGCAATCGGCATCGAACTCCGAGCACGGCACAATTTTCGCGTAATAGTCCACTTGGTAACGACTGTTTTCGCCACTAGCACCGATGGTAATCTGATGATCTGCCCATTGCTGACTATAATCAACACGTGCGAGCATGCGGTTGGCACGGGTTTTCATAAACTGACCTACACCATAGCGCAGATTAAAATAGTCACTAAGATGGGTAACTCTTGTGCTCACCGTACTTAAACCGTTTTTACTTTGCCACTGCCAAATTAAACCTTGGCTATCAAAACCTTTGCTAAAGTTAGCCGGGCCTTGGTTATCTGGATCACGCTCGACCATATTCGCCTCCTTATCAAAGGAAGCCTTAACGCTATCATTTGCACCTGCAGCTAAAAAACTCAGTTGATTGTGATCGTCCACATGCCACGCATATTTGATTTGATAATCATCCGATGCTGGGAGCTTTTCAACGCTGACCCCGTCTTTTTTATCAATATCTTTTTCATCAAAAATAATATCCACCTGGCTACGTCTGTAGGAGGCATAAAAAGCTTGGTTTTCTGATAGGCGGCTTTCAACCATGGCGCTTAATAATAAGAAACTCCAGCTTAGCGTGGTCGTAAAGGGCTGATTACGTGGCTCGCGCAGGCTAACGTCGAGTACGCCACCGGTTGCATGTCCATAACGGCTAGGGAAGGCCGCAGGATAGAGGTCGAAACTATGAATAAGGTTTTTATTGAAAATACTATTACCAAAGACATGGAAAATATAATTGGCAGGCACTAAGTCGATATAAAAAACGTTATCGCTGGGCGAGGAACCGCGAATAACTGGCTGACCACCGGCTGAAAATGTAACGCCTGGCATAGAGTAAATTGCTTGCAAAGGGTCAAACGCTGCTCCCGCTATACTGAATAGCTTTTCAGTATCTTCATCCATTTCCATTTTGTCTTGCAGGCTTGTGCCTGTAACAATGATTTCTTCAATGCTAGGTGTTGGATTAACCGGCGCTTGCTCTGCAAAAGTGAGCATCGCTAAGAGCAATAAAGCGCTCAAACAAGCGAGCGCTTTGAAACTGTTTGCTTGCTTCATCCATCACTCTCCGTGGCTTGACCTAAATCAAGTTTTATCTGTTTATCACTATGTTTTAAATCGACTCACGTCAGTTGTTGATTTGCGTCAAAGTAGCGAGCAAGACAGATTGAATAGTCTAGCTGCATACAAATATATAACAATTGGTGATCGCTATGAATCAAGCCGTCAACAAAACACCTTATGAAATAAAAACCAACGTCGTACCTGAACGCTATGCTCGTGGCTGGCACTGTTTGGGCTTGGCCAAAAGCTTTACCGAGCAACCCGTACGCTTAGAGTATTTTGGTAAAAAGCTGGTCGCTTACCGCGGCCAAAACAGCGATGCCGTTCACATCCTAGATGCTTACTGCCCGCACATGGGCGCAGATTTATCCGGCGGCACCGTGCAAGGGGACTCCATTCGCTGCCCTTTCCATGACTGGAGCTGGGGTAGCGATGGCGTATGCGATGATATTCCTTATGCCGATAACATTCCCAAAAATGCCGTTATTGGCGCTTATCCCACCACGGAAGTCAACGGTTTGCTGTTTGTCTGGCACGATCCTGAAGGTAAGGAGCCCATCCCTGAGCAATACCCTGCGCACATGGAGGATTACTACTCTGGCGAATGGACAGATTGGAATATCCGCCAAGTGGTTATTGACAGCAACTGCCGCGAACTTGTCGACAATATGGCCGATTTAGCCCACTTTGGCCCAGTGCATTACTCCACAGTAAAAACCTTTAAGAATATTCAAGATGGCCATAAGTTTATTCAATACATGAGTGGTGGCCACGAAATATTAGCCGATGAAGGCCAAGGCTTTACCAGCGTTGCCACCTATGAAGGCCCCGCCTATATGACCACCACCATGACAGGCTCTATGGATGGTGAAGAAATGATTACCCACTTATTGGTTGCGCATTTGCCCGTACATACCGAACAATTTGTTATCAACCTTGGCGTCATGTTAAAGAAAAACCCTAATCTCAGTGATGAGCAAAACCAAGCCATGGTGGATGAATACACACAGAAAACGGTGGAATCTTTTATTCAAGATGTCGACATCTGGAACAATAAAATTCGCGTAGACAATCCACTGATGTGTGACGGCGATGGCCCCATCAATATGTTACGTAAATGGTATAGCCAATTTTATATGGATGTCGATGATATTCCTGAAGATATTATTCGCTATAAAGAGCGTGAAACCAAAGTTAAACCTAAACGTAACCATAAGGCCACAGCATGAAGATAAAAGCCCTAGGGTATATTTATATTGAAGCCACCAAGCCTAAGGAATGGGCAACGTTTTTAACGGATATTGTCGGCTTTATGCCAGCACCTATGATGCCGCAAACAGAAGACACCCTGTACTTTAAAATGGATGAATACCAATGGCGTGTCTGCATTCAAAAAAGTGAACGCGATCGTTTGAGCACAGCCGGCTGGGAGTTGGCCAATAAAGACGACTTTGATGCCGCCGTACAACAGTTGTTTGATGCGGGCATCAGTTTTGAATGGTTGGATAAAGCCACCTGTAAAGCGCGCGCGGTGCGTGAAGCGATTCGCCTTAAAGACCCTGCCGGCAATACCATCGAGCTATTTTACTTTATGAAGCTCGATTATCAGCGCCTGCAGTCGCCTGCCAATGTAAAAGCCTTTGAAACTGGCTACCACGGCGATATGGGCTTAGGCCATTTTGTTCTACCCACCCAGTACTTTAACGAGTGCTTTGATTTTTATAAAAATGTCTTGGGCTTCGGCGAAACTGATTATATGCATTTTCACTTCTCCCCACAGCCTAACGACCTAGGCCAAGGCCTGCATTTTATGCATGTGGGTAATCCGCGCCACCATAGCCTGGCTATTTATCAAGACCCGAACCCACCTGCTCATAACTGTATTCACTTAATGTTCGAGGTAAAAGAAGTGGATGAGGTTGGTTACTTTATCGATCGCTGCAAAAAGAACGACATCAAAATCGTTTCTACCCTTGGACGTCACACTAACGATCTGATGCTATCGGTTTATGTGGAGAGCCCGGGTGGTTTTGCTATCGAGTTTGGTTGCGAAGGCGTGCAACTGGATTGGGACGACTATAAACCCACCGAAAGCTCTGTGCCCTCCTTATGGGGACACGATTGGCAGTGGTAAACACTACAACCCTTATTAATAATGACATAACCGGAGTTTCTTATGTCTGATGAAGCAATAATTGAACGTCTTTACCGTGATGCACACGATTTAGTTCCGCATTTACGTGAGCGCCAAGCGATCGCAGCTGAGATTTTTCAACTGCCCGATGAAACCATTATCGCCATGCAGGAATCCGGCTTTTTCCGCATTATGCAACCCAAACGCTACGGCGGCTATGAACTGCCTCCACACGTGTTTTTCGAGGTGCAGCAAATTCTTGCACAAGGCTGTATGTCTACCGCTTGGGTTTTAGGTGTTGTTGCTATTCATAATTGGCAAATGGGCATGTATGACGATAAAGCCCAACAAGATGTCTGGGGCGATGATAGCAGCATATTGATTTCCTCATCCTATATGCCGGTAGGCAAGGTAGAAGTGGTTGAAGGTGGTTATATGCTGTCTGGTAAGTGGGGTTTCTCTTCCGGCTCTAAACACTGCCAATGGGCGTTTTTAGGTGGTATGGTGCCCGGCGCTGCAGGCCAAGCCGATTACCGCACTTTTTTAGTGCCGCGTAGCGACTACCAAATCGTTGATAACTGGGATGTTTGCGGCTTACAGGCGACGGGCTCCAACGATATTATTATCGAAACGCCTGTATTTGTACCGGAACACAGAACACATCGAGCTCATGATGGCTTTACTGGCGATAATCCTGGCTGCACTGTGAATACGAGCTATTTATTCACCTTGCCCTTTGGTCAAATTTTTACCCGCGCCGTTGCTTGTTCTTCTATTGGCGCACTACAAGCTGTCGTCGATAACTATATTGTTAGCAATAAAGACCGTGTAGGTCTTAATGATGGCAGTAGAGTAGCACAAGACCCTAATGCACAAATGGCCTTAGCCGAGGCTGTTGCGGCAATCAAAGAGTGCCGCGCCATTCTAAAAGAAGATTTGGACTTCTTTGTCGATTTTGCTCAGCAGAAAAAGCCCCTTGATATAAACGAGCGTATTAGCCGACGCTTTAATGCAGCAAGAATCTCTCGCAAATGTGCTGATGCGGTGAATGCACTCTTTATTGCTTGTGGTGCGCAAGGCGTATTCCGCCACCATCCGCTAAATCGTGCATGGCTAGATATCAATACCGGCCGTAGCCACGTAGCAAATAATCCCTACAAATTTGGCCGCAATTTGGGTGCTACGATGATGGGACTAGAAAATACGGACTTCTTCTTATAGCATAGTTACTCATACGATTTATTATCATAGCGCCTTCGCATTAAAAATATCATGTCTTGCGCATGCGTTTTTTTGCGCGATGGCGCTATACTCTCAGTAATGCATACTGATTGAAGGAGAAGGCAATGTTTGAATTAGCCGTTAGTCTTATCGTACTAATCTGCGCTGTACCTTTATGCTTAGCTGTTGTTTATGGCATCCATTTTATTGGTTTAAGTATGGGCTTAGCCGCAACGCTTGGCGCTCTACTCTTTCTGGTTTCTAGTGCTATGGTTATCCATGGCTTGGTACTAAAAAACCGTACCGTTGCTTAAGCTTTCACGACAATCCTAGAAAGCCTACGGCCTTATGAAAACACTGAGTATTGAACAATTACTTGATAGGCAAGCTATTGTCGATTTAGTCCATTTATATTGTCGCGCCGCGGATAGGCATGATCATGTTTTGCTGCGTAGCTTATATCATGACGACGCTATTGAAGATCACGGTAGCTTCTTCAAAGGTCTAGCCTCAGACTTTATTGATCAAATGCCAGCCATTCAGGAATCCATGGCCATTTTGCATCACAATATTACCACCACCAATATTCGCTTTGACCCCGATAAACCTTTACTTGCTGATGGCGAAATTTACGTACTGGCTTTTCACCAAATAAAAACAGCGGATGGCCTGATGGATTTATTAATCGGCGGGCGTTATATCGATACGTATGAAAAGCGAGAAGATGATTGGAAGTTTACTAAACGCGCAATTTTAGCGGATTGGGCGAATGTGCATCAGCCGTCGATTGTGGATATGAAGAACCCCATGGTGGCCGGCAGCCATATTGGCAAGGCCGGTAAAACCGATCCCTCTTATCAATTACTTACGCTTTTCCCTTGGCAAGCTTAGTCTTTAAGCGCGACTTATTGCCAGCGCTTAAAAATCAATGAAGTGTTGATACCACCAAAAGCAAAGTTATTGCTCATAATGCAATCTGCCTCTAATTGACGAATATCGTTCTGGATATAGTCCAAATCACCACATTCAGCATCAACATTATCTAAATTAATGGTGGGATAAAACCAACCCTCATTCATGCAATGGATTGATGTCATTGCTTCTAATGAACCACAAGCACCTAAGGTGTGCCCAGTATAGCTTTTGAATGCGCTAATCGGCACTTTACCACCAAACACACGCATGGTTGCTTGCGTTTCGGCGATATCACCTCTATCGGTGGCCGTGCCGTGAGCATTGATATACTTGATTGCTTCCGCTGGAATTTTTGCATCCGCTAGGGCTAGCTCCATAGCAATTTGCATGGTTTCGCTATTGGGTTGGGTTACGTGCGTACCATCGGCATTGGTGCCAAAGCCGATAATTTCCGCATATATAGTCGCACCACGCGCTTTAGCATGCTCATACTCTTCTAAAATCAGGCTACAAGCCCCTTCGCCGATCACCAGGCCATCACGATCACGGTCAAACGGCCTTGGGGTTAAGGAGGGTGTATCGTTTTTTGTGCTAGTCGCGAATAAGGTGTCAAATACCGCAGCTTCGGTTGGGCATAGCTCTTCACCGCCACCGGCGATCATAATGCGCTGTTGGCCATGTTTGATGGCTTCATACGCATAACCGATCGCTTGGCTAGCCGAAGTACAAGCACTGGATGTGGTATAGACACGACCACGCAAACCAAAAAACACACCGATATTTACCGCTGTGGTATGCGCCATCATCTTGATATAAGTATTGGCGTTTAAACCGCGGGTAGAATGATGGTGCAGCATATTTAAAAATTCAGCTGCCGCATCAGTTGAGCCTGTGGATGAGCCATAAGCGACACCAGCCATACCATCTTGCAAGTCTTTACGCTCTAAACCCGCTTGCTGTAAAGCTTGTTCGGTTGCTACCGTGGCCATCAGAGCCACGCGCCCCATACTACGGGTGACTTTACGATTAAAGTGTTTGGGTGCTTCAAAATCTTTGACAACACCGGCGAGACGGGTATCTAAACCTTCGAATATATCCCAGGCATCCATATAGACAATACCGGTTTTTTTCGCGCGAATATTGTCGGCGATGGCCTGCCAGCTATTGCCTATCGGCGAGAAACCCGCCATCCCTGTAATAACAACACGTTTCATTAACATATCCCGCCATTCACTGATAAAACCTGACGTGTAATATACGAGGCCTCAGCTGACATTAAAAAATTCACTGCCGCAGCAACCTCATCAACTTGGCCAGCACGACGCATAGGTATTGCTTGTTGGATATACTCCAGCGGTGCATCTTCTGCCATATCGGTTTCTATAAGCCCTGGTGCAACACAGTTTACGGTAATTTTACGCCTCGCCAACTCAACAGCTAAGGCTTTAGTCGCACCAATAATGCCGGCTTTGGCGGCACTGTAGTTTACCTGACCACGGTTACCCATAATCCCTGACACAGACGAAAGGGTAATGATTCGGCCAGGCTTTCTACGGCGTATCATTGGCATAATAATCGGCTGTATCACATTATAAAAGCCGTCTAAATTGGTACGTAAAACAATATCCCAATCCTCACCACTAATGGCGGGGAAGGCATTGTCCCGGGTTAAACCGGCATTACAAACAACGCCATAATAGGCGCCGTGCTTTTCTATGTCGTCCAGTAAGGTTTTTTCTGCCAAAGCGCGGTCGGCAATATCAAACTGCAAAATGCGCGCATCACGCCCCATAGCTTTAATATCCTCAGCAACTGCTTCGACCGCCGTGCGCGACGCTAAGCAGTGCAATACAATATCAAAGCCCGATTGTGCTAAACGAAGGGCAACGGCCTTGCCGATACCGCGGCTAGAACCTGTAACTAAAACCGCCTCTGTCATGTTGAAGCTTCCATCATTTGTAGTAACTGCTGCTCATCTGGCTGATAAACATTGATATTTGCACTAAGGAGTATGCTATCAGAACTGTCTTTAATCTCACAGTCAAAGGAGGCCAAACCGCCTTCATCATGGAATATACGCTGTGCATTGATGGTTAAAACACTGCCGGCGCTAAACTCATGTACTTGGCTTTGATAGCGTCTTGTGCCGATTAAAAAACCCAGCCTTACTGACTGATTTATTTTTCTCGCGTTATAACCCGCCCATGCAGCGATAACTTGCGACATCAGCTCTATACCTACCCACGCAGGCAGATTTGGTGCACCTGAAAACAAACCGTCATTTTTAACCGTTAGTTCGGCGACGGCGCTATGGATATCAGCCGAGAGAAGCCTATCCAATAAAACCATATTGTCTGCATGTGGTAAAAGTTCTGCAATAGCAATATCAGAAATATTCACGCTGTCTCCCAACGATAAGTGATGCATTATTGCCACCAAAGGCAAAGGAATTACTCATGCATAAACGCACAGGCTTGGCTCTTGCTTGGCGAACGATATCAATGGCTGGCAGTTGCTCATCAAACTGTCCATCCCAAACTTGCGCCGGTATTATCGGTGTTTGCGCCTGTAATAGTAAGCAGCAAAGTGCAAGTTCAGTCGCAGCTGCTGCACCTAAGGTGTGTCCGGTTAAGCTTTTGCTTGATGTGCAGGCCAGTTTATCGCCGAATAGTGAAAATACCGCACCGCTTTCCATCGCATCATTTAAAGGTGTTGCTGTGCCGTGTAGGTTCATATAATCCACATCGCTGGCAGTAAATGACGATTGTTCAAGTGCACGGCTTATGGCTGTAATCGCGCCTGCACCTGTGGGTTCGGGTGCTGACATATGGTGCGCATCAGAACTTGCGCCCACGCCATAGAGCTCAACATTATTTTTATCTCTGGCCTCACGACTCAAGACAAATAAAGCCACCGCCTCACCGATATTAATGCCGCTACGGTTTTCGCTAAAAGGCTGGCAGCGGTCATCGCTGACGGACTCCAAGGCCGAAAAGCCCTGCACCGTCATTTGGCACAAACTATCTGCGCCACCGACTATCACCGCATCACATAAATCTAAATCCAATAAACGCCTAGCTGAAGCAAAGGCATTGGCGCTGGACGAGCAAGCCGTGGACACCGTAAACGCTGGGCCACTCAAGCCACTGTATAATCGCAAAAACTCAGCCCCAGCACCCATTTCTTGCTGTTTAAAATCATACCAATCGGGGCGCTCGCCAGTGCTTAACCACTCGGCCAGTGCAATTTCGCTATTATGAATACCAGACGTGCTACTGCCCAAGACAATACCGATGCGCTTTGCTCCGACTTGCTGACGTATGTGCTGAACTTCGTTTTGTATTTGTTGATAACAAGCAGCTAGCAACTGATTATTGCGGCTGCGAAATTTCGCTTCTACCCCATCCAAGGTCGGCAAATCCGCCAACACTTTGCCAAGGGTGCAAGGCTTGCCAGGGCGAAACTCATCACTGCATTGCATCCCGGGACTTTCGCCTTTTTGCCAGCTTTGCCACACGGCTTGCTGGTCATTGCCCATAGCGTTTAATAAGCCATAATCGTTGATAAAATAGCGCTTCATAATGAATCGACTGACTCCCTTGCAATAATAGTTAAGTGCAACCGTTGCTTTGGGCTTTGCAAGCTAATACCTTGCTCTGCACGCACAATAGTGAGCTGCAATTTTCCTAGATAAAACCATTGCCTCACTTCTGCGGTCTCTACAAGCTGCCAGTCTTCACCTAGCTGCTGCTGAATATAAGCCTCGCTGTAATAAGCCATGAGCAAGCGGTTTAATAATTGCTGGGCATCCGGTAGTTTGCGATAAAAATAGCTTTTTTCTAAGGTATCGCCTTTATGATCGCGCTGCAGACTAAATAAGCTAACGCTGGTATTACTTAAGCCGACCAACTGTACGCTATCTTCTCCGTGGGCCAATACTAGCAACATTTGTCCACTGTTTTTACCTTCTTGCCACTGCAGTTGGTATGTTATTTGTTCGCCAATTAGTGCTGCGCGATTATCCACAGCAAGCATCGGTAGCTTGCCCGATAAACTCGCACAGCCAGATAAGGCGATAAAGCTAGCTGCGATAAGACTCAATAATTTAAGGCTCATAATAGACGTCTCTTTCTGCTTTGGCATTGCTGTTAATCAATGGCGCGAGCAAGAACGCAAAGAATATACCCAAGGCCAAGCTTAAACCGAAAGCCTGTATCAGGGCTGTAGCACTGGTTGCTAGTAGGCCAAAGGCCAGTAAACTGGTGAACAATGAAAACAAAACCGCCATAGCGACCGTTAACGGATGTTTTGCCATGGCATGAAAAATAGCGTAATCCATGCTTATACCTAAGGCGAGCAATAAACCGAACAAATGGAACATGCTAATGCCGTAGCCCAACAAGCTTAAGCTCGCCAAGGCGAGTAATTGCGCGCTAATAGGCACAATAAGAATCTTAAGTGCACGACGCCAGCCAGCAAAAGTACTTAAGAAAATTAAAATAACTGCAAAGGCTAGCACTAAGAAACCCGCTGCCACATAGCGATAATGCTTTAGCATTTGATTAATATCAGCGACGGTATCGACAAATAGTAGCTGCGTATTATCCGCCAAGGCAGCCAGATCCTTTAGCACTTGAGTATCTTTTATCCCTGTTAATCGCACAATACTACTGCATTGCGTCTCACAACCTAACCATAAATCTTGCCACTGATTGGGCAGGGCTTTTAACCATTGTTCTATACTGATTTGTTGGTCTTTACTGCGCATAAAGCTTTCGGTGATGTTATTAATGCTTTCTTGCTGCATTGCTAGCTGCTGCATGCTTTGCTCGAAAACACCACTGGCAAACAGCTTTTGCTGGAATAGCTGCCAATTATCGTTTTGCTCCTGCAAACTCGGTAAATGACGCGATAGCGCTTGGTATTCTTGGATTTTACCTTGGGCTTGTAGCTTATCTAAGTCTTGGCTTAATTGCTGCTCTTTGGCCAGTAACGCATCTGGCGTTGCGGCGCTAACAATAAAGTATTGGCTGTCTTGACGTTGCTGCCCCAAGCTTATAATTTTCTGCTCTTGCTCAAGAACCACCGGCGAAGGCTTTTGCATTTGCCGAATATCATCCACACTGCTTAAGCGCGATAAACCACTGGCCAAGAAAACCGCGACAAGCAACAGTAAAATATACCGCCAGCGATAACAAAACTGCGGCCAGTGGTAAAGATAGGCAGCATAAACCCCAGGCGTGGGCATATTGTCTGCCAAACGCATATATTGTGTAACAAAAGGATATAACAGCACCACGGTTAACCAAGCGGCACTTAATCCTGCAACGGTAAACAAGCCGATTTGCTGTAAAGCGGGGAAGGGTGTTAATAGCAAAATACCATAGGCGATCATGCTGCTGCCTATACCCAGCCCAATGCCAGGCAGTACCGTGCGTAGGCTGTGCATAGCACTGCCGCAGTCTTTTCGTAAGCGATCACAGAAATAATGGAAGGAGTAATCAATCGTAATGCCGATTAAGCTACTACCAAAGGCCAAGGTGATAATATGAATATGGCCAAACACCAACCAACAAGCCAGTATGGCAGCAAGCATGCCGGTAATGATAGAAGTTAAAGCCATGGCCAAAGGCATCAAACCACGAAAACACCATAGCATCAACAGGATAACGGCTATTACAGAAAAACCACCCACTAAGGATATTTCTTTCTCTGCACTAGCAGCGCCATAAGCCGAATACAGGGGCATACCTGCGCCTAAAATACCCTCTGCGGTAATATCGCCATGCAATTTAGCTAGGGCTTTTTGACCATAAAAGCCTTGTTCTGCCACTTGGCTAATAATAAGCGCGTAGGCAAGCTCGCCGTCGCGAAGAATTACCACACCGTCGTATAAATCCGCATCTTGCTTGGCCATTAAGCCATTAATGTAACTGCCATAGGTGAAAAAAGGGTCGCTTTCCAAAGTCATGGCGTATTGCATGCCTACCGGCGAATACAGTAGCTGTAAGCGCTGCTGCAAAAAACCGGCGGCGTCTTCATTGATAGCGGCTTTATCTTTTGCTGTTAATAATTGATAGCGCCAAGCCTGCAGGCTTGGGTAGAGGCTGCTGCTATTGTCAGGCTGCCATTGCAGCTTTAGCTCGCTAAATAACGCACTGTCTTTCAGCGTTTTCTCTAGCTCACGCGCCTTTGTAACAGCATCATTCGGCGTATTCCCGGCAGCTAACCATATGACGGTATTTTGCCATTGCTTATTGATTTGTTGCTGGGATTTTTCTATTAAGGGGCTTTGCTGCTCAAGAGGGAGCAGGCTCAAAATGTTGGTATCAGGCTTTACGCTGGGCAAGTAAAGTACCGCTAGCAAAATAAGCGCCGTAAAAAACAGCAACCAAACTTTGGCTAATAAGCCAGCAAGCCTTGCTGGCTTATTGCTTGTGGGTGAATACATGAGCAATACTATCTGGCACGCTATCGCTTTCTTCTAGTGCGGTAAAATTCACTTCGGTTTTATCACCGCTGGCTTCGTGCAATAAAAGGTGCTGAATATGCTGCCGACCGCTAAGGTCGATTTTTGCAATGGCTTTAGCCAATAAGCTTGAGCGAGGCAGCAACGTGATTGCCCAGGCCGACTCATTCTGCTGCTGAATCGTAATGGTAAATTGCTGCTCTAATACGGCAATATCGCCGGACAACAGCTGATTGAGTATCTTGCCGATATAACCCATAGCACGATTATCGCCTATATCGGCGCCTTCTATGCCTTGGGCGCTAATAATCAGCTGCGAGGCCATGGGCTGTTCAATCGTCCACACAACACCTTGATCACGCACCACGCTGAACCTGCCGGTGGATATCAAGGGCCTAGCGAGTATGCGAATGTGCTTACTTTGCTCGAAGTCACCTTGTAGCAAGGCGGGCTTTGAAAGCTGTTTATCTATCGCCTGCAATGCTGCAGGATCAGCCAAGCTATAGCTGCTGAGCAGCAACAATAAACTGCCAATAAACGCACGCATTAGTCCGCCACTCCTAGTTTTTCTAATAAGATTTTCGGGCTAGCCAAGCATAGCTCTTCTGCTTGCATATCCACAGCCACTTGAATGGTATGGCCACGACTTAAACGCTTATCGCTACTGGCATCATTGATTTGATAATTCACTTTGAGCCTATGCTCGTATTCATCTATCCAGCAGTGCACACGAACTTTTTGACCAAACGCTAAGGGCTGTATATAACGGGTGTGCATATCGATGACAGGCCAGGCAAAGCCTGAGGCCTTCATCTGTGCATAGTTATAATCGATACTATCAAGCAATTTACAGCGGGCAATTTCGAAATATTTAGCATAATGGCCATGCCAAGCCACTTCCATGACATCCACATCATGGAAGGGTATTTCGATATCCACAGCTGCCTGCCATTGGCTGCGCTTTTTACTCATACAACGCCCAATGCTGCTGCTGGATCAAGCTAATCACTTGGCGCAGTTTTGGCTCTAGCGGACGATCTTCTTCTAAGTAAGGGAAGACTTCGCTAACTTCATCAATGGTTTTGCTAACACCTGTCGAGAGGTTTTCTACCGCTATTTCACCTTGTTTGATACGTAAACGCATCGCTTGCACAGCCGCTAATAACATAGCTGCTGTGACTTGCTCGGTTAACTGCAAGATACGTAAGCAATCACGCGCAGCAATCGTACCCATACTGACTTTATCTTGGTTGTGGCATTCGGTACTGCGACTAAAAATACTCGCTGGCAAGGTTAACTTTAAAGCTTCTGCGGTCCATGCTGAGCAGCCGATTTGCACGGCTTTAAAACCATGATTAATCGCTGCGCGCTCGCCCGTCGCACCGGATAAATTCGCCGGTAGGCCCTGGTTAAATTTTACATCGCATAATTGCGCCATTTGCCTATCGAGCAAATCGGCGACATTGGCAATAGCGGTTTTCATGCTATCCATAGCAAAAGCGATATGCCCACCGTAAAAGTGCCCGCCATGTAATACGTGCTCACCTTCGGCATCAATAATCGGGTTATCGTTGGCGCTATTGAGCTCGGTTTCAATAAACTGACGTAACCACGGCAGCGAATCTTGTAATACGCCTATCACATGTGGTGCGCAGCGAATCGAGTAACGATCTTGTAAGCGCGAGCTATGACGTGGTGCTTTACCGACGTTTAAATCTTCACGCACCCACTGGGCGATCTGCCCTTGGCCAGGGTGTGGTTTTACAGAGAATAATAACTCATCAAAGTGGTAGGCATTACCTTGCATAGCCAAACTGCACAAGGCGGTAATACGACTGCTTAATTGGCATAAATACTGACCGCGCTGCCAAGCTAAACAAGCCAAAGCTGTCATCACCGCTGTACCGTTCATAATCGCTAAGCCTTCTTTAGGGCGTAGCTTTAGCGGCGTCATACCCACTTCGGCGAAGACTTCAGCGGCTGGTCGGCGCTCACCTTTGTATAAAACATCGCGTTTACCGCATAAAACTGCGGCAATATAGGATAAAGGCGTTAAGTCACCGCTGGCTCCTACGGAACCTTCTTGTGGAATAACCGGCAATACATCGTGTTCTAATAGTAGCTGTAATTGTTCTAATAGTTCGTAACGAACGCCAGATACACCACGTACCAAGCTGCTTAAACGTGCGGCAACAATCGCGCGGGCGCTGACTTCATCAAATATTTCACCCAAACCACAGCCATGGAAAGTGTATAAATGCTCCGGCAACTCATCAACTAAATGGCTGGGAATGCTGGTCGTACAGGAATCACCATAACCGGTGGTTACGCCATATATAACGCCATCCTCTGCTAATAAGCTGTCTAAAAAGCGTACGCCTTTATTAATTCTCTCAACAAAAACAGGCTCTTTGCTCAATACGGCTTTGGCTTGTTGGTGAGCAATAGCATCAATATCTTCAATCGAGATGGGCGAACCATCAAAGCATACGGTTTTCATCAGTTGTCGGTTCCTGTTTTTGTGTCTTCAAGATAGTCTTGCCAGTAAAAATAAAAGTTAAACCACTGCAGCGGTGCTTTAATACAATGTTGCTGCAAACGCTGAGCGAATTGCATTGCATACTGCTGCAGGGCGATATCTTTATCTTTTCTAGCCAGTGTAATTTGATCGGCAAAATGTTCAAAGTAAAGGCGATAACGCCCCTTTATTTTCAAACAAAATAAAGTATAAACGGGGCACTTTAATAGGCTAGCCAGTATAAAAGGGCCTTGGGCAAAGTACGCTGGCTTACCTAAAAAATCACAAGCAACAATTCTTGTCTGGTTATTAACCGGTATACGATCACCCACAATACAAACAAACTCGCCTTTCGCTATTTTTTCTTGCAGCATAATCGCAACAGCGGGGCTAATTTCAGTCACTTCGATGAGCTCTACTTGCTCTGAGCGACTAACATGCTTAATCAAACGGTTAAAAGTTTGTGCATGCTTGGTATGCGCTAAAATATTTAATTTGGCGTGGGCGTTAAGATTGGCTAAGGCATGGCTGACTTCGATATTACCTAAATGCGAGCACAAAATAACCGCGCCTTGCTGCCCCTTCAAGCTTGATAAAAAGGCTTCTCTGCCATGAATATCCACATCCTCCACGCCTATTTTGCCATTCCAAGTGGCAAGCTTATCCAACATGGCTTCGGTAAAGGCTAAAAAGTGTTTAAAGCTGGTGCGCCAATTGGCTTTTAACTGTAGCTCGGGTTGGTAGCTGCTGATCTGTTGTAAATAATCCTGTGAGGCTAATCTGCCATGGCGATTAAATAAAAAATAAAAGCCCACTACCGGTGTGATCAGAAATAAACACAGACGCGTGCCCAATAGGCTTTGTAATAACAATACAAAACGCATTCCCCAGTAAGGACCTATTTGGCGGACACTTGCCCAGTGTAACTCTGATTTTTCCACCTTAGGCTTTCCGTAGTTTCCGCCAAAAATGGCCTGGCAGTTCTGCCAACATAGAAAAGAACAATCGCGTATGCATGCGCGTTATCATCACGTTATCGCGAAAGACCTGAAAATGCGAAACGCCATCACTTGGGTAATGAACTCGCGTTGGTAAAGGGATTATAGGCACTCCATGCCAATGACTACGCACTAATATTTCACTATCAAAATCCATGCGATCACCAACACGTTTACTGTTGATCACCTCTAACGTACTGGCAACCGGGTACAACCTAAAGCCACACATAGAGTCTTGTATCGTGAACGACAGGGTATTTACCCACACCCAAAAGTGCGTCAAATAACGGCCATACTGACGAATTTTAGGCACGCTATCATCATATAATGCAACGCCGTTAATAATCGCCTTGGGATTTTGTTGGGCCTGAGTAATAAAGTAGGGGATATCATCCACATCATGCTGACCATCGGCATCAATTTGAATGACATGGGTATAACCGCGTTGAGCCGCTTCACGCAGACCTGTTTTAAACGCTGCGCCTTTACCTTGATTGTGGCTGTGCTGAATCAAATCAATATTGGCGTATTGTTCACTAAGCGCCTTTAATGTGTCGGCACAAGACTCGGTGCTGCCATCATCAATCAGCAAGCAATCCAAAGCCAGTTCCTGTGCTTGGATTTTGTTAACCACCTCAGCAATTGCATGCTCGTGGTTATAAACAGGAATCAGCACGCAAGCTTTAATCATGTGTAACTTCCTGTGCATGGCTAATTTTTCCGGAGCTATGCTCACCACGGGCAGAGTCCACGCGGTAATACAGTTTACCTTGTGTCGCCTTATACTCTAAGTGCAGATTAATTTCCTGGGGCGGCAACACTACCTGTTTAAATTTGATGGTTTCCAGCGCGCTAAATTGAATACGTATGGGTAAATACTGCTCTGCAAAGCTAACCGCCCAATCCACCATTACCACACCGGGTAAAACCAATTGCGGTGGGAAATGCCCTGGGAAATAGATTAAATCCTCTTCTACAACCAAACGCAGGCTAACTTTATGTGCGTTATGCTGGATAACGTCTAAAGGCTTAGGAATACGCATTTTCACTCATCAACTTTGCTATGGCTTGTTTATCGATTTTTGCTTGCGCATTGATCGGAATTTGTTCAACAAAACGCCATTTACGCGGTAGCAAGCTTAATTCAAAGCTATGCTGTAAATGGGTTTTTAATGCTTTGACTAGCGCTGGGCGACCATCATCACGTAGGCGCTGTTGGCCAGCCGCCGTTAAAACAGCAGTTGCTGTCAGCGTTTGCCTTAATCGTTCTTCACTTGCCGGCAACACCCAGCAATACACTTCGCTAATTAACGCGCTATTGACTAAAGCTTTTTCTAAGGCGACCAAGGACAAACGTTTTTCTTCTAACTTAACAATTCTATCCAGACGACCTTCTAGCAAAAAGCGGCCACTTTCGTTAACAGTGACAGCATCATCGGTGGCATACCAACTATTATCGCTATTGATATGTGGAGAGCGCACCCATAGCCGCTGTTCCTCATCAACTTTAAGCGCAACAGTAGGCAAAGCCTGCCAATGGCTATTGCTTGCCTGTTGCTGGCGATAAGCAATACCACCGGTTTCCGAACTGCCGAAAACCTCAACCGGTGCTTTGCCTAATAGCTCGACAATATGTTCTGCAGCAGCAGCCGGTAAAGGCCCGCCTGAAGAAAAAATACAAACTAGTTTTTGACTGATTTGCGGCCACTCTAGGCCATCATACAAACGTTTTAAGTGTGCGGGGCTTGCCACCCAGACAATATCGCAGCCATCGTTTAAGGCCGCATGATGGATTTGCGCACTATCGAGCATCTGCTCACTATAAAAACAACGACCACTGGCTAGTGGCCACAAGACGCGAAAAAGTAGGCCGTAAATATGCTGGTGGCTTACCGTACCTAGCACCTTAGCATCGGCTATCACATCGCCCCAAACCTGTTGTAGGCTATTGAGCTCATGTTCAAATTGATGCAAACGCTTAATGATAGCTTTAGGTTCGCCGCTAGAGCCTGAGGTGAAAATGGTGATGGTGTTACTGTTATCAATAGCCGTTAATACGCCAGAATCATTCGCTGTTTCAAGCTGTATTCTAACATCGGCTAATGGCTGGTCACTGAGCAAACCATCACTGATAGATGCTAGTTTCTCTCGTGTATCGGCAGTAATATTACCCGGCAATATAATCGCTTTATTCGCATGTAATAAAGCAAAAAAGCCAATCGCAAAGGGTAGGGCATCGTCACAATATAAGACCCAACGCTGTTTTTCTGGCCATTGCTGCAAGAGGCCAACATTCGCCGCTACCGCATTAACAAATTGCTGATGACTAATCGGTTGTTGCCGATGAATCGCTATCGAACGACTGCCATCTCGTGGCGTTTGGCACACCTGCTGTAAAGACAAAGCCATTTATTTATACCCTCGCTGTACATATAAACGCACGGGGTATTCGACGATAAAAATTAATGCAACAAAGCCGTAGGCAATAAGCCCATTGTATAAGCTCCATGCCTGCAAACTAAAAAACAAAGCCGTATACGCGGAGAACAATGCATTTAAGGTGAAAAATGCGCACCAAACAAGCGTCAGCTTACGCGCATAGGCGACAGCCTCAGGCGGAAAATCTTTGCTACTTAAGCGAGCAAATCGCTCAATGATCGTTGGCGGATAAACCAAGGTATAGGCGAAGGTAAACAACATGCTCAAATTGATCAGCACGGGGTAAAAGCGCAGGCTAATTTCGCTGTTCGCCATAAAAACTAACAGCAAAAATATGGCTAATAGTATGAATAGCAAACGACTATGCGGCTGCTCTACCGCTTTTTTCTTGCGACCGATAAGGTGGCGCAAGGCAAAAACGGCTAGCAAGAAAACGGCAAAGAAGCGCGCCTCTAGCTGCTGATACTCCAAGCCATAATAAATAGCAAAAGGGTATAGCAGCGTTAGCAATGCTAAAACGGCATTGAGTAACGGCTGCAGCATAAGCTATTGGGCCGCCAGCAAAGCCTCTATGGCTTCTACGACATCAGCAACTACACGCACATTTCTAAAGTCTTCGGGGCTGATTTTTTCGCCCGTTAGCTCGCGCAATTGGACAACCAAATCAACTGCATCAATGCTATCGAGGTCTAGATCTTCGTAAAGCTCTGCCTCCATCGTGATAGCATCGGCCTCTAGCTCGAAGGTATCAATCAGAATCTGCTTAAGCTGCTCAAAAATTTCTTCTGTTTTTTTCATGATATTAACGATGACTTTCTATAAATTGGGCTAAATTGCTTACTGAGGCGAAATGCTTTTTAGTATCGTCGTTTTCGGCATCAATTTTTACATCGTATTTTTTTGATATGGCCAAACCCAGCTCTAGAGCATCGATAGAGTCCAAGCCTAAGCCTTCGCCAAATAAAGGCGCGCTTTCGTCAATATCATCAGCACTGATATCTTCTAAATCTAAGCTGGTAATTATAAGTTGTTTCAGTTCAGCTACTAATGACACTGAGAGTTCTCCTATGCAAAAAAATAATTATAAAATAGTTGTGTAATCTGACGGGCGGCCTTGGGTGAAGGTTCACAGTTGGGCAGTACCAGCTCATTCCCCACTACAAAAGTCCAATGCGGACGTCGATTTGGGATATGATACCATTTTTCACCTTTTGTTAACGTTACCTCAGAGCATTTTATTTCTACCGGCCTCACCTTTGCGTTCGATGCAATGGCAATATTGGCTGCTCCACGTTGAAATTTGGGCTTTTTGCCTGGCACTGTACGCGTGCCTTCCGGAAAGATTAGCAAGCCATCGCCCGACACCAAAGAAGCGGCGCAATCGCGCACTAGCTGCTCGGCATCAATATTTGGAATATACCCTGCACAACGCAATGGTGCCGAGGTAAATGGGTTAATAAACAGACCGTGCCTTACAATACAATTGGTATCTTTAATAAAAGACAGTAAAAAAACCACATCTATCAGACTGGGATGATTGGCAATAATCAGTTCCCCCGGCTGTATCTTTTCAAGGCCCTGCACCTCATAACTCAGCACACCAAGCGTCTTCATTTGCCAAATAAACAAACGAAAACCATTATGGATGCAATAGCGCCCTATACGTGTTTTGTTTTGCTTGTTGATCGGCAAAACAAACAAAAAAGGCACAATAAAAAAACGAATAAATAAGCCGCCCAGACCAAAATTAAAAAAGCTAAGTCCCGTAGCAAGCAAGCGCCAATAATACCAATCTTGCTTTTTATCACTCATGATAACTGCCAGTGCCCTAGCTTTAATTCAGCGTTTGACTGGACAAAAAAGCGAATTAATTGCAGCAACTGTGGCATTTCTTCATCGCTATTATGGCTGTCTTCTAAAAAATCCAAACTCCAGGCTTTATCACCTGCCTTAGGCAAGCACACTCTAAGCGCTAAAGCACAAGGAAAATCCGTACTCAAACAGTACGGTGAAAAAAACTCAGGTGCCTTTTCCTCATAAAAAACGAGAAGCACAGAAGACTTGCCTTCAGCTAGGAAACCTAGCGCATCCACAAAAGCTGATAAATAATCATGTGCCGCAGGAGCTATCGCCAACATAGGCTCTTTATTATCAAAATAAATACTGGCCTGACCGGCAATAGCATTGTGTACTGATAGGCCAAATGCTGTCGGCGACACGCCGTTATCTTGCGCTATATCCCGCAAAATTACTTCCGCGCGCTGATACTCACCGTAGCTGGAGCAATAAATCGCCGGGCAGGGCGCTTTATCCTTCACACAATGATAACTGGTATAAAATGCTGCTCTAGCTAAGGGTGATAAGCGTCTGCGCTGCATTGCAGGTAGGAATGTGACATCGGCCGTATCATCGCCCAGCGTATAAGGCGCATGAAAATAATGTAGCCAAGTATCTGCACTCGCTAATCCTGGTGCCCAAGCACACCAGTCACTGACGCTAAACTGCCGCAGATTACTCATAACAACCTCTAAATGAAATTACGGCAATGGTAAACGATTTCACCTATGCCCATCATCCCTATTTATGGGTTTTTACCAACTTTATTTCCTGCCTGCGGGTGTTTTAGCGTCAATATGAGGGGGTTTTCTGCTAACGGTAGCGTAAATATGGCTTGTTCAAGCCTTGGAATCCCCACCGTATTGCTCTGCCCTGAAAAGGCAAAAGCCTCTAAAGGAAAACCATTGTCGGCCATATCGATTTGCTGATTGTTATTCTCATCCTCAAACAATCGTATGGCATAACGCCCTTCTGGCAGGCCTGTTAAGGTGTACTGCAACTGTTTATTTACTGCGCCTTCTACAGCAATCGCAAGCTCCTTTATTGGCTTATCATTCCAGCTAGCGCCATCTTTTGCTGCATAAAGTGCTAATAAGACATGCCCCTGTTGCGCCGTTACTTTATGAATTTGCAGTGGCAGCTTATGCAGACTTTCTGCCCAGGTACTGGCCGCAAGCGCTGCTATCAAGCCAGCCACCAAAAAATGTTTAATGCCGTGTCGCAAATAAAAGCCCTCGTTTAAAGTTTGATGATGCCTTACACAATACGTTACAATCGTAACCACTTGTTAATTATCCATCCATTGCAACTTATTTATAGGTCGGCTGCAAGATTATGAAGCGTGTGCTTTGTTTATATTATTCCCAAACAGGGCAGCTTGAGAACATTGTTCACTCTATTACCGCTCCCCTTTTGAATACCGATCATATTGATATTCAATTTGCCAAAATTACACCCAAAGTGGACTTTCCATTCCCTTGGCCGTTCACAACCTTTTTTAACACGTTTCCTGAAGCCAACTATGCTGATCCTATTGAGCTAGAGCCATTAGCTTATAGTGATGAAGAGCTAGCGAGCTTTGACCTTGTCATTTTAGCTTATCAGGTCTGGTTTTTATCCCCGTCTTTACCCACCAGCAGCTTTTTGCAAAGCGAGCAGGCAAAGGTCTTACTAAAAGGTAAGCCGGTGATTACCGTTATTGGCTGTCGCAATATGTGGCTAATGGCGCAAGAAAGCATGAAACAAACACTGCAATCTTTAGACGCAAATTTATTGGACAATATTGTACTTACCGATTCCGCTGGCGCAGCCTTTAGCTTTATCTCTACGCCGCTTTGGATGTTAACCGGCAATAAAGGCCCTGTAGGCATAATCCCCGCAGCCGGTGTAGGGCAAGAAAAAATCCAAGCAGCATCACGATTTGGTAAAGCATTAAAAACCGCCTTATTAGACGATAACCCTTTAACAACCTCCTTGTTCAGGGGCTTGGCTGCCGTTGAGATACATGAGAATCTTATCGCCAGCGAAAAAGTGGCCAAACGCGGCTTTATGCTTTGGGGGCGACTAATCCGCTTTGTTGGTAAGAAAGCGCCTATACTACGCAAGCCTGTGGTTTATATTTACGTTATCTATCTAGTTACCTTAATCCTTACCGTTGTGCCTTTATCTGCGCTAGTAAAGAAATTATTATCGCCATTGCTGAAAAAACGTATAGCGCAGCAAGTGGCTTACTTTAGTGCTCCTTCTGGGCGAGACACTTACAATCTATAAAAGACGAGATGTTTGAATGACAAACGCCGTATATATCAACAATGTGGCAGCATTTATGCCGAATGATGCCGTTACTAATGAACAAATGGAAAGCGTTTTGGGCCAAGCGGGTGGGCGACCGTCACGCGCAAGACGCATTGTGTTACGCAACAATGGCATTAAAAGCCGTCATTATGCGATAGATCCCTCTACCGGTTTACAGAATTTCAGCAATGCCCAGCTTGGCGCAGAAGCCATACGTAAATTACTGGATGGGCATCTAGCTATTGATCAAATGCAGGCTTTAGCTTTTGCTACCTCCATGGCAGATCAAGTCATGCCTGGCCATGCTGTTATGGTTCACGGTGAGCTAGAAAGTCCCGCTTGCGAAGTCGTTACAACCGCTGGTATTTGTGTCTGTGGTGTTACCGCTTTGAAGTACGCATATATGGGCGTTTTAGCCGGTTTATTCGATAATGCTGTTGCTGGTGCATCAGAGGTTGCCTCTGCCGTGATGCGTGGCAATAACTTCGAGCCGGAACTTGAAGCGCGCGTCCATGCTTTAGAAAACAACCCCGAAGTTGCCTTTGAAAAAGACTTTCTGCGCTGGATGTTATCCGATGGTGCAGGCGCTGTGCTGCTGCAAAACAAGCCCGCTGACACAGGCTTGTCCTTAAAGATTGAATGGATAGAGGTGCGTTCTTTTGCTGGCGAAACTGAGCCTTGCATGTATGCCGGTGGGGATAAAGAGGGCGGCAAGCTACGCGGCTGGCTACAATACAATGCCGACGAGCGCGCGGCCATTTCAGCGATGTCCGTTAAGCAAGATGTTCGCCTACTCAATGAACAAGTTATCCATTACACCGTAGAGCGCGCCTTAAGTAGTATTTTAGAAAAACAAACCTTAACGCCTGACGATATTGACTGGTTCTTACCGCATTATTCTTCCAATTATTTCCGCCAGCCCGTCTATGATGGCTTGTGCAATATCGGCTTTGAAATCCCTTTTGAAAAGTGGTTTAGCAACTTAACCAGCAAAGGCAATACCGGATCTGCCTCCATTTTTATCATGCTCGACGAGCTGTACCACTCTGGTAAGCTACTCAAAGGACAGAAGATTTTATGCTACATTCCTGAAAGTGGGCGTTTCTCATCCAGCTTTATGCTTTTAAGCGTTGTTTAGATAGCTATGCAAGAAAACGAAGTTCCACAGGACGGAATCCAAACCTATAGTGGCCTTAAAAAACTACTCTACGCCACAGACGAGGAGGGTAACTATACCTCCGTGACCTCTAGCGGCTGGGAAGTAGAAGAGCTGATCAACAGTATGGCGGTGGATGAATTACACCAACTAAGCGAAGAGGCCTTACAGCGTGTTCGTGCAGGTGAAAGCTCCCCCTTAGAATACTATATGTATAAGTACCGCCTAGATTTACCACAATTAGCGCAAGCTAGCGGGCTATTCCGCTGGCGCGTGCGTCGCCATATACGCCCTGAAGTTTGGCACAAGCTCAATGATCGCCTTCTGGCTCGCTATGCGGATGTTTTCGGCCTCGATATTCCCACCTTAAAGAAGTCTTTATTTTGAACAATACTTACCAGCACTTGCAATCAGCCCACTGTGAAAGTGGCGTTGTCTCTAGCATATTACGCCACCACGGCCTAAATATTTCAGAACCCATGGCCTTTGGGCTTGCTGGCGCTTTATCCTTTGCTTATATCCCTTTTATTAAGCTCAATGGACTGCCCTTAACCTCTTACCGTATGCCACCGAAGTTTATTCTGCGCGGCGTGCAAAAACGCCTTGGCGTAAAATTCCACTTCAAAAAGTTCTCCAAACCCAAACAGGGGATGCAAGCCTTAGATGCCAAGCTTGCTGAAGGCAAACTGGTTGGCCTGCAAACCTCCGTCTACTGGCTACCGTATTTGCCAGAAGATATGCGTTTTCATTTTAATGCGCATAATTTGCTGGTCTATGGTAAGCAGGGCGATGACTATCTTATTAGCGATCCTGTGCTAGAACATGCCGTTACTTGTGATGCCCAGTCCCTACAAAAAGCACGCTTTGCTAAAGGCGCCTTGGCTGCTAAAGGCCTTATGTATTGCTTAGAAAGCGAGCCAGAAAACATTGATTTAGCTCCTGCTATACGCAAAGCAATTATCGCCAATGCCCGCATGATGCTAAAAACACCTTTACCCATTATTGGTATACGCGGCATACGTTTTTTATCTAAGAAAATACGTGCCTTGGACAAAAAACTCTCTAGCCCCAAGAGAATAAAGCTGTATCTCGGCCATATTATCCGTATGCAGGAAGAAATCGGCACAGGCGGCGGCGGTTTTCGCTTTATCTATGCCTCTTTCCTACAGGAAGCAGCTGACATACTGCAAGATCCACGCTTGCTCGAAGCCTCTTCAATGATGACTGCCGCTGGCGATCAATGGCGACAGCTTGCTTTAGCCACAGCACGTGCTTGTAAAAATAAAGACACTTTGGATTTAGACTTACTGGCCGATAAAATGCTGCTTTGCGCAGAAAAAGAAGAACAGGCCTGGCGATTTATCTTACAGATTATGGGTAAATAAGAATTAGCTTGCCTACAGGCTCGCGTGAATGTTTTTTGCTGTTTCTTCGGCTTGTAAGGCAAAAAACACCGTCATAGGCATATCTCTTTGGCCTATTGTTTGCTGATCTTTTGCATTGTCGCTAACAATTAACGTACAGGGACTGTTTTGCAGCTCACTCAACACCTGCAAAGCCAGCTCACGACGCTCCTTTTCAAAAGCGAAAGGTAAGCAAACAGCCGCTAATGTGCGTATTTCTAGTGCACTGGCTAAGGCCACAATAGCCGGTGTAGCGCCGCTACCCGTAGCGCCACCTAAGCCCGTCACGATCAACAGCTTTTTATAGCCGGCCAATGCTTGCTGAAAAGCATAACGCGAGGTCTGTACCGCTTTTCGGCTTTGCTCCATGCTCATCATCCGCTCACCAGCAAAGTAATCACCTATCGATAGCCGTGCATCAAAGCTAGTTTCACGCACTCCCCCATGATTGCTATTAACGGCAATACTATCGCAGTCAAATTGCGACTTAATGCGCTCGGCTATATGCATCCCCGCACCACCAACCGCCATTAGCAACAGCTTTCCCATACTTACTTCCTCGCCTATTTATTCTTTGAATACAGCTAGGGTAAGGCCTTATTGCGACTAGACACGTCGCAATAAGGCGAATTTCATCGTCAATGTTTTTTTACTGATCACACCAAGGTAACCATAAAAACATGGCATACTGGTGGTTTTCAAGCCCTATGGGGAATAAATGTCTTTATTCGATTATCTGTTTTTAGGATTGACGCTGTTTATTGCTCTGGTATTAGCCGACTTAACCAGTAGCGCAATAAAATGGCATATCGCCAATTACAAAATTCGCATGGCTCTGAATAGCCGGAAAAAACGCTTACAAGCATTTAGAGACAACTTGAGGAAAAGGCTGCGCTTAAATGCGCCGCCTAGTGACTCACAGTAAAAGATTTGCCAATTTATGCCGTTCTTAGTTGCATGATAACATCGGCAGTTTCAGGCCTTACACCCCGCCATAGATAAAATGCTTCTGCCGCCTGCTCAACCAACATGCCTAAACCGTCAGCGAGCTGCTCACAGCCTTGTTCTTTTGCCCATTGTAAAAATGGCGTTAGTTGTTGACTATACATCATGTCATAGCAATGGCTTTTTACGCTGATGAGCTTAGGATTAATCGCGGGGAGATTACCGCTAAGGCTAGCCGATGTGCCATTAATGATGAGATCAAAATCCTGCGCAGGTATTTCTGCAAAACCTACCGCCTGAATATTGCCGTCGTTGCTAAACAACTCAGCTAGCGCTTCTGCTTTAGCCACGGTGCGGTTAGCTACCGTTACGCTAGCCGGCTGACTGGCTAATAATGGACCTAGCACCCCACGTACTGCGCCACCCGCGCCAAGCACTAAAATATTTTTCCCTTTAATATGCCAACCATGATTTGCCTCTATATCTCTTACAATGCCAACACCGTCGGTATTATCACCGTATAAACGGCCGTCTTTTTGCACTGCTAGGGTATTCACGGCGCCCGCTTTTTGAGCACGTTCCGATAAATCATCGGCTATGGCAAAGGCTTGCTCTTTAAAGGGCACGGTTATATTGAGACCTTGCCCACCTTGGGCAATAAACGTTTTTACCGCATCAGAAAAACCATCAAGCGCAACCAATTGCTTAGCGTAGTGCATATTTTGCTCAGTTTGTTCGGCAAATAATTGATGCAGGATAGGGGATTTACTGTGTTCTATCGGATTGCCGAAAACGGCATATTGATCGGTCATAGTGTTTTAACAGTTTGGCTGAAATGCCCTGCGCATGAATGCGCAGGGGAGAGGAGACGTGATAGTATCGTTAGTTACTTTACCAATCGCGCGGATTTTGTAACACCTCAAGTAGTTTACTCTCTTCTGAGTTGTCATCTACCGCCCACTGATAGTCCCATTTAACCACAGGTGGTAAAGACATCAATATAGACTCGGTACGGCCGCCACTTTGTAAGCCAAATAAGGTGCCTCTATCATAGACAAGATTAAACTCAACATAGCGGCCACGGCGATAGAGTTGGTAATCTCGCTGAGACTCAGTAAAAAGCGTATGTTTACGTTTTTGAATAATGGGCTGATACGCTTCAACAAAACTATCGCCAACGGACTGCATAAAAGCAAAGCTTTTTTCAAAGCCCCATTGATTCAAATCATCAAAAAATAGGCCGCCTAAACCGCGTGCTTCACCACGATGCTTTAAGTAGAAATAATCATCACACCATTTTTTATAATCGGCATAAACATTATCACCAAAAGGCTGGCAGGCATCCTTAGCCACTTGATGCCAGAATACGGCATCGTCTTCATATAGATAATACGGCGTTAAGTCGTAGCCACCACCAAACCACCATACCGGCTCTTCGCCTTCTTTTTCGGCAAGAAAAAAGCGTACATTGGCATGCGAAGTGGGTATATGAGGGTTATGCGGGTGCAGAACGAGTGATACGCCCATCGCTTGGAAAGAGCGCCCAGCTAATTCGGGCCTGTGCGCTGTAGCAGAGGCCGGCATATTTTCGCCCATCACATGAGAAAAGTTGACGCCGCCTTTTTCAAATACATTGCCATTGTTGATGACACGGCTGATGCCGCCACCCCCTTCGGCGCGCTGCCATTCATCGATGATAAATTCAGCTTGGCCGTCTTCATCGGCGAGTCGCTGACAAATGGTTGCTTGTAGATTAAGTAGGTACTGCTTAACACGGTTTATATCAATTGATTGCATAGCTCACTCACGCATAGTTATACCAGTTTGTAGGTTTTTTATCCTACTCGGGCGTGTTGCTCCACCACACTGGCCTTCACATATTAATAATTCATCAGAAAAATAGTTATACACTTCTTCTGCGCTACGTGCGGCCTCCTGCGATTGTGGGTTGGCCGAGGTCGATACTATCGGCATTGCAGCTAAAGCACAAAGTTGCTGCACGATTGGGTGAGCAGATATTCGTACGGCTAAGAGTGCATGCTGACCGTGTATCCATTCCGGCACATAATGCCGATTGAAAGGTACTAGCCACGTGATCGGCTCTGCCTGAGGCAATAATTGCTGGCATTCTTGTTCGCTGAGGCTATCGGCTAAATACGGTCTTAGCTGCTGCAATGTCCCTGCTACTATAATCAATCCTTTTTCTGCCGGTCTTTGCTTCAGATCAAGTATGCGGGTAACAGCTTGTTTGTTCAGTGGATCACAACCTAAGCCCCAGACAGCCTCTGTTGGATAAGCTAACACTTGCCCTTGTTGTATGGCGCGTGCAGCTTGAGAAACAGATACTGTGGAGGGGCTCATAGCCTTATGCCATGTTGGCTAGCTTTTCTTGCAAGGCTTTGTCTTTAGCAATAACGGCTTCTGCAGCTGCCTTACGCTCAGCAATCACAGCTTCGCTTAGCTTTTCATTACCTACTGCTAAAATTTGCGCGGCAAGGTAAGCAGCATTTTTTGCGCCTGCTTTGCCAATCGCAACCGTAGCAACGGGGATACCAGCGGGCATTTGTACCGTTGATAACAAAGCATCTAGGCCATCTAAAGATGATTCAATGGGCACACCAATCACGGGCTTTAAGGTGTTGGCAGCAACAGCGCCGGCTAAATGCGCGGCCATACCGGCGGCACAAATAAATACACCACAACCGCGCGCATCGGCATCTTTAACGTATTTATGGGTAGCATCGGGCGTACGATGCGCAGAGCTTACTTTTGCTTCAAAAGGGATATTGAATTTTTTAAGTATGGCAAACGTGTTTTCCATTATTGGTAAATCAGAGTCTGATCCCATTAAAATAGCAACAAATTTTTCGCTCATGATTGTTCTCTTTAGTGGTTAAATTCAAGGTGGCAAATTAAACCATATTTGCCAATTAGTTGAAAATGAACTGTGCTTTATTAGGGTAATAATTTTTGATAATAGCCGCCACTATTGGCGACTTTTTCTTCAAGTTCTAATAGTGTTAACTCACTGGCCAAACGCGCACTATCCATATCACATAAAATCTGTAACTCATTAATATGCATGGGGCCTTCGCTTAACACCTTCAGTATCAGAATAGACTCCGCAGATAGTGCGCACTCACTTGCTTTTTCTTCCCGCTGACAAGTGAAGCTTATTGGTAAGGCCAATGCTTGCAAAATATCATCGCAGTTTTCGACCAGTTGCGCTCCTTGCTTAATCAAGTGATGACAGCCTTTGGCCATCACATTATTCACTGTGCCCGGCACCGCTAAAACGTCTCTATTTTGCTCCATCGCATAACGCGCAGTGATAAGTGAGCCGCTTTTTAGGGCTGCTTCAACCACTAATACCGCCAGGCTTAAGCCGCTAATAATGCGATTGCGCTGCGGGAAATGCTCACGCCTTGGCGGCTGATTAAAACCAAACTCGGTGACTAAAGCACCTTTCTCAACAATCGCTTCTGCTAGTTTTTTATGCCTTGCTGGATAGACCTTATCCATGCCGTGCGCCAAAACGGCGATGGTTGTTCCTTGTGCTTGCAAAGCACCTTGGTGAGCGTGGCCGTCTACACCTAAAGCCAAACCACTGGTAATGCTTAAGCCTGCTAAACTCAGTGCCTCACTCCATTGCTGGCTAATTTGATTTGCTAAAGGGCTGGATTTGCGTGAGCCAACTACCGCTAGCTGCATGTTTTGTAAGCAGGTGATTTGGCCTTTAACATACAGCAGTATAGGTGGCTGGTGAATTTCCGCCAATAAAGCAGGGTAGTGGGGGCTGTCCAAAGTAAGGATATGTACGCGCTCTTTTTCTGCTTGCGCTGCTATTTGCTCTGCTTGTTGGTAGAGCGGATGCGATTGGCCCTGCTTTTGTAAACTGCGGATAGCACTTTGCATCTCTACAGGTACGCCTTGCAAATCTTCTGCCTGCAATAATTGCTGCGGCAAGGTAAAGCATTGCAGCAACTGATGCGCGAGCTTATCGGTTTGCTTTGGGAGCTGCTGAAATATCAACCAAGACAGTAATTGCTGATCATCATCCATAACGACCTTTCCTTATCGCTAAAAAAAGGCCCTTACGAGCCTTTTTTAAACGTTAATACGCAGAGTTTTAAGGGTTTTGTACTTTATCACCCACCGCCAACGCTAAGCTCGTTTCTAGCACTATGCCCAACGATAGCTTATCAAACACGCGAAATACCATTAACAAACCGGCTTTACGACCGGGCAATTGTACGGTTTGCTTTTTGACATTGTCACGCACCACTTCGCCAACTTTTCTGATCTCTAAGACATCCCCAGCCTGCAAGCCTTCGCGCTCGCCTTGGTTGAGAATAACCACACTCATCTTACCAGCATTTCTTAGCGCGCCCTCAACAGCAATGATCTGCCCGCTGATTTTGGTATTGGGCGACTTAGGTGTAAATGAGGATGATAGGCTACCGATTTCACTGGCCAATAGACGATCGCCAACACGCACTTCTTCTGCTGAGCGATTGACAACAAAAGTACCTACATCCTCATTCATATCTAATTGACGAATTGAGGCAATATCACGTGCTTGCATGCCCAAAATTTCTTTGGTCACAGGATCTTGGTAAATATCGCCTGCACGATAAACACCATAAGCGCTAACACCTTCCTTGAAATCGCCACGCGCATAAACTTGGTCGCCTGCACCGGCTAGAATACGCTTATCTTCACTAGCAAGGATATACGGTGCGTCTTCTAAAATTTTTGCATTCTCGATAATGCGACTTTTACTTAAGAAAGCATTGATTTTTTCTAAGGGTATGGCCGGAATAGCCGCATGTAAAGGCTGCGTACGCATCTCTGCTAATAACTTAACAGGGCCACGTTCTGCTACAATGACCTTAGGCTGCCCGTTAATTTTTACCAAGCGTAGTTTATCGCCTGGGTAAATAAGGTGAGGGTTTTCTATTTGTGGGTTAATATGCCACAGGTCTGGCCAAAGCCAAGGATCTTTCAAGAATAAACTGGAAATATCCCAAAGCGTATCGCCTTTTTGAACAATGTGGGTATCTGGGTGATCACTTCTTAACTGCACCTCATCTGCAAGGGACACAGCGCTCAGGCAGATAAACAGGATTCCTATTAATATTTTTCTCATATTGTTATCCTTGTGCTTCGCTCTTTGCTAGGGATATTGTATTGCTACATAGTAGATCAAGTATTCGATAATATACAATGCGATATAATACCGCATGTGACTTTACCTTAGTTGCGTACATATTCACAAGTTTTCACTGAACGATCATGGCCTTAGCAGTCAAAATTAAAGTTTTTAATGATTTAATGGTATGTAATCATGGCACTATTACCCATTCTTGAGTTCCCCGATCCGCGTCTACGTACCGTGGCAAAGCCTGTTGAGCTGTTTGACGAGGAATTATTACGTCTTGTCGACGATATGTTTGAAACCATGTACGAAGCGCCCGGCATTGGTCTTGCGGCCAGCCAAGTTAACGTGCACAAACAATTGATTGTAATCGATGTTAGCGAAGATAAAGACCAGCCTTTGGTGTTTATTAACCCGAAAATTACTATATTGGATGAAACACCCGAGCCTTATGATGAGGGCTGCTTATCCGTACCCGGATTTTATGAAACCGTTGAACGGCCTAAAAAAGTGCGCGTTGATGCATTCGATGCCCACGGTAAAGCTTTTAGTCTAGAAGACGATGGCTTACTGGCTGTTTGTATTCAGCACGAGATAGACCACCTAAAAGGCAAACTGTTTGTTGATTATATATCGCCTTTAAAACGTAATCGCATTCGCGATAAATTAGAAAAACTTCACCGCCAACAGGTGCAATAAGCATGTCTGATTTTTCCATTGTATTTGCTGGTACGCCCGATTTTGCCGCCCAGCATTTACAAGCTTTGCTCGATGCGAACATTGCCGTCGATGCTGTTTACAGCCAGCCTGATCGCCCAGCGGGTAGAGGTAAAAAACTACAAGCCTCTGCCGTAAAGCAAGTCGCTTTAGCGCATCAGCTAGCCGTGTATCAACCCTTAAACTTTAAAGATCCCGACGATGTTGCACAATTGGCAGCGCTGAAGCCGGATTTACTTATTGTTGTCGCTTACGGTTTATTATTGCCCCAATCTGTCCTGGATATTCCACGCTTAGGCTGTATTAATGTGCACGCTAGCTTATTACCCCGTTGGCGCGGCGCGGCACCTGTCGAGCGCGCGATTGAAGCGGGTGACAAAGAAACCGGCGTTACCATTATGCAAATGGATAAAGGTTTAGATACCGGCGATATGCTACATAAGGTGACTATTGCCATTAGCCCACAATGCACCGGCGATAGTTTACGCCAACGTTTAGCGAACACCGGCAGCCAAGCACTGGTTACCATGGTAAAACAGCTCCAGCAGGATGCCGTGATCGGTGAGAAACAGGACAACTCTCTGGCCAATTACGCACACAAGCTCAGCAAGGCAGAAGCACAAATCGATTGGCAGCAGCCTGCCACTGATCTCGCGTTAAAAATACGGGCTTTCAATAGCAGCAATGTTTGTTACAGCCAGTATGAGGGTTTACGCATTCGCATCTGGCAAGCCGAAGCACAGCCTAAAACACACAGCCAACCCGCCGGTGAAATTTTACGTGTCGATAAGCAGGGCGTTCTTGTCGCTTGCGGTGAAGGTGCTTTATTGCTTAATGAATTACAATTACCGAATGCGCGAAAAATGCCAATAACAGCCATACTTAATGGCCGTGCCGATTTATTCCAATCAGGAAAACACTTTGTCTAAACGCCCGCAGTATGGCGCACGTAGCGCTGCAGCCTTGGCTTTAAAAGCCGTATTAGCGCAAAAACAATCGTTGGATCACAACATTGCTAACGCCAGCAAGCACCTCGCGGCCAATGATATTAGCTTAGCCAAGGCCTTATGCTTCGGTGTTCTGCGTCACTACGAAAGTTTAAGCGCGCAAATAGACCCTTTACTAGAGAAACCCCTGCGCAATAAAGACTACGATATTTATGCCTTATTATTAATCGGTGCTTATCAGCTGTCAGCCATGCGCATGCCTGCTTATGCAGCTTTAGATAGCGTCGTTAAAGCGAGCCGTGAACTTAAAAAGCCGTGGGGCTCAGGCCTCATCAATGCTGTTTTGCGCAAGCTGCAGCTGCAAGCACCCATAACACTTTCTGCGCAACTTAAAAGCGAGCATCCTGTTTGGCTTTTCAATGCCATACAACAAGCATGGCCGGAACATGCAGAAGCGATTTTTGATGCTAACAATACCGAACCTCCCCTATGCTTGCGGATAAATATACAAAAAACCAATCGCGCGGATTACTTACAGCAATTGGCTGATGCGGGCATTCAGGCCAGCGCTGGTAAACTGGCTGAATCAGCTGTCTATATTCACGACAAGCCTAGTGATATTACC
>SMEQ01000259.1_pt1 | contig 37717 bp, 37 predicted proteins | sample 2456281 | NCBI WGS metagenome assembly SMEQ01 (sample SAMN10132596, study PRJNA489261) | soil metagenome | isolation source: day1 antibiotic-loamy sand soil ammended with raw manure from dairy cow... | place: USA | collected 2015-04-01
AATCGTTTTGGTCTAGAATTAGGAACAATGGCAAAATTTCCAGAAGGAATAACTCCTGTGTGGGAGACGTTTTAATTATGAGTGAATATATAGAAATACATCCTGAAAACCCGCAGCCACGTTTAATTAAACAAGCAGCGGAAATAATTCGTAAAGGTGGCTTGGCGGTTATACCCACCGATTGCGCTTATGCGCTGGTCTGTGGTTTAGGCAATAAAAAAGCCGTTGATCAAGTGATTAAAATGCGTAAGTTAGGCGCTAAACATAACTTTACTATTTTATGCCAAGACTTATCTGAGCTGTCTTACTTTGCCAAAGTAGATAACAGCCGTTATCGCTTGTTAAAAGCCCATACCCCGGGTGCTTATACTTTTATATTAGACGCAACCCGCGAAGTACCACGCTTATTGATGCATCCTAAAAAGCGCACCATCGGTATTCGTGTTCCTGGTAACCTAATTGCCCGTGCCCTATTAGAGGAGTTGGGCGAACCTATTATGAGTAGCTCGCTGATTATGCCTGGTGATGATATTCCTTTAGCCGACCCTTATGAAATTAACGAGCAGCTTGGCCACGAGTTAGATTTAATCATTGATGGCGGCTTTTGTGGTGTTGAGGCGACTACTGTTATCGATATGACCAGTGATGACATAGTGGTCGCACGCCAAGGCCTTGGCGATGCCAGCGCGTTTTTATAATTAAAACGAATCATAAAAACGCTTTTTTGCTTACTGTATTGCCAACCCAATAACCTGTATCATGTTTTCTTTTGTTGTTTGATATAGAGGTTTCATGAGTAAGCGAAAAGAGCGTATTTTAACGGGTATTACCACCACGGGTACTCCCCATTTAGGCAACTACGTTGGTGCAATTCGTCCAGCGATAACAGCCAGTAAAAACCAAGATAATGAAGTTTTTTATTTTATGGCGGATTTTCATGCCTTAATTAAAAACCAAGATCCTCAAGCGGTACATCAATCCAGTATGGAAATTGCGGCTACTTGGTTAGCTTTAGGCTTGGATACCAATAACGCTACTTTCTATCGCCAATCCGATATCGCCGAAATCCCCCAGCTTACTTGGATACTTAACTGTATCTGCGCAAAGGGTTTGTTAAACCGCGCCCATGCTTATAAGGGTGCAGTCGATGCTAACCTTGCTGAAGGCGAAGACCCAGACAAAGCCATCACCATGGGCTTATTTAGTTACCCTGTATTAATGGCAGCGGATATTTTAATTTTCGGCGCCAACAAAGTGCCAGTAGGGCGCGACCAAATCCAACATATCGAAATGGCGCGTGATATGGGGCAACGTTTCAATCATATTTACGCTAACAAAGAGCCTCTGTTTACCATGCCTGAAGCGATGGTTGATGATAACGTCGCTTTGCTACAAGGTTTGGATGGCCGTAAAATGAGTAAGAGCTATGGTAATACCATCCCTTTATTCTTAGCAGAGAAAAAGCTGCAAAAAAGCATCAATAAAATAGTCACCAACTTACAAGAACCCGGTGAGCCGAAAGACCCTGAAACCTCTGCCGTGTTTCAAATTTATCAAGCCTTTGCTAATGCCGAACAAACCACAGAAATGCGCCAAGCTTATGCCGACGGCATTGGTTGGGGTGACGCTAAAAAGCGCCTGTTTACCTTGGTAAATGAAGAGGTGGGCGAAGCGCGCGAACGCTACAATGAGTTGTTGTTACGACCAGCCGATATAGAAGAAATATTACAGCAAGGCGCACAAAAAGCCCGCGCGGTAAGTGCCCCTATGTTAGACAAAGTGCGTGAAGCAATAGGGCTTCGTTCATTTAACGTGCCGCATTAAGAGCGCAACTTAGCTTATGACTACCGCCCGTCAACATGAAATGCCTTTTGCCTTAGTGTTAGGTCAGCCGCTGACGCAGCTGCCGTTGGATCTTTATATTCCACCGGATGCCTTAGAGGTGATATTAGAGCAGTTTGAAGGGCCGTTAGACTTATTGCTGTATCTTATTCGTAAGCAAAATTTAGATATTTTAGAAGTAAACGTCTCGGAAATCGTCGATCAGTACATTCTCTATATTGATATGATGCAGTCTATGCACTTAGAGCTAGCCTCAGAATACTTAGTGATGGCGGCTATGCTGGCTGAAATAAAAAGCCGCATGCTGTTACCACGCAATCAGGGTGACGGAGAAGACGAAGAAGAAGATCCACGTGCTGAGTTATTACGTCGATTGCAAGAATACGAACGCTTTAAAGACGCTGCTGAAGAGCTAGATCAGCTGCCTCGCTTAGAACGTGATACTTTTACTGGTGTTATTGATACGCCCGATCGTATTCAAGAACGTATTCATCCAGAAGTGGATATGCAAGAATTAATGCTGGCGTTTGCACTTGTTTTAAGACGCACCGAACGCTTCGAAAGTCATGAGGTAAAGCAAGAGCAATTGTCTACCCGTGAGCGCATGAGTGAGGTGCTAAGGCGACTGCAAGGTGGGCATTTCGTTACTTTTACCGCTTTGTTCGACCCGCAAGAAGGTCGATTAGGAATAGTAGTCACTTTCTTGGCATTGTTAGAGTTAATTAAAGAGTCGCTGGTGGATATAGTGCAGCAGCAAACCTTTGGTTTAATTCACGTACGCTTGCGTCAAGAACGTTCGCAAGACAGCCCAGACTTCGCTGAATATGCCGAGGATAACGCATGAGTCAGCTTATAAACCAAGTACCACTGAAATATATTTTAGAGGCCGCCATGATGGCCGCCGGTGCGCCTTTGTCGTTAGAGCGCATGCAAGGCTTGTTTGAAGAAAACCAGCAGCCTACTAATGCAGAGCTAAAAGCAGCAGTTGCCGAGCTACAGCAAGACTTAGATGGTCGTGGTATTGAATGTGTAGAAGTAGCATCAGGCTTTCGTTTACAAGTACGTAGCCAAGTTGCCCCATGGGTAGCTAAATTATGGGAAGAAAGGCCGCAACGCTACTCAAGAGCCTTGTTAGAAACCTTAGTATTAATTGCCTACCGACAACCTATTACCCGTGGTGATATTGAAGATGTGCGCGGTGTGGTGGTTAGCTCCAATATCATCCGCACATTGATAGAGCGTGAGTGGGTGCGGGCGGTGGGGCATAGAGAGACGCCAGGTCGTCCAGCTCTGTATGCGACCACTAAAGAGTTTTTAGATTATTTTGGTTTAAAAAGCCTAGACGAGCTGCCAACTTTAATGGAAATTAAAGAGCTGGAAGATTTAAACCGTAAGCTTGAATTGGGCGATGAGGCCGAAGCTAAAAAAGAGCCTGCACAAGAATATGATTTTAGTGCTGCCGACGATAGCGATAGAGTCGATGTCTTGCTTGAAACAGAAGAAGATTTAGCTCAGGCGGCTGATATAGTCGCCCGAGTAGAGAGTAATTTGTTTGGTTTAACCGCCGCCGAGCGTGCTGAGTCAGACGCAGAAGTAAATGATGTATTAACCAGCTTACGCAGTAAGCATAGAGAAGGCACGCTGGAAAGCGCCCAGGAGAAAAAAGATGACTGAACGTGTACAAAAATTATTAGCGGTGGCAGGTGTAGCGTCGCGTCGCGAGTTAGAGCGTTGGATTACTGAAGGCCGTATTACCGTCAATGGTGTGGTTGCTAAATTAGGCGACAAAGCCAGCCCTGAAGATGATATCCAAGTCGACGGACGCAAGGTTAAAACTGAAGAAGCGGGTCAAAGTACTCGCATCATCGTTTATAACAAGCCGTTAGGCGAAGTCTGTACGCGTTCTGACCCTGAAGGTCGTCCAACCGTCTTCGATCACCTACCTAAGACCAAAGGCGAGCGTTGGGTTAACGTTGGTCGTTTAGATATAAACACCAGTGGTTTGCTGTTGTTTACTACCGATGGTGCGCTTGCCAATAAACTAATGCATCCCTCAGGCGGCGTTGATCGTGAATATGCAGTGCGTGTTCGCGGTGAAGTCGATGACGACATGATTAAGCGCCTCAAAGCAGGTGTGCAGCTTGAAGATGGTGTTTCTCGCTTTACCGATGTTCAATTCTTCGATGGTGAAGGCCAGAACAAGTGGTTCCATGTGGTATTAATGGAAGGTAAAAACCGCGAAGTGCGTCGCTTATGGGAAAGCCAAGGCGTTACCGTTAGTCGCCTAAAGCGTGTGCGTTACGGCTGTGTGTTCTTGCCAGCACGAATTCCGGTGGGTACTTGGGTTGAAATGAACCAAAGAGAAGCCAACGACCTCTACGACTTAGTAAAAGTGGCGCGTAAACCCGTTAAGCTTAAGTCAGTTCAAGAGAAGGAAGGTTTTGTACGTCAAGCTATGCGTCAAAAAGTACGTCAAGAAGCTGGCAGGCCAAATAAACGTAAGCCATCTTAACGCTGATTGGTTGAAATAAAGGGTAGCTCTTTGCTGCCCTTTGCAGTCAAAATTACAATAGGTGAAATCGGTTATATTGCATGCCGATAAGCTCATTAAATAAAGCTATAAAATATAAAAACACTGAGGCAGCAGTTAGGTATCCCATTGATTTGTGGTATCATTGCCGCCTTTAATTAGCCTCGCATACTTAAATACAAAGAACCAACAGTCTGCGAGTTAACACATGGAATACCGACCGCTAGTGATTAGCCTGGTCTAATAATACGAGCCAAAAATCTATGGGTGAGTTAACCAAACAAGTTTTACCAATTGCCATCGAAGACGAGCTTAAACAGTCCGTGCGCGACGGTTTAAAGCCAGTACACAGGCGTGTGCTGCACGCCATGAACGTGCTGAACAACGACTGGAATAAGCCCTACAAAAAATCCGCCCGTGTGGTGGGTGATGTGATCGGTAAATACCACCCCCATGGTGATACGGCCGTCTATGACACTATCGTACGTATGGCGCAAAGTTTCTCTATGCGCTACACCTTAGTTGACGGTCAAGGTAACTTTGGCTCGGTCGACGGTGACCGCGCAGCGGCCATGCGTTATACCGAAATTCGTATGAAAAAAATCAGCCATGACATCTTGGCTGATATCGACAAGGAAACCGTTGACTGGGTAGACAACTACGACGGTACTGAAAGAATTCCAGATGTAATGCCTACCCGTATTCCTAACTTGTTAGTAAACGGTTCCTCCGGTATTGCGGTAGGTATGGCTACTAACATACCACCACATAACCTAGGCGAAGTACTCGATGGTTGTTTGGCATTGGTTGATAATCCCGATTTGGATATTGACCAACTAATGGAATACATTCCTGGTCCAGACTTCCCTACAGGTGCCTTTATTAATGGCCGTGATGGCATTATTGAAGCTTACCGCACCGGTCGTGGCCGTATTTACTTACGTGCTCGCCATCATTTTGAAGAAGATGAGCGCAACGGCAAAGTCAGCATTATATTTACCGAAATTCCTTACCAGCTTAATAAGTCCAGATTGCTGGAACGCATTGCTGAACTGGTTAAAGAAAAGAAAATTGAAGGCATTACCGAATTACGTGATGAGTCAGACAAAGACGGTATGCGTGTAGTTGTTGAATTGCGTCGTGGCGAAATGCCAGAGGTTACTCTAAACAACCTATTTGCCCAAACTCAACTACAAGGTGTGTTTGGTATTAACACGGTTGCCTTGGTTGATGGTCAGCCACGTATTCTAAACCTAAAGCAACTGCTTGAAGCGTTCATTAAGCACCGCCGAGAAGTGGTCACCCGTCGTACCATTTTCGAACTGCGTAAAGCGCGTGAGCGTGGTCACTTGCTTGAAGGTTTAGCGCTTGCTTTAGCTAACATCGATCCAATCATTGCGCTAATTAAGAGATCACCAACAGCTACCGAAGCCCGCGATGAATTGATCGCTACCGCTTGGTTGCCAGGTGACGTTACGGCAATGCTAGAACGTGCTGGCGAAGACGCCTGTCGCCCAGACGACCTGCCAGAAGAATACGGCTTCCGTGATGGTAAGTACTACTTATCACCAGCTCAAGCACAGGCTATTTTAGACTTGCGCTTACAAAAACTAACTGGCCTTGAGCATGAAAAACTGATTGAAGAGTATCAGATCAAGATTGTTGAAATTGCCGGATATTTAGAAATCCTAGGCAGTGCTGATCGTTTAATGGAAGTAATACGTGAAGAGCTAGTCGCCATCCGTGCAGAATATGCGGACGAACGTAAAACTGAAATTATCTCGCAAAAGCGCGACCTGACCATGGCCGACTTGATTCCAGAAGAAACACTGGTATTAACCCTGTCCCATGGCGGTTACGCTAAGAATCAGCCGATGGACGCTTATCAAGCGCAAAAACGTGGTGGTAAAGGCCGTTCAGCGACTTCTGTTAAAGACGAAGACTTTGTTGAACACATGCTGGTGGTTAACAGTCACGATACCGTATTGTGCTTTACCGACAAGGGTAAAGTGTACTGGTTAACCGTATACGATATTCCACAAGCCAGCCGTAATGCCAAAGGTCGTCCAATTGTGAACGTACTTAACTTGGATGAAGGCGAACGTATTACTACCATTTTACCGGTCGACGAATACAGCGAAGATCGCTTTGTGTTTATGGCAACGGCTCACGGTACCGTGAAGAAAACCACCTTAGACCAATTTAGCCGTCCGCGTTCAGTAGGTTTAATTGCCTGTGAGTTGAACGAAGGCGATTACCTCATTGGTGCCACCATTACCGATGGCAGCCAAGAAATTCTAATGCTGACCGACGCAGGTAAAGCCGTACGCTTTAAAGAAACGGATGTGCGTGCAATGGGCCGTAGTGCTCGTGGTGTACGCGGGATTAGACTGAAAGACGACCAGCGCGTTATTTCCTTAATCGTACCTCAAGAAGGCGGTACCATCTTAACGGCATCCCAGCGTGGATTCGGTAAACGTACTAATGTAGATGAATTCGCTACTAAAGGCCGTGGTACTCAAGGTGTTATCGCTATGATCGTTAACGACCGTAATGGTCCAATGGTTGGTGCAGTACAAGTCTTTGAAGAAGACGAAGTGATGCTGATCAGCGACCAAGGCACTTTAGTACGTACCCACGTAAACCAAGTGTCAGTGCTAGGTCGTAATACTCAAGGTGTTACCTTAATTAAGGTAAATGCCAAAGAGAAATTAGTCGGAGTTGCTCCTATTTATGATACCGATGAAGAAGGTGCAGAAGAAGGCCTAGACGATGGCGGTGACGACGAGTAACCGCTAAAACTGTACTAAAAAACCCCTTGAACGCCTCTGCTTAATTATTTAAGTAGGGGCATCCCTCTTTTATTGAACCAAGAGAGCAATTGTAAATGACCAGAGCGTATAACTTTTGTGCCGGTCCGGCTGCTTTACCACTTTCTGTTTTAGAACAAGCCCGCGACGAAATCACTAACTGGCGTGGAAAAGGCCTTTCTGTAATGGAAATGAGCCACCGTGGTGACGATTATCAAAGCATCGCTATTGAAGCCGAACAAGATTTACGTGATTTACTCAATGTACCAGCAAACTACAAGATACTGTTTATGCAAGGTGGAGCGAGCAGTCAGTTCAGCACCATTCCCATGAACTTTTTCCGTGGTGCGCCAGAAGACTATCAGGCCGACTATATAGTAACTGGGCAATGGTCAAGCAAAGCAGCTAAAGAAGCTCAGCGTTATGGCAAAGTAAATATCGCTGCCAGCACTGAAGGTAATAACTATTCCTCAGCGCCCACTCAGGCGGAGCTTAAGTTAAACCCTAAGGCCAGCTATGTGCATTACACCCCTAACGAAACCATTGGTGGTGTTGCTTTTGACTATATTCCAGATACAGGTGATGTACCGCTCATTGCCGATTACTCTTCCAGTATTCTGTCTGAACCATTAGACGTAACCAAATTCGGTATGATCTACGCTGGCGCCCAAAAGAATATTGGCCCAGCCGGTTTGTGTGTAGTGATTGTGCGTGAAGACTTATTAGGCCATACCATTGCCGGTACGCCGACTATGATGGACTACAAAGTTCAGGCCGATAATGCTTCTATGTACAACACCCCGCCTACCTATAGCTGGTACTTAGCTGGCTTGGTGTTTAAATGGTTGAAAGAGCAGGGCGGCTTAGCTGCCATGGCAGAGCTGAATCAGCGCAAAGCCAAAAAATTCTACAACTATATTGATAACAGTGAGTTTTATACAAACCCAGTCGCCATCAACAACCGTTCATTAATGAACGTGCCATTTAGCTTGGCCGACAGCAAATTAGACAAGCTGTTTTTAGCTGAAAGCGAAGCAGCAGGCTTGTTGAATTTAGCCGGTCATCGCAGCGTCGGTGGTATGCGTGCTTCTATTTACAATGCTGTGCCCGAAGAGGCGGTTGATGCTCTGATTAAGTTTATGCAAAACTTTGCCCAGAAACACAGCCAGTAACTAAACGGACAGCGCCTTAGGTGTGCTTCAACAATAACTTAAAGATTTAGGAAGGCACCTAAGCATTCCGCAGTATAGAGACTATGAGCGAAGCCCAAGAGTTAGAAAAACTAAGACTGCAAATAGACAGCTTAGTGGTTAAGCATAAATACGCTCAGCCCGGTGAGCATGTGGTGTTTTACCGCCCCGAGCGCGAAGCCCAAGTATTGCGTAACGTCATGGAGCGCAACCAAGGTCCATTGTCTGATAAAGCCATGGCTACCTTGTTTCGTGAAATTATGTCGCAGTGCCTGGCATTAGAAGAGCCAATGCACGTCGCTTTCTTAGGGCCAGAAGGCACTTTTACTCAGCAGGCTGCAGTTAAACACTTTGGTCAAGGTGCTATCTGTAACTCGCAAAGCACCATTGAAGAAGTTTTTCGTGAGGTAGAGCGTGGCTCTGCTCATTACGGCGTGGTACCGGTTGAAAACTCAACCGAGGGTTTAGTCACTCACACCCACGATAGCTTTATCGACTCCAGCTTAAAGATTTGCGGCGAAGTCACTTTGCCCATTCATCATAACTTATTAGTCAAAGATGCTAATCAAACCATTACACGTATTTATTCGCACAGCCAATCGTTAGGGCAGTGTCGTGGTTGGTTAGATAAGCATTATCCGAAAATAGAGCTCGTTGCTGTCAACTCGAACGCTGAAGCAGCGCGTATAGCTGCACAAGAGCCTGACAGCGCCGCTATTGCCGGTCTTATTGCAGCTCAGACTTATGACCTACATGTACTGGCCGCCAATATCGAAGACCGTACTGACAACACCACGCGTTTCTTAATTATTGGGCGAGAAGAAACACAGTCCAGCGGTAAAGATAAAACCTCCATCCTAATTGCCAGCCGTAACCAGCCAGGAGCTTTATATAACCTGCTTGAGCCCTTTCACCAAGCCGGTATTAGCTTAACTCGAATTGAGACACGCCCCGCGCGCAGTGGTGCTTGGAGTTACGTCTTCTTTATTGATTTTGAAGGTCATTGTTTAGATCAGGATATCACTCCTGTTTTAGATAAATTACGCGAGCAGGCTATCGACTTTAAATGGTTGGGTTCGTATCCTAAGGCCGTACTTTAGGGTGAATCGGTATTTTGAATACGGTTTGATTGGTTAACGCATATAAACGCTAGCAAGGTTTTTAAACTTATTATGACCACAAATTTTAAGCAGTTAGCCGTTACCGGCGTACAGAGTTTGCAGCCATACCAACCCGGCAAACCTATCGACGAGTTAGCCCGTGAGTTTGGCTTAAACGAAGAAGATATTATTAAACTGGCCAGTAATGAAAACCCTTTAGGCCCTAGCCCTAAAGTACTGGCACAGACGGTGCTGGTTTTGAGCTCAAGCAAGCAATAAGCAATAAATTTGGCTTACAAAAAGAACAAATCACCCTAGGCAACGGCTCCAGTGATATTTTAGATTTATGACTTAGATGCCATGGCTGCAGCCATTAACGACAAAACCCGTGTTGTTTTTGTTACTAACCCTAACAACCCTACTGGCACTTGGGTTAATAAAAACGACCTTATCAGCTTCCTTAATAAGGTACCGGCCAATGTCTTAGTGTTGCTAGACGAAGCCTATTTTGAATACGTACAAAACGCTGATTATCCTGATGGTTTAAGCCTGTTATCTGCTTACCCTAATTTAGTGGTTGCTCGTACCTTTTCTAAAGCCTATGGCCTAGCCGCCATGCGTGTCGGTTACGGTGCCTCCAGTGTAGAAGTTGCCGACCTATTAAACCGTGTGCGCCCACCCTTTAACGTCAACTCGTTGGCCTTGGTAGCAGCCACAGCCAGTTTGAGTGATGACGATTATGTGCAACGCAGCATTGTAGAAAATAGCAAAGGTATGCAGCAACTAGAAGCGGCTTTTAACGAGCTAAATATAGAATATATTCCTTCCGTAGCTAACTTTATTGCCTTTAAAATACCCAGCCCACTTAAGGCGGCTGAGGTGTTTCAGCAGTTGTTAGCCAAAGGCGTTATCGTGCGCCCCGTTGCCGGCTACGAAATGCCCGACTACTTGCGTGTATCCATAGGTACCACGCAAGAGAATCAAGGCTTTATTGCAGCATTTACCCAGGTATTGGCGTGAGCTTTATTATTCCGCGTATTGCCGTTATCGGCTTAGGCCTGATTGGCGGCTCTTGGGTAAAAGCACTGCGCACACGTGAGCATGTCAGTGTAGTTACCGGCTTTGATACCAACCTTGAAGCGATGCAAGCGGCAAAAGCTCAGGGCGTGATAGATTTTTACCATCAAGACATTGCTAAAGTAGTGCAGGGCGCAGACTTAGTTATTTTGTCTGTGCCTATTTTAGCCATCAGAACCGTACTCGAAAGCATTGCCCCACATATAGGCACACAGACGGTACTGACCGACGTCGGCTCGGTGAAGGGATATGTCGCCGCCGATGTCGACTCTGTATTCGGTGAGGGTTTTAGTCGTTTTGTTTTAGGCCACCCAATAGCCGGTTCCGAGCGTAGTGGCGTTAGTGCCATTGATGAAAACCTGTTCGAACGCCATAAGGTCATTCTTACGCCGCAAGCCCATACCGAAGAAGCTGCTCTGGCAATGGTTAAAAAAGCGTGGCAAGTAGTAGGCGCTAACGTCGAAATCATGGAAATAAAACACCATGACGAAGTTCTGGCCGCTACCAGCCATTTGCCGCATTTGTTGGCTTACTCATTGGTCGATACTTTAGCCAGTAACCACGAAAACAAACAAATATTTAATTACGCCGCTGGTGGCTTCCGCGATTTTACGCGTATAGCGGCCAGTAGCCCGGTGATGTGGCGTGATATTTTCAAAGCCAACAAAGAACCGATACTCGCTACACTCGATCTATTCAATCAAGACTTAAAACTATTGCGCCAAGCGATTGCCGAAGATGACAGTACTACTGTTATGGGTGTACTCACCCGAGCAAAAGTAGCGCGCGATCATTTCTCTAAGATTTTGGCCCAAAGGGCTTATATGGAACCAACGAACATGGCCTCAGTAACCTATATTGCGAACCCCTCTCACACATTTAAAGGCACTTTTCGTGTGCCCGGGGACAAATCCATTTCGCATCGCTCTATCATGTTGGGCTCGATTGCCGAAGGCACTACCCATGTTGAAGGATTTTTAGAAGGTGAAGACAGTCTTGCTACTTTGCAGGCGTTTCGCGACATGGGTGTAGTTATCGAAGGCCCGCATGAAGGCAAAGTCACCATTCACGGTGTCGGCTTACATGGTTTAAAAGCCGCCCCCGGCCCCATTTACTTAGGTAACTCGGGTACGTCCATTCGTTTACTGGCGGGTTTGTACGCAGGCCAAGCATTTAATACAGAAATGACCGGTGACGCCTCTCTTTCTGTGCGTCCAATGAATCGTGTCGCCGAGCCATTACGCTTAATGGGCGCCAAAATTGAAACCGCAGAAGCGGGTCGACCGCCCTTAAAGATATCATCGGCTAAGTTAAAGGGTATTCACTACGACTTACCCATGGCCAGTGCTCAAGTAAAAAGCTGTGTGTTATTGGCAGGCTTGTATGCTGAAGGGGAAACCTCAGTCACCGAACCTGCGCCAACGCGCGACCATACCGAGCGTATGCTTAAAGGCTTTGGTTACCCAGTCGAAGTCAACGGTAGCACCGTACGTATTCAGTCGGGTGGTAAATTAACCGCTACCCATATTGATGTACCTGGTGACATCTCTTCAGCGGCCTTCTTGATGGTTGCCGCCAGCATTGCTGAAGAAGCCGACGTTACATTAGAACACGTGGGTATTAATCCTACCCGTATTGGTATTATCAATATTTTGCGCGCTATGGGTGGTCGTGTTGAGGTGCTAAACGAACGTGAAGTTGGCGGAGAGCCCGTCGCTGATATTCGTGTGCGTAATGCCGACTTGAAAGGCATTCATATTCCTGAAGACCAAGTACCGTTAGCGATAGATGAGTTTCCTGCTCTGTTTATTGCGGCTGCTTGTGCGGAAGGTGAAACCGTATTAACCGGCGCAGAAGAACTGCGCGTTAAAGAAAGTGATCGCATCCAAGTAATGATTGATGGTTTGCAACAAATGGGAATTGAATGTGAAGGCACAGCCGATGGTGCGATTATCCAAGGCATGGGCAAATACGGCTCTTTTGGCAAAGCGACCGTTGCCAGTCATCATGACCACCGTATTGCCATGAGCTTTACCGTGGCGTCGTTGCGTGCAGCAGAACCCATTACCATCAAAGACTGTCAGTTTGTTGCTACTTCCTTCCCAACTTTTGTTGACCTGTGTGAACAAGCAGGCATGCATGTGGATGTGTTAACAGTTAAATAAGACTGGAATTTGGTGCTGTTTGTTTAATAACTAAAGTAATTATTATGAATAAAATTATTACGATTGATGGCCCCTCTGGGGCTGGCAAAGGCACAGTCTGTGCTTTAATAGCGAAAGAGCTGGGTTGGCATTTGCTCGACAGTGGTGCTTTGTATCGTATTACTGGCTTAGCCGCTTCGCGTAAAAATATTGCCTTAGACAACGAAGATGAAGTAGCCCAAGTAGCCGCTAACTTAGAGGTCGAATTTAAACCATCGGCCAAGGGTGTGTCGGTAATATTGGAAGGTGACGACGTCAGTACTGCAATCCGTACCGAAGAAGTCGGTAGTTTGGCTTCACAAGTGGCTGTTTTACCTAAAGTACGCGCGGCATTGCTGCAGCGCCAGCGTGACTTTGCTATCGCACCGGGCTTAGTAGCCGATGGTCGTGATATGGGTACGGTGGTGTTTACTAACGCACCGGTAAAAGTATTTTTAACCGCCAGTGCCGAAGAAAGAGGGCAAAGACGTCATAAACAGTTGCTTGATAAAGGATTTCATGATAGTTTGCGCGCCCTTATCGAAGATATCCGAGCTAGAGATGAGCGTGATAGCAACCGAGCTATTGCCCCATTGAAGCCAGCGCAAGATGCTGTTGTCATTGATAGTACTTCATTAAGCATTGATGAAGTCTGTCAACAAGTAATGAATCTTGTCCGAAAAGAAGGACTGATCTGAGATGAAACCATAAAGTTAGCCGGCTCTACCGTTACACAGAGAAAGCTTTACTGGTTTTATAATTTTACCAACCCCAATTGACGGCCATTTGGAGATACTGCTTTTAAAAAGCAGAACAACATACAGGTACCAACCATGAGCATGAGCGAAAGCTTTGAAGCCCTCTTTGAAGAATCCCTTAAAGAATTAGACATGAAAACTGGCTCCATCGTAACTGGTGTAGTTGTCGATATCGACAGCGACTGGGTTACAGTGAACGCAGGTCTAAAATCTGAAGCAGTTATTCCACGCAGTCAATTCATCAACGAAAAAGGCGAACTAGAAGTAGCCATTGGTGATAGCACGCAAGTATCTCTTGAAGCCGTTGAAGATGGTTTCGGTGAAACTAAACTTTCACGTGAAAAAGCCAAGCGCGCTGAAAGCTGGATTGAGCTGGAAAAAGCATTCGATGCTGATGAAGTGGTTCTGGGTATCATCAACGGTAAAGTTAAAGGCGGCTTTACAGTCGAACTTAAGAACATCCGTGCTTTCTTACCGGGTTCTTTAGTAGACACTCGCCCTGTACGCGACACCGCGCACTTAGAAGGCAAAGAATTAGAATTTAAAGTAATCAAGTTAGATGCTAAGCGTAACAACGTGGTTGTATCTCGTCGCGCCATTCTTGAAGCTGCAAACAGCCAAGAACGTGAAGAATTACTAGCTAACCTACAAGAAGGCCAGTCTGTTAAGGGTATCGTTAAGAACCTAACTGACTACGGTGCTTTCGTTGACCTAGGTGGCGTAGATGGCTTATTGCACATCACAGACATGGCTTGGAAGCGTATTAAGCACCCAAGTGAAATCGTTGCTGTTGGCGACGAAATCGACGTTAAAGTATTAAAATTTGACCGTGAGCGCAACCGTGTTTCACTAGGTCTTAAGCAGTTAGGTGATGACCCATGGGTTAACATCAACGGCCGTTACCCTGAAGGCGCACGCGCTAAAGCAATCGTAACTAACTTAACAGACTACGGTTGTTTCGCAGAGCTAGAAGAAGGCGTTGAAGGTTTAGTTCACGTTTCAGAAATGGACTGGACTAACAAAAACATTCACCCAAGCAAAGTTGTTCAAGTTGGCGACGAAGTTGAAGTAATGGTATTGGACATCGACGAAGAACGTCGTCGTATTTCTCTAGGTATCAAACAGTGCACTGTTAACCCTTGGGAAGATTTCGGTACTAAGTTCAACAAAGGCGACAAAATCAGCGGTAAGATCAAATCTATCACTGACTTCGGTATCTTCATCGGTCTAGATGGCGGTATTGACGGCTTAGTTCACTTGTCTGATATTTCTTGGAACGAAAACGGCGAAGAAGCTGTTCGTAACTACAAGAAAGGCGATGAGCTAGAAACTGTTATTCTTTCAATCGACCCAGAGCGAGAGCGTATTTCTTTAGGCGTTAAGCAATTAGAAAGCGATCCATTCTCTGAGTACGTAGCTGAACACGACAAAGGCACTATCATTAATGGTAAAGTCATTGCCGTTGACGCTAAGTCAGCCACTGTTGAAATCATGGACGGTGTTGAAGCTATTCTGAAAGCGTCTGAAATCAGCCGCGACAAAGTAGAAGATGCACGTAACGTTCTGAACGAAGGTGATGCTGTTGAAGCAATCATTACTTCAGTTGATCGCAAAAACCGCATAATCAACATCTCAGTGAAGTCGAAAGATGAAGTTCCTACTAAAGCAGCTGTTAAAGAACAGCGTGTTAAAGCAGAAGCTGAAATCGCAGGTCCAACCACTATTGGTGACCTAATCAAAGAACAGATGAATCAAAAAGACTAATCTGATCTTATTAAAAAAACCCGCCTAGTGCGGGTTTTTTTATGCCTGTACTTTGCGCTCATTTTCCTATTTTAGTTTCCTGCAGCACTGCGTTCATCGTTTGCTTTCGATACAACGCTTGCAGGCACGCAGTAAGTACATCCATGTATACTCAGGTGCGCCATCCTTGGCGCACATGGCCTGTACGCGTTATTCCGAAAGGTTGACTTGCGCTGCTGGCTCCCTGCTTCCTGCAGCACTTCGTTCATCTGCCACTTTCGATACAACGCTTGCAGGCACGCAGCAAGTACATCCATGTATGCTCGGGCGCGCCATCCTTGGCGCACATGGCCTGTACGCGTTATACCGAAAGGTTGACTTGCGCTGCTGGCTCTCGGCTCTAAGCCCCAAGACCCAAGACCTTCTACCCCTTACTCTCCAAACAATAATTCATCCAAGACTTAATTCCCGTACTTAAATACTTTTGTTTTCTAACTATCAAGTACAGCTGTCTTTCAAGATTCCAGTTAGGAAGTTGTAAGTGCACTAAGCTGCCACGTTTAAAAGCATCTTCAAGCGTAATCGAAGACAAACAACCAATACCTAAACCCGCTTCCACCGCGCGTTTAATCGCTTCAGTATGCTGTAGCTCTAAAACAATATGCAGTTGCGGAAATAAACCATGCATTACTCGCTCAAATGCTTGGCGTGTACCAGAACCGGGCTCACGCATAATCCACTTAGCATTAATAATATCTTCTTTGCTGATAAATCCTTGCTGCTGTTGAATAACCGCTAATGGGTGCTCAGGTCGGCAAAAGATGGCCAACTCATCAGTGCGCCACGGATAAACAGTTAAGTCATGGTGATTGATATCACCTTCAATCAAACCAACATCCAATTCGTAATTAAGGACTTTTTCAACAATGTCATGGGTATTGGCAACGTGCAGACTAACGTAAGAGTCAGGAAAGTTTTCCATATACTTAGCAATTAAACGCACTGCCAAGTAATTACCAATTGAAAGGGTAGCTCCCACATTAATAGGTCCTGCTTCTGCATGCTTTAGTAAAGTACGGTCTAACTCTTCAGCTTGAGCTAGCAAGGCTTCTGCTTTGTTGCGTACAAACTGACCATGTTCGTTTAGCTGTAAGCGTTTGCCTATGCGGTCGAAGAGCTGGATGTCATAACGCTCCTCAAGCTCTTTTAAGGCACTGCTGGCAGCACTTTGTGACATGGACAACTGATTGGCTGCCTTGGTGAGGTTTTGTTCATGAGCGACTGCCAGAAACACTTCTAGTTGTCTTAGTGTGTAGCGCATAAATTGGATCTCCTGGCTGGTATTCGCTAAAATCGAATAAACATATTCAAATAAGTTAATTTACCGATAGTTTGGCCTAAGCTAGTATAGCCTGCAATGATATTCCATTTAGTTAGGTTGAGTGACTTCTTTATGAGCAAATTGATTAGTGAAACCGTTACCAGTGTTCACCACTGGAATGAAACATTATTTAGTTTTACTACTACACGTAGCCAAGGCTTACGTTTTAAGAATGGTCATTTCACTATGATTGGCCTAGAAATCGAAGATAAGCCATTGTTACGTGCTTACAGTATAGCCAGTGCCAACTACGAAGAAGAGATGGAATTCTTTTCTATTAAAGTACCTGATGGCCCGTTAACTTCTCATCTACAAAATTTAGCGATAGGTGATAAATTGCTGGTCGGTACTAAACCAGTTGGTACTTTGATTACTGATAGCTTACTGCCTGGTAAAAACTTATATTTATTGAGCACAGGTACTGGTCTTGCACCCTTTATGAGCATTATTAAAGACTTAGACGTTTACGAGCAGTATGACAAAGTCATCTTGACTCATGGTGTGCGTTGGGTGTCTGAATTGGCTTACCAAGACCGTATTCAAAATGAACTACCGAATAACGAATATTTTGGTGATATTGTTCGTGATAAATTAATTTACTACCCAACCGTTACGCGTGAGTCATATCGTAACCAAGGTCGTTTAACTAACTTACTTGCAACGGGTAAGCTAACCGAAGACATAGGTTTGCCGCCACTGGATCCTGAGAACGACCGCTTTATGCTTTGTGGTAGTCCGGCCATGCTGGACGACCTAACCACCATGTTAGACGGTTTGGGATTTAAAGAAGCGCGTGGTGGTAATGCCGGCCATTACGTTGTCGAACGTGCTTTTGTCGAAAAGTAGTAAGAATCTACGTATTACTTTCCTCAGCAGTGCTTAGTTGCTCGGCTATTTTCGGCACAACGCTAGCAGGCACGCAGCCAATACATTCTTGTATGCCCTTGTGCGCCATCATTGGCGCACAAGGTCTGTATGCGTTGCACCGAAACATTTCACATCTTCACATCTTCACATCTTCACATCTTCACATCTTCACATCTTCACATCTTCACATCTTCACATCTTCACATCTTCACATCTTCACAACCGAAGCTGCATTAACCTACCTAACAACTCAATGTGACAAAAAAATGCCGTTTTTGGAGGGCTTTATGTCGAATAGAAACTCTGTAGAAAGCGTTATGCGCAGCTTTCAATATGTCCAAGAGGTAGGTTTAAGCATTAAAGATGCTAACTATGAAATGGATAAAGCCGATTTAAAGTACTTGCTCGCTAATTTAACCTCAGCCATTGCCACCAGTAAAATGGAGCTAACTCTATTACAAGCTGAGTGCGAAGTTCGTAATGCTGAGTTAATACGAATGCATGAGGTGTTGTTGTATAAGGGTAATCTGCGCCGTCGAGGTGACGGATATTACAAAACTCTTAATGGTCAGCCTTATGGCCAACCTTACTGCTCTCACTGTTGGGAAAGTGATTTTAAAATGCTGCATTTGCATAATCGAATTTTAAGTAAGGATGTGCGCGTTTGCCCAAGCTGTAAAAATGAATTTCAGGCTATACGCACGCCATTTTTAGAAAGTCGTGGAGCTACAGTTTAATTACAAAAACGCTTTACAGTATTATATTAATACGTACTCTTAGCGCACCGTCCATTTTAGGGTACTTATTGTGAAGTCTCAGCTACTTTTTCTGTCATTTTTAACCATATGCAGTTTTTCCGTGGCGGAAGAAACAGGACAAGCAGGTGACTTGGCAGAAATAGCACCCGTTGAGTTGCTCGACGAAGATAAGTTGGGTGGCGGCTCATTGCTGCCACAATCTGGTCAGCCGCAGACAGAATCAATTACGGTCGAAATACTTTCAGACGAAGCATTCAAAGATTCAGTGCGTCGTTTGCCTCGGCTTATGGAAAGAGTAAGGGTTGAGAGCTTTGCCGCAGATAATCCTTATGTTCTTTTACCACATCGCCCAAATTATATGATGCCTGTTACTTGGTACAGCCACCCCAGAGAGCACTCGGTCATCACGCTGAACGAGAATAATGAAAGAGAAACCCAGCTTGGTGACTACGACAACGTGGAAGCTGTATTCCAACTGAGTATAAAATACCCCATAGCCTCAGGTGTTTTAGGTGACATGAGTCGCTTAGAAGTGGCTTATACCAACCGCTCTTTTTGGCAAATGTATAATGCTGATATTTCTCGCCCGTTTCGTGAAACCAACCATGAGCCTGAACTGATACTGTCTTGGCAAACACAAAATAAGTACATTGATTATGTCGCCACAACTTTAAACCATCACTCAAATGGTCAAAGCGGAAAGCTGTCACGCAGTTGGAATCGAGTAATTCTTGAAGCCGGTGCAGTGTTCTCTCACGGATTGCTGCATACCAAGTTATGGTGGCGCATACCAGAACCAAACAAACCAAAAAAATATGCTCCTTTGGGTGATGATAACCCCGATATTACCGATTACATGGGGCATGGAGAGGTGCAGTATGTGTTTGTTCATGGGGGCAATACTGCGTCGATAATGCTACGTAATAACTTAAAGTTTTCTAATAATAAAGGCGCGATAGAGCTAGGTTATAACTTCCCGATTCATAAACGCATTAAAGGTTATATTCATTACTTTAATGGTTATGGGGAAAGTTTGATTGACTACGATAGAAAGCAACAACGCATCGGTATTGGCATAAAGCTAAGTGACTGGTTGTAGCACTGTTCTACCAGTACAAATTAGCTGCTGACTAGAACGGACTCAGTGCCGCTACTACAGAGTTGTCTTTGATAATAATAGATTTCAACATCATCTTAGCCATGGCTTCTTCAAAGCTTTTATCACTTAAAGTGTAAATAGGACGTTCAGTGATGGCACTGGCTAAAATATCTTCAGTAAGTGCCTGTATCTGTGGCTTAAATGCTGCAGGTAAGTCGACAAAGTGAAACTCGGTCACACGTGGGTTATCGATGTAAAAGCTATGGTCCAATTGCTTGTAGCGTAATTTTCCATCGACCTTAATCCAGCCTTGGTGTTTGGTACCAAGCGCAGTCTGTACGATAACCTCAGTACGAATACTTAAACGTTGTTGTGCCGCCAGTAAGTCCAATACAGGGTCTTTTAAGGTTAACAAAAAAAGCCCTTGATCTTGGATAATAGGCATGTGGCTTTCGAGTTCTTTTTGCAAGCTCGTTTTGCTGAACGTTATATCTTGAGCAAGTGCATTTAAAGAAAAAAAGGCACTGACGAGTAATGTTATTATCGTTTTCATCGACGTAAACTCTTTATTTTCTGATCCGTTTGCCACTTCCAATACGCTACCAGTATTGAGGCGCTGATATTGTGCCAAATACTAAATAATGCCCCTGGCAACGCACTGGCAGGGCCAAAGAATTTAAAAGCTAGGGCAACCCCTAGGCCTGAGTTCTGCATACCAACTTCAAGGGCAATCGTACGGGCAACAACTTCCGGCTGACCGGTTAACTTAGCCAGTGCATAAGCAATGGCAAGACCTAACACGTTATGCAGCATCACAGCAATAACTAAGGCAAAACCTACTTCGGCTATATCGCTAGCGTTAACTGCCACCACAATACCAATGATTAATAAAATAAGCGTGCTGGCAATGTTCGGCAAATGCACATACAACGCCTTGCTTACTTGAGGCAAGAAACGGTTGCTGAGCAAGCCTGCGATAATAGGCAGAATAACGATTTGAGCAATGCTGATAACCATTCCCAATGAATCTACTTCGACATTGGCGGAAGTATAAAAGCTAATTAACCAAGGTGTTAGCAATACACCTAAGAGAGTGGAAGTAAGTGTCATGCTAACTGACAGGGCAACATCACCACCGGCTAGAAAAGTCATCACATTGGAAGCGGTGCCACCGGCACAAGCTCCGACTACAATTAAGCCAACCGCTAATTCAGCAGGTAACTGTAAAACAACACCAATAAACCAAGCCAACAGTGGCATTAACAAGAACTGTAAACTGACGCCTAAAAAAATGGGTTTAGGCTTGCGAATAACACGCTTGAAGTCGGCTACTCGCAATACTAAGCCCATGCAAAACATGACCATGCTTAACAGTGGAATGATAGCGTCTTGAAGCCCCATTAAAGGGGTCGGGTCGTACCAAGCCAGCAAGCTGATACCAATAGCAAGCCAAGGAAAGAAACGCTGTATCGAGATCATGTTTAGCTAAGGCCCAGTTATTTGTAAGGAATTGGAAAGAGCGTCAGTTGCTCGGCTTGTACTTTATCTAAAGAAGCCGCCTCTGGCACTTCGCCACCTTGCGTGAAAATAACCCAAGGGTTTTTACCATCAAGAATACTGTCTTTATAAAGCGCTTGAATATCGTTTAACGTTAACTTAAGTACTTCATGGGCAATAGCTTGGTTGGTATCAAAGTTGTTACGTTGGATTTCTATATCGCTCCATAATTTGGCAAATTTTTCACCCATATTCTTAGGCTTTTCTTGCAGTAAGGTAACCAAGCCTTGTTTGAAAGACAAAAACTCTTCTTGGCTCATAGCATTAAGCTGTTGTCCGAAGCCCTTAAAGAATGCTTGGCTACTGGCCATGATGTCAGCAGGAGTGGCTGTCGGGGCTTGTACAATAAAGGCTAAAGCAGGAACGGTTTGCAATGGCATTTGAGTGGCAAAAACTACATAGCCAAGCTGTTCTTCTGTACGCAAGCGCTGGTAGTAAGGAGTACCAATAATTTGACCTAACAGGGCGAAGCGGGCGCGGTTATAGTCACTGTTTTCTAAGCCTTGAACGTAAAGTAGAAAAGCTTTGTCTTGATGGCTCGAAGCAAGATTCTTTTGATGCTTGCCAAGCGGTGCTTTAACAACTTTGGTTAGCTCTAACAAAGGCGCAGTAGCAGGATAATACTTAGAAACCAATTCAGAAAGCTCAAGCGCAGTGGTGCTGCTGATGCTGCCATGAACAAAGCTTTGTACAGCCAGTTTCTTGGCAAAGTTATCAGCGAAATTAACTACTTGTTGGCGGTCAACTTGGCTTAGAGCGTTTAATAGCTCTTCCTCACTAAAGCTTGGCACAAATAACCACTGACGTAGTTCTGCTAAAGTCCGCTCGTAAGGTTTGTTTTTAAGTTGGTTTTTAAGTTTACGTTCTAATGATGCTTGATAACGATCAAATTCATCTTCAGATAACTCTAAATGTTGCATCTGCTCTAAAATACGATCCAGCAAAACAGGGAGTTTATGCTGATAGCCGCCCAGTGCTAGCTCAATACCACGGCCTGAAGCGGTTAGATTGTAATGTAAGCCTGCCAAAGTAGCAGGGTAACTATAAGTGTTTAAAGCTTCTTTAATGGCACGCACATAAAGCTCAGATAGCATCCGATCTTTAGCAGAATGCTGTACTGCGTCTTGCTGAAGTTGTAACAGAATACGTGTTTTAGGCAACCTAAACTCATGCTCGGGGTAATACCATAGGCGCTGAGTGGGCTCATCAATAAGCAGCTTTGGCATTGCTTCTTCAGCGTCTGCATGCAGTTCAAAATCAGAAGGAATAAAGGGGTTTGCTTCAGGTAAGTGTAAAGCAGCCAACTCAGGGGCAAACACAGCATCGGCTTGATAGTTTAACGGGCGAATCCTGATAGGCGTGTTATACCAAGGGTCAATGGTGTCAGTCGTTACCTTAGGGGCAATTAAGGTACGCAGCATGTTGCCACCATTTAAGCCGTCTAAGTAAGGCTTTAACTGATCAGCCGTAGGTGCTTGCCAGCGGTAGTCACCAAAAATAACATCTTGAGCAGGGTACATTAATAAATTGGTGCTTAAGCGAATCACCTTATCGGTTAAACGGTTCTGTTCTTGAAAGCGGAACATAAGCTCACTTAACTGCTGTTGTTCGTTGTATAAATAAGCAGGCAAGGTTTGTGCTTTTAGAAGATCAATATAGTGCAATAGCGCCTGTGTAATATGGTCTGTATGCAGCAAACCACTACGCGTTAGTTGTACCTGAACTACTAATAAACTTTCGTTCTTAGTGCTCAGCGAAAGGCCAGAGCTTAATCCTTCTGCCCAGCCATTTTCTTTCAATAACGCCAACAAGCTGCCTTCGCCTTCATGGCCAAGTAGGTGTGACAAAAACTGCACTGGCTTGTGCTGATAGATAGACTGGCTTTCAGGTAAAGGAAAGCTGAACTGTAAGCGACGAATTTCTTTTACCGGTTCGATATTCATATCGAGTGGTAACTGCCCTTCTAAAAATAGGGGTTGAGATAAGTCACGTGGTTGCGTTTTACGGCCAGAGATACCTGAGAAGTGAGTTTTGGCTAGCCTTTTTAATTCATTTAACGAGTAGTTACCAACCAGTACTAAGGTCATGCGGTCGGCTGAGTAGTGGCTGTCGTAAAAGCTGAGCAAATCTTCACGGATGCTGGTGCTAGCATCATCACTGCGGTCTGCTAGTGTATCTAAGCTGCCCGTAGCAAAAGAGGCATAGGGGTGAGCTGGGTTCATTGCTTGTTTTTCAGCAGAATAAATACGACGAAAATCATCTTTATATTTTGCTTTGTATTCAGCATTGACGGCGTTTTTTTCACGCTCGACAAAAGTGGCATCAAAGGTTGGTGATATAAAGAAAGGAGCAAAACGTTCAAGCGCACCGGAAAAGGCAGAGCCTTCAATATCAAAGAAATATGTGGTTTGGCTGTGTGCGGTAAAAGCATTATGACCACCGCCATGGCGACTAATATAAGCTTGGTACTCACCAGAGTCAGGATAAGGCTCAGTACCTAAAAAAAGCATATGTTCCAAAAAGTGAGCTAGGCCTTCGCGCCCTTTAGGGTCATCACCGCTACCCACGTCAACCGTTACAGCGGCAGCAGCTTTATCGGCGTCAGGTGTCTGCACTAATAATACTTTCAAGCCATTACTTAACGTTATGTACTCGTACTTGTTAGTATCTTGCGGGCTGGTGATGGGGGTGTTAGCGGTAGTTATTTGAAACATAGAGTAGCTAATGGCTGCCAAAACAATTAAAAAGAAAATCCAGTAACGAGTCGAGAACATAACAGCTCCAAGAGTGTTTTTAGGTTTAATGCGTCAGCACTTTATTATTGGCGATGCTTTGAGCATCGGCTAGGGTATGCTGCTGATCGTTTAAGGCGGATATTGCCTTGAGACGCTGCTGGCAGTCTTCAAGTTCCATAAGTAATAGCGCTGATTGCTGTGAAAAAGCCTCATCAATTGCACTGTAGAGCATTTTTGCCGGGCTCTTAGCACTCACGCTTGGGTTTTCTCGTAACGCTTTTAAGCAAGCGAGGGCAATCTGATGGTAAGCCTTGTCTTTATTCACACAAGCTCCTTAGTAGATAATAAGCTGAATTAAACGGCCAATGATACTCTATTACAACAAACAAATGTGTCACATTTAAAAAATACCTTGCATTAGTAATAAGCCAACTATACTGAGATTAATGTTGGCAAGTACTGAGATAAAGGTGTGCGAGAAAAACAAACGTTAACAACAGGTGAAGTCGCCAAATATTGTGGGGTAAACTTTCGTACTGTTATCCGCTGGATAGAGCGTGGGCATTTAGATGCTTACAAGCTACCAGGCAGGGGTGATAACCGTATTCCAGTAGAAAGTTTTATCAATTTCCTAAAGAAAAACAATATACCCGTTCCGGAAGAGTTGTCTCCTAACAGTTATACATTGCTGCTCTTGGCGACGGATGAATCATTTGCTAGCGAGTTAGCTGCCTTTATTCGTAGAGCTGGCTGGGATCCGCTAATTACCAATGATGCACTGCATTTTGGCTATTATCTAGCTAAGAAGCAGCCCGCAGGTGTAATGGTATTTACGCCAGAACAGATGCACTCAACTCAGCGTATTCTGGCTAATAGCAACTCCAAACCTAGCTTGTTGCTGCTCTTAAGCAAGGCGCAAGAAGTGAGTGCTGAGTTAGAAAGCTGGTCTTGCATAGAGTGGCCAACAGAGCAATCTGTTCTGTTACAGTTACTACAAAACAAAGAATAAGCCGTTATAAAACACTGCCATAGGGAATAAAACGGTTATCAGTTAATTGCTTTAGTTGTCGAATCTGCTCTTTGCTTGGCGACAACTGTTGGCTGCGTAACCAGCGGAAAATCCAGATAGCGGGATTTGAGTCACCACATTGCCAACCACTCAGTTGGTTTTCAGCAAGTGTAAAAAACGCAGCGATTGCAAACAATTCTTCAGGTGTCAGCACTTGCATTGTACTTTGCCAGTCTTTTTCCGGCAGCAGTATCCAGCTTTGTGCTTGCTGTTGTAGATCTTTAGGCACTATTTTATTTAAAGCGACTGGCTGTTGTAAAGCATCTTGCCCGAATGGGATCAAGGATTTTAAAACATTAATATCAATAGCAGCAGTGGGTTGCCATTCATTTATCATTTGCTCAATTCCTAATCAGCATTACAATAGCGGGCTAGTATATCAAACTCCCCTGTAGGTGTTGAAAAAACATGCAAGCGTCAGATATTTTTGCAGATATTCGCCCGTATAATGACCTTGAGGTGACACAAGTTTTACAGCGCTTGTTGGCTTCAGATGAATTACCCCAAGCAATCATCGGTTTTAACTTACCTTGGTTACCCGTTAAGCTGCGTGCGCTGTTTGTGCCTGTGCTGCGCTACGTGCTTAAAAGAAAGCTGCGCCACGTACAAACGGTTGAGCAGTTTCAAAATTGGCTAAGCCGCATGCTCAAACTCTTGATAAAACGTACCTGTCATGAAGTTGAAGTGCGTGGACTTGAAAATTTAACGCCAAAGAAAGCTTACTTGTGGATATCCAATCACCGCGATATCGCAATGGACCCCTTACTAATTAACTACAGTTTATACAGAGCAGGCTGGCCAACCAGTCGTATTGCGATAGGCGATAACTTACTTGCCAACAAAGATGTTGCCGACATCATGAGGCTTAATAAGAGTTTTGTCGTAAAACGCAATATTGGTTCGCGCCGTGAAAAGCTAACCGAGTTACAAAAACTTTCAGCCTATATTCGTCACAGCCTTGAAACCGGTCACTCCATTTGGCTTGCCCACAAAGAAGGGCGTGCCAAAGATGGTATCGATAAAACGGATACTGCAGTATTAAAAATGCTGGCATTGCATGGCCGTACCTTAAATGAAGACTTTGCTACTAGCATGGCGGCACTTAACCCCGTACCGGTATGCATACAGTATGAATGGGATCCTTGTGATCTTTTAAAAGCCAAAGAACTGGTGGCCATAAAAAATCATGGTAAATATAAAAAAGCCGAAAACGAAGACACCCACAGTATTTTATTAGGTTTAATGGGGCGTAAGGGTAGAGTGATTGTTGATTTTGGTCAGCCGCTTACACCGCAAGAGTGTGAAGCGCCAGAGATAATGGCACAGGCAATTGACGCTCAGTTAGCCAAAGCACAAGAAGTAACAGCCGTACAAGAAACAGCTCTTAGTTTATTGCAGCAAGTAAACTCTGAGTATGAGCAATATATGGGTGCAAAATTAACCGTAAAAATTGCTAAACAGCTAAACGATCGCTTAAGCGAACAAAGCAAAGACATCTACGAGCGCGCCTTAAAGACTTACGCAATGCCTTTGTTACAGGCAAATAAAAAGGCAGAGGGTTAGTCTGCCTTTTTAATGTTTAGTGCTAGCGACATCAACTACTGACGGTTAATGAGCTCACTAATTCGTTTTTGAGCTTGCTTGTTGGTTGCAGTAGCAGGGAATTCATCAGTAATTTTTCTGAAGAATGCTAATGCTTTTTGGTTGTTACCTTGCTCATTAAATGGGCTCATATAAATCAAACCCACTTGATAAAGTGCTTTTGCACGTATTTCGTCAGACGAGCTTTTGTTGCTGTATAACACTAAATAAACGGATTCAGCATCAGCCGTGCGACCTTCTGAAATAGCACGAGCACTCATATCGGTTAATTCATCGTCATAAGGCGTGTCATCTCTTTTCATCAGCTCTAAACGGTCTACCTGTGTCAATAGTCGACTAGGGCTCTGATAAGGTTGTAATTGACGTTCTTCAATAATTGCCACACGCTTATTGATTCTGTCCTCTAAACGAGACTCTGGAAACTCAATCTTATGGCGATCAAAGTAACGTAATGCCTTTTTATCGTCACGTTCATCGTTAAAGCGGTTCATATAAAGTAACGCAATCTGATATAGCGCCAAAGACTTCATGTTATCGTTATAATCAGCATCACTGTAGCCTTTCATATACACTTTAACTGCATCTTCAGTTTTGCCACGACTAATAGCCTGCAAAGAGTAGGTTAATAAATCCGGTTCTTCTCTTAAGGCAGCGGCATAACGCACTCTTATATCTTCATTGTGACGAGCAAGTTGGTGGCCACCTGCTTCAGCCACTAACAATGGTGTAGCAATTGTACAACCGGCTAACATAGCAGCCATAATGGTGCTAAGGATTATTTTGATCATGTTAAGGTGTTCCTGATCATTAGTTAGAATTATTGGGGTGTGAATGTAAGCACGGCTTAAACTATTACTAAAGGTACGTTTGAGCCAATGATTTTTCTTATTAAAGCAAAATCAGTATAACAAGCTGGTTTAAACTGGCAAAATAATTAAATACGTTAATAATGTTATTAAAGGTTTACACAGAAAAGGGTAAAAAAACTTCATGGTAAACAATCATGCAACATTGATAAAAAGAGCAGCAACTGCCTCCTTAGTTACCGCTATTACTTTGTTGATCGTTAAAATATTCGCTTGGACCATTAGTGACTCTACCAGTGTATTGTCATCGTTATTAGATTCATCAATGGATATCATCGCTTCTGGCATTAACTTCTTTGCCGTTCGTTATGCGCTTATGCCTGCAGACGAAGATCATCCATTTGGGCATACCAAGGCTGAAGGTATTGCTGCATTAGTGCAATCTGCCTTTATTCTTGGTTCGACGGCCTTGTTATTACTGCAAGTTGTCGAGCGATTTTTACACCCCAGACCCATTCAAGGCGTTGAAGAAAGCATCGGTATTATGGTGTTCTCTGTAGCTGCCACAGTGCTGCTAGTGCTTTACCAACGCTACGTTTGGCGTAAAACCAACTCATTAGCCATACGTGCTGACGCCGCGCACTACTACGGTGATATTTTAACCGGCATCGCTGTAATATTTGCATTGGCTACTGCTAGTTTCGGTTGGTACTGGATGGACCCGCTAGTCGCTCTGCTTGTCGCCGCGGTGCTGTTATATAGCGTATACGGTATCGTCAAAGAAGCGTTAATCGTACTTATGGACCAAGCGATGGACCCCGAAGACGAGAAACGAATTTATGAATTGGTTATGAGTGTCGATAAAGTTCGTGGTGTGCACGATATTCTAACGCGTCAGTCAGGGATGATAGAGTTTATTCAGCTGCACTTAGAGTTAGATGGAGAGCAGTCTCTGTACTCGGCTCACGATATTACGTCAAAAGTTGAAAAAGCCATTGAAAAAGCATTTCCTCGTGCAGAGTTAATCATTCACCAAGACCCTGTTTAAAATAATGGGGTTTCGGTTTTTCTCATGTCATTCATTGCTGTGTTTTAGCATTGGCTTAATATCAGCAAGCGCCTTGGCAGAAAATCTCGAAACGGTAGAGCTAGTAGGACCAGTAGAAGGGCATGACGAAGTTATATTAGAACCAAGAGTAGACCGATCAAAGCAATGGTTGGTAGATAGGATGGACGACTTCTCAGAAGACTTGGATGTTTTCTTTGTTCAATACTTTTTTAACTCGGAAGTGTTTGAAGATGATATTGGTGGTAATCGAGCAGTCATTGCTATTGATACTAGGCGTGAAATAGGCGGCGATGTCGACTACAAACTCAGTGGAAAGCTAAAGCTAGAATTACCTAACACCAATAAACGTATGAAGCTGTTGGTTTCTTCAGAAGACGACAGTGAATACGAAATAAACAAACAACCCATTCAAAGTATCCAGAACGCTAGTTACAGCACTGCTGTGCGATACATACTTAATGAGCGCACTGCTTGGAAAAGCGATATTGATGTCGGCTTTCGCGGGGGGCTGCCCTTAAACCCCTACAGCCGCTTGCGAGCGCGCCGTTATGGCAGCACATTCGGCTGGCAGCATAGGGTTACTCAAAGTGTTTACTATAGGCATATAGAAGGCTGGGGTGAAACCACAGAGTTTCGTTTTGATAAAAATATTATCAGCAACCACCTACTGGTGTTTAATACCGAAGCCGATTACCTAGTACAGAATGATTACTTCGATGTTTCTTCCAATATTACTGTTTACCATAAGGTTGATGAGAGCTCGATACTGGCATCACAGATTGGAATAACAGGAGATACAGACAAAGGCTCAATGATTAGCAGCTACTTTGCAGGCTTAAAATACAGAAGATTAATATACAGAGACTGGGTGTATGCCAGTATTAACCCACAAATAGAGTGGAACAAAGATAGAGAGTATCGGCGTATGTGGGTGCTAATGTTTAACTTCGAAGCGATACTCTCTAGTGAGCTTAATTAATCTATATTATGAAGCTTGGTTAATAGCTCGTCTTTCTCGAGCCATAAATCCTGCACCCACTGCTGAAAATCTAGGCGGTATTGTTGGTCTTCTTCGTAATTTCCTTGACGCAACTCGTTCGGAATTTCAACTTCTTCAATAATTACTCGACAGCTGTCCATTTTACCTTGTAAGAAATCCCAGAAAGTGGGAATGCCTTGGGGGTAATAAATGGTGACATTCAATAAAGATTTGAATTGATCACCCATGGCGCTCATCGCAAAGGCCATACCGCCAGCTTTAGGCTTCAGTAAGTATTTATAGGGAGAATTTTGACCCAAATGTTTTTGTTCAGTGAAGCGTGTACCTTCAAGAAAATTCATAACACTGGTTGGCATATGCTTAAACTTCTCACAGGCCTTACGAGTGGTTTCTATATCTTGCCCGCGTAGTTCAGGATGCTTTTCTAGAAATGCTTTGCTGTAACGCTTCATAAATGGGAAATCTAAAGCCCACCAAGCAGCACCCATAATAGGCACTCTGATTAATTCTTGTTTTAAGAAAAACTTTAACAACGGAATGCGGCCATTTAATACACGTTGTAGGATTAAAATGTCGACCCAGCTTTGATGGTTGCTAATAACAAAATACCAGCCTTTTTTATCCAAATTAGCTGGATGATCTACTTGCCAGTCCATTTTTTGAGTTAAGTGCATCCAGCCCGAGTTACCCGTAATCCAAAACTCTGCGATCCAATTTAAAATGGCAGTGATTACCTTACGCACGGCTTTAATTGGGATGATTATCTTTATGATTGTAAAAGCAAATAAGAAAGTTGCCCAAAAGAAAGTATTTAAAGCCAGTAATATACTAGCAACAATACCAGTTAACTTAGCTGTCATAACGAATCCTTACTTTAATTATATTTCTTGTTGTAATGCCTGAATCGCGGTTAAAGCGATGGTGTAAACAATATCTTCAATTAACGCGCCTCTGGAAAGGTCATTAACGGGTTTTGCCAAGCCTTGCAGCATTGGACCAATACTAATGACATTGGCACTGCGCTGTACAGCCTTATAGGTGGTATTACCCGTGTTTAAGTCTGGGAAGATAAGTACTGTGGCCTGTCCTGCTACCGGGCTTCCTGGTGCCTTGCTTTTGGCTACGCTCATGGTTGTAGCAGCATCGTATTGCAAGGGGCCATCAATAATTAGGTCTGGACGTAATTCTTTTACTCGTTTGGTAGCTTCTCTCACTTTTTCCACGTCTGCACCCGAGCCAGATACACCTGTGCTGTAGCTAAGCATAGCAATGCGCGGGGTAATCCCCATTGCTAAAGCAGACTCCGCGCTTTGAATGGCAATATCAGCTAGCTCTTCAGCATTAGGGTCAGGATTAACCGCACAGTCACCGTACACTAAAACCTGATCTGGTAATCCCATAAAAAATACAGAAGATATTAGCTTGGCCGTTGGTGCTGTTTTAATAAGCTGCATGGCAGGGCGAATGGTGTTGGCGGTAGTTTGAAGAGCACCAGCAACCAAACCGTCAACCTCGTCCATCGCCAGCATCATGGTGCCTAAAACAGTGTTATCTTCAAGCTGTGCTGCTGCCATAGGTTCGGTGAGCTGTTTATGTTTACGCAGCTCAACCATATTGGCTATGTAATGATGGCGTACTTCGTTTGGATCAATAATTTGTAAGCCGCTGGGTAGTTCAACTTCGTTAGCTTGGGCTACTTGGTGAATACGTTCAGGGTTACCTAGCAATACACAGTTAGCAATGCCACGAGACTGACAAATCGCCGCCGCTTGAATGGTGCGCGGCTCCTCGCCTTCGGGTAGTACAATGCGCTTATTAGCGGTACGTGCTTTTTCAACGATTTGGTAGCGAAATGCTGCAGGGCTTAGGCGGCTAGCATGAGGTTGACCTAGCTGCTCCATTAGCGCTTGTATATCTAAATTGTCAGCTATGGTTTCCATAATTAGCTGCACGCGTACTGCGTCATCCATGGCTACCTGCGTATCCATTTGCGTGAGACGTTGTGTGGTCGTGTAAGTATCTAAAGAGGTTTGAATGATAGGAGCGCCGCTCTCTAAAGCGCCACGGCATAGTTCAATTAGGTTCTCAGCGGGGGTAATGCCATTGGTGAGCAGCATGCCTGCCAATGGAACCCCATTACTGGCCGCAATGGCCGCTGCCACAATAATATCGTAACGATCGCCTGGGGTCACAACCAAGGTGTTAGGCCGTAAGCTATCAATCATGTTACCCAATGTGCGTGCACCCAGAGCAATACGAGTTACTCTGCGGTTTTCAATATCACCTTGGTGCAGAACATCTGCTTTTAATGCCCGCGCAACGTCTAACATTCGAGGACTGATCAACTCTGCTTTCCAAGGAACAACCCCGAGTAGTGGGCAGTTTGGTAAATTCAGAAGAGAAAAGTCTTGTAGCGCTTCGCCACTTTGTTCTTCAAAAATTTCAGCCGAAGGGATACCGGCGCTGTATAGGGTATTACCAGCTTTATTGACTAAACACCCCAAAATATTAGCCTGTTCGCCACCATAAATACTAATCTGTAGACGTAGTTCACTGCGAACTTGAGCCAGAGTGCGGTTGCAACCATTACTGACCAACAATACTTCAGCGTTTAACGATTTAACGATAGCAGCATTGAGCTTGGCGGTATAAGGCTCGCTGCGGTCGGGTACTAAGCCTTCAATAAGCATTACATCACAGTCACCACGACTCACCGCATGCATGGCTACCACATCTTCCAAAACACGGTCTAATAAACCATCACCAATACGTTGTTGCACAGTATCTAGTTGCATTGGGTCAGGTGTGTTTATTAACAATGCGCTGCGTACCAAATGAGTAGAACGTTCAACTTGTTGGTAGTGGGGGGCAATGGGTTTCAAAAAACCTACTTTTAAGCCTTGAGCATCTAAGGCGCGGATTAAGCCCAAGCTAATACTGGTTAAGCCACTTTCAAGTCCGGTAGGTGCAATAAAAATATTAATCATTAGTTTTCCGTTAACTGATATGTGTCTAAAGCAATTAGGCCTTCTTCATCCGTTGCCACAACAAGGGCTAACGGCGAGCCTAGGTTAGTAATTCGACCTTGGTCGTCACCATGTTGCTGGTTAAGTTTGTCATCTACTTCAAAGTGCATGGACTGCCAGTGTTTTAAAATACGCTCACGCACAGGTGCTGCGTTTTCACCAATGCCACCGGTAAACACCACAGCATCTAAACTGGGTAGGCTGGTGAGTAAAGCGGAAAAATGACGAGCCATACGAAAGCAGAAAACATCAATGGCTTTGCTAGCACCTTCATGGCCCTCGGCTTCGGCTTCTAATAAAAAACGCATATCATTGGTTAGCCCAGAAAGGCCTTTTAAACCGCTTTCACGGTTAAGTTTGTGCATGATTTCTTCAAAGCTAAACGAGCTGCTGCGCATCATGTGTTCAATTAAACCGGGGTCGATATCGCCAGTGCGCGTGCCCATTACCAAACCTTCTAAAGGCGTCAGTCCCATAGTGGTATCAACGGATTGCCCGTTGCGTACAGCCGTCGCACTGCAACCATTGCCTAAGTGGGCAATTAATAGATTTACTTGGTTTTTAGGTTTATTTAAACGCTTTGCGGCTTCAGCGGCTACATAGCGAAAACTGGTACCGTGAAAACCGTAACGGCGGATACCGTAGTCCTGATACCAAGAATAAGGGGTTGCATACAGAAAGGTCGTTTCAGGAATACTTTGATGAAACGAAGTATCAAACACTGCAACTTGTTCAACCGCTGGAAACAACTCTTGGCATAGCTCGATGCCTTGTATATTGGCAGGGTTATGCAAAGGTGCTAATGCCGATAATGGGCGCAAGTCTTCGAGGTTCTGCTTGTTGATAATCGTACTTTTATGAAACACCTCACCACCGTGCACCACTCTATGACCAATGCCCTGCAGGTTGTTAAGCAAGTCGCCAGCTGCTGCAACAAAGGCTTCAATGGCTTGGCGGTGAGAAGCGGCATTGCCCAGAGAAAGTACCGAGTTAATTTCACCTTTAATTTTAATGGTGGAGTTTTGCTCGTTGACTAATCGCTCTGCTAAAGCAGTAACAGTGGGCACTAAAGAGGTAGGAGATGAATATAAGGCCAGTTTAGCAGAAGAGCTGCCACAGTTAATGACCAGAACAGAACCCATAAGTAACTTCCTAAATAATTAACGGGAAGCTAAGCAGCAACGCTTTGCTTCAATTCATTTTCAATAGACTTGAGTACAGAAAATGCAGCAGTGCGAGCTGCATTAGGGAGGTCGCCAAGATTAAACTGTAGAGCCAAAGTATACTCTTTGTTGTTTTCAACGCAGCGAGTAACAAGCATAGGAATAGCCTGTAAACGATGGCTACCACAGTCTAAGTTAATCAATAATTTTTGTTCAGCTTTGAATTTAGAAGTGGCAACTATAGAAATACCACCTAGGCTAAAATCTTGTGCAAATGCTTTATGTTTTCTTTTACTGATGTTAAACCAGCCAAGAGGGAATAGCTCAACTTTAAGTGCTGCCGCTTGGTGTCTTTGATTAAATCGACGCTCGTTGGCAGTTGCTGTATTTTCCATTATTACTCTTTTTCTCCTAGAGGCTCGGTATCTAGTTTTTGCAGTTTATTAGAACGGATCATCTGCTGGATTTCGAGCACATAATCTTCTCCGCGTTCAGAATAACCTAGCAAGCCTTCAGTCAGCAGTAAGCCATTAATGGTTTCATTTTGCTGTAAAGACTGCTCTCGAATAATCCGTAACTCTTGATACTGCTGGTGGCTGTTGAGATTACGCATATAACTACTAACAGATTCAAAAGGCGTTTCAAAAACTTGCACTTCGTGTCTTGAACGATGGTTGCGTTCACCAGGGATAATTCCACAACCTATAGAAAAACACCATTGCCCAAAGAGGTTATTACCTTCGCGCGCAAAACGTGAATTCCCCCAACCTGATTCATTCGCTGCTTGTGCTAACACAAGAGAAGGAGGGATAAGATAAACTCTACGTAACAATAAAGTCTCTTGCTCGTCAATATCGTCTGTAGTGACTCGGTATTTAACTCTAGCTTCTTTTGTTCAGCAGTGGTTAGCTTATTACCGTCGCGCCATTTTTTAATCAGTTTGCGCTCAGACATAATGCGAGCATTGGCTTCATGCACCAGTGGCAGTAAAAACTCGAAGAATGCTTTTTTCTTTTCTTTGACGTCAGCGAACTCAGAAAAATCAGGTAGTGGTGCAGTGGTAGCAGGAGACACAGTTTCCTTTGGTGTTGAATCACAGCCCACCAAAGCAATAAATAAAATAAAAACAAATAAACTTCTCATAAACACCATCTTTTTTGTTTCATAATCTAAGTTTAGGATGTAATCACGAATGATACAGCAAAATAGTACTGAATAAGAAGTAAAGCGGACTATGCTACACATTTAAGAGGTCAAACAATGAAACTAAAAACTTACTTACCGCTTGGGCTATTTAGCATCTTTCTATTTTCTAGCTTAGCTTATGCCCAGCCACACTTAACAGAAACACAAGCGTTAAAGCTAATTAACCAGCAAATGCAGCATGAAAGATTGTATTGGACGCCTTTTCCTTTGCCTTATGAAATACCACAAACCAACACCGGCAAAGATGCGAAACTGTTAGCAGCACTGGCTAAGCATGGGTTATTAAGCAAAGAGACGTTGGAAATAGAGGTGGGTGAGCCTCAGCAAAATACTAAGCCACAATACGAGCTTTATTGGCAGTATCGTTATAAGCCTTTAAGGCAGTCTTATGAGAGAGAAGGCTTTTATTATGGCAAGCCCAAGCTGTTGAGAATAAAACAGATTTCAGAGCCCGTGCCTATTAAACAAGGGCTTTATGTGTTGGTAGATATTGAGTGGATGGTGTCAGATTTACAAGCTTGGACAAAAGACACCGTCTTTCATACCGCCAGAACATTAAGACGTAGCCAAAATTCGGCTAGCCAGCCTTTTGAAGAAAAATACCATTTTGAATATTTACCAGACAGTGAAGACTGGCAAATATGGAATCTTGATAGTAAATAAACTGCGTTTTAGGTGTATTGAAAACGCAGTTATGAGCATATTACTTGGTTCCTACCGGCATGCTTAGCTTTATACAGAAGCTGATCGGCACGAGAAATGAGTTGCTCTAAATCATCATCGGCTTTTAAAGTAGCACAGCCGATACTGGCAGTAACTTGAACTGTACCGGCGTCAGTTATTAGTTTAAGAGACTCTATTTCTTTGCGAATACGTTCGGCAATAATCCGAGCAGAGTCTGCATGGGTGTTGCTTAATAAAATCAAAAACTCTTCGCCACCATAGCGAAAGCACAGGTCTGTTTGACGTGTTGCTTGATGAATATGACCGACAGCGTCCTTTAAAACTTTATCGCCAACCGTATGGCCGTATTGGTCATTAATTTTCTTAAAGTGGTCAAGGTCGAGCATTAATATGGTTAAGGGACTGGTGGTGCGCTTACTTAGCTCAATTTCCCTAAGTAAGGTGCGCTGCATCGCTGCTCTGTTGCCCGCGCCTGTTAGTGGGTCTTTATAGGCAGCAGCAAGAGCTTGATGGTAATTTAAGGCGTTACGCATCGGAAAAACTAAGGTGGTCAGCATGCCTTCAAGATTAGCGAGCTCGTATTCACGGAAGCGCGTTTTACGATACAAAACTAACTCACCCAGAGAGTCATTTTGAGTTTGTAAGTGATAACGCACGCAGTGACGGCTTTTTTCACCAACCAAAGTTTTCAGGTTGGAAGTTTGATGGGTATAGCCTAATCCATCCAATAAAACAGAAGACTGAACTTCATCGAAGAAAATCTCTAGCAGTTGCTCAGCATCCAAGGTGGTTTGTAGCTTACCTTGCAGTCTAACTAATAGCTCAGGACGAATATCGGGTTGAGGAAAAAACCCACCTAAAACGGAGACGGTCTTATCGTTTTCCTGAGAGCGTTGTTGATTTAATGATAATGGACTGACCATGAGTCGCCTCGCACACATTCGAATTATGTCTTTTTATATGCGATTTTTATGCCAAAATTAATTTTTAATATAAAGTCTATATATATCAAGGGGATAGGTGTTTATTGATATGGTTGAAGCAGAAGCTGATTTGCCAATCAGCGGCAATGGTTGGCAAATCAGATTAATGCGGCAGGGCGCGCGGCAAGATATTGACGAAATCGAAGCGGTTATGTGTCAGCTTTTTGATTGTCACTGAATTCACGTGCATCCATGCTTTGTCCATTCGTACCAATAGAATCAGGGCTCATTAGGTGTAAATACAACGGCATAATGCTTTCTGCAGTAGGCACTAGCTCTGGGTGCTCAGCCGGAAAGGCCGTTTGCCGCATGCCGGTACGAGTGCCACCAGGGTTAATACAGTTCACACGAATATTGCTGGTGTTTTCTAACTCGTCAGCTAATAGCTGCATCAAACCTTCAACGGCAAACTTAGATACCGCATAAGCACCCCAGTAAGCGCGTGCTTTACGGCCAACACTGCTGGTGGTCAGAATAACAGATGCGTCGTTTTCGGCTAAGCGTAATACCGGCAACAGGTGCTTCATTAAAATGAACTGGCTGTTAACGTTAATTTGCATCACTTTTTGCCAAGTTTCCCAATGGTAGTTGTCTACCATGGTGCGTTGCCCTAAAACTGCTGCGTTCAATAGTGCGCCGTCTAAACGTCCAAAGTTTTCAATAATTACTTGAGCTAATTGCTCGTAGGCTTCTTCGTCTTTTGTCTCTAGGTCAAAAGGCATGGCAGCCGGTTGCGGTAAGCCTTCGGCTTCGATTAAGTCATAGGTGTCGTTTAAGGCTTGCTCTGTGCGGCCTAGTAAAATAACAGTAGCACCTTCGCGGGCGTAGGTTAACGCAGCGGTGCGGCCGATACCGTAGCCGGCACCAGTAACTAAGATAACTCGATTTTTTAAGCGCATAATAAAGTGACTTAATGTTGAATAGTGAATGTTAAATGCTTAATGAAAAAGCGGCTTGCTTCATAGTAACGGTAATAATTCTGCGGGCGTATCTATATAAAAATCAGCACCCCAGTCTTGCGGGTTTATATCGGGTTCAATATAGCCAAACAAAGCAGCCACACTGGGCATATTGGCGGCAATGGCAGACTCTATATCACGCACATGGTCGCCCACGTAGATACAATCTTTAATGTTTACATCAAAAAACTGAGCCGCTTTTATTAAAGGCTCTGGGTGAGGTTTACGATGAACCACATCCTCAGGACAAATAAGTAATTCGGTCTCTATGTTTAGTTTACCCAACAGCGGTACAGCATAAGGGCGCGGCTTATTAGTGACTATGCCCCAAGCTATATTGGATTTTTCTAAGTAGTTTAAAACAGGCGCAAAACCGTCGAATAAGCCACTGTAGTTGCCTAAGTACTCAGTGTATCTATCTAATAAGCGTTGACGGTACATCATTATATCGGGATGAGTGGGGGTGATATCCCAGGTTAAGCAAGAAAGATGAATGCCGCCGTTACTAACTTGATCGCGA
>SMEQ01000055.1_pt1 | contig 37365 bp, 31 predicted proteins | sample 2456281 | NCBI WGS metagenome assembly SMEQ01 (sample SAMN10132596, study PRJNA489261) | soil metagenome | isolation source: day1 antibiotic-loamy sand soil ammended with raw manure from dairy cow... | place: USA | collected 2015-04-01
GTACTCTAATTTTCTGAAGCCCTTCTTATAACGTAACATCATCATTAAACCCCTGTGCAGTAAGTAATGAATCCATTGCAGAGCCATCATTTCGGGTTAAGTTGGGTACGTATTGCGAGTACACAGTAAAAAGCATGCGTGTTGTGGTGTGCCCCATTTGTCTAGCGATCCACTCAGGGCTTTCACCTGCAGCTAGCCATAGAGATGCAGCAGTATGACGAGTTTGATAAGGATTTCTTCTTGGTAAATCTAACTCTTCAAGCAGGGGATACCATACTCGTTGAGTTACATTACGATGGTTTAGTGGGTTGCCCTTAGAGTTGGAAAATACAAACTTGGCGTTTTTTTTCTTGTTAGCAGTAAGACGAATAAAAGTTTCATAAACAGGCTGTGACATTTGAACAGTACGACGTGACTCTGGCGTCTTAGTGGAGCTAATCTTGCCCTGCACTACGGTTTCACGTACCAAAATACATCTGTTATCTAAATCAATGTATTTCCATTGAAGACCGTCAATCTCAGCGGTTCTTAATCCGGTAAAGAAACGTACTAGAAAGTAATCACGATAATCAGCGCGCACGTTAGCAAGAATTTTATGCACTTCGTGAAGTGAGAAGGGTTCTATATCTTTATGCACTACTTGGAGTGCTTTGATGTTTCTATAAGGCGTGTTAAATTCAAAGCGGTCAGCCGCTTCATCTAATATCATGCGTAAGGGTGTCATAATATGATTAATCCTATCGTTTGAAAGAGTGGTCTCTTGATTTCCGAGGTTAGCTTTGGCGAGAGAAGCTCGGAATTTAAGAATGCTTGCTTTAGTGATGTTGCCGACAGCCTGATCTCCAAACATGGGGATCAGGTACTTATCCAGAGTTATCCTAATGAGTTTGACGTAAGACTCCTTCCAACGAATCACGTTTTCATCAAACCATTCTTCACAGAAGTTTTTGAATAGAGGTGTTTGATTACTGGAATCGTCTAAACTCGAATCTTTATCAAACCTTTCAGCCATAGGGCTGTTAGGAAAAAAGTCACGGTAATTAAACGTTCCTTCTTTAATCAACTTCTCTATACGGTTTAGTACCGCTTGAAGTTTTCTTCTGTTCACTACCGTGTCATTAAGTAAAGTTTGTTCACGGCAGCGAACACCTTGAAAGCGAAAGTCAAAAAACAAACAACCGCCTTCTCCGCGAGAGCGAATACTAGCCATAACACACACCTCCATTACTCATAGGAATAGACTCGCTTGTTCCTTTAGAGAAGCGCATTAACTCTTCTTCAATGGCTTCCCATATATAAAGAATACGGCGACCACCGAATGGGCGAATATAATGCGTACCCTCAAATAGAACTTTGTCTTTTAATGCTTGGTTGATGTAGCGAGGGTTGTAATGCAAACGCTCGGCTAGTTGGTTAACAGTGATATAAGTACTCATAACTCTTCCTCTGTCTGACTAATATGTTCTAAACATAACATATATGTTACAGGGGTCAAGTGTTTAATGTACATATTTGCTTCATGTGTAATAAATAAGAGATAATTAGTACAATTATGTATGAGATAGATTCTATGATTCGTTTTCGGCTACAAGAATTGATTGCCAATAAAGGCTATGAAGAAAAGCGTAATATTACTTTTGATGAGATATCAGAGGCGACCGGCATTCACAGAGTAACGCTGTCCAGGATTGCGAATAAGGTGGGCTATAGCACTTCAACTAACGTGCTTGGTTTGCTGTGCGAATACTTTGACTGTGAAGTAGGGGATATAGCTGAAAGGGTTAGAAAAGAAAGAGAGTAGGAAAATAAGCTCTACTTAAAGAGCTTATCCAGTTCGTACTACTTTTTATGCTTATGTGGCTTTAAGCCTGGGTGTTTAGGTTTGTTTTCAGGAGTAACACGGCGTCTTTTGTCTGGAGTGCCGTCTTCTTTATTCGGTTTTGGTCCCGGTTTTATAGTCATACGTAATGAATCCTTTTTGTTATTAGTTTTAATTCAAAGTAGCAAGTTTTAGTGCATTGCCGTAACTAGATATGGGGGCTAATTGTTAGAAATTCAAGCTGAACCCTTGCAGGTCAATCCATGTCCAAAGTAACCGTATACATTGCTTTGTTTAAGTTTTGGATATGTCAAAAACCTTTACACACGTCTGTTACCAAAGCCTCTATTGCGTTGCCTTAGCTTGGCTTTACCGCTATTCTCTTTTCAATTTTTATCCTTTAGATACAAGCAGTTTCACGCCTTTTTACGGCCATAGTTAACCACTTACCAGTAATGGTTAACGGTCAGGCTGTTTGTTCATTGCCCTACATGGAATTTGTTAATGAGTCAGAAAGTTACCCTGCAACAACTCGAATCTTATTTATGGCGTGCCGCCGATATTCTGCGTGGCACGATGGATGCCTCCGAGTTTAAAGAATACATCTTTGGTACTTTATTCTTAAAACGCTTATCCGATGCCTTTGATGAAGCCAAGGAAGGTGTGGTTGCTCATTACATTAATGCCGGCAAGACAGAAGCCCAAGCGCTTGAGCTGGCAGAAGACGAAGACGAGTACGACACTACTTTCTATATTCCACCTTCCGCCCGCTGGGGTGCGCTTAAAGACCTCAAACACGATATAGGCGCAGAGCTAAACAAAGCCACTGAAGCCATTGAAGAACACAACAGCTCGTTAGAAGGCGTGTTGGTGTCCATCGACTTCAACATTAAGAACAAGCTGTCGGATAAAAAGCTGCAAGACTTACTCAGTCACTTCAGTACACATCGTTTGCGTAACCAAGACTTTGAACGCCCAGACTTACTAGGCACCGCCTACGAATACCTAATTAAAATGTTTGCCGACAGTGCCGGTAAAAAGGGCGGTGAATTCTATACGCCCTCTGAAGTGGTTTCTTTACTGGTGGCATTGCTTAAGCCCCAAGCCGGTATGCGTATTTATGACCCGACCGTGGGCTCGGGCGGTATGTTAATACAAACCCGTAACTACCTAGCCGAACAGGGCGAAAACCCAGCCAACTTGTCGTTATACGGGCAAGAGAGCAACCTGAACACTTGGGCAATTTGTAAGATGAATATGTTCTTACACGGTGTTTATAGTGCCGATATTCGCAAAGGCGATACCTTGGGCGACCCACAGCACACCCAAGACGGTGAGCTAATGACCTTTGACCGAGTAATAGCCAACCCACCGTTCAGTTTAAAAGACTGGGGTAAAGAAGTTGCCGATGCCGACCCATACGGACGCTTCCCTTACGGTACGCCACCAAAAGGCTCTGGCGACTTAGCTTTTGTACAACACATGATTGCCAGCTTAAATGCCGAAGGCATGATGGGCGTGGTAATGCCGCATGGTGTGCTATTCCGTGGTTCCAGTGAGAAAGCCATTCGTGAAGGCATTCTGAACGATGACTTGCTCGAAGCCGTTATCGGCTTACCCGCAGCATTGTTTTACGGCACGGGCATTCCTGCAAGCATACTGATAATCAACAAAAACAAACCTGTCGAGCGCAAAGGCAAAGTGTTGTTTATTAACAGCGAGTTGGAATACCAAGAAGGCAAAAACCAAAACAAACTGCGCCCAGAAGACATTGAAAAAATTGTCAGCACGTTTGAAAGCTTTGCCGAAGTTCGCCGCTACTCCAAAGTAGTGACCTTGGCCGAGATTGCCGAAAACGATTACAACCTCAATATTCGTCGCTATGCCGATACCAGCCCACCGCCTGAAATCTTTGACGTGCGTGCCATATTGCACGGCGGTATTCCAGTGCGTGAAGTAGAAAGCGACTACATACGAGATGAAGTACTAGAAGGCTTTGACGTGTCTGCGGTGTTTGTACTGCGTGATGCAGAGCCTTCAGCAGGTGAAGGGTATTACGAATTCAAAACCGAAATCGACAGCAAAGAAAAAATACGCGAGCTGCTAAGTGAAGAGCCAACCGCTGTAATCGAACAGCTAGAGCGTTGGTGGGATAAATACCGAGTATCGCTAAAAGAACTGGATGCAGAAGTCGCTGAAACTGAGCAAGTGATGAAGGGCTACCTAAAGGAACTGGGCTATGAGTAATATTATTCCAAAAGGATGGAGTATTCAGACGTTAGGAGAGAAGGTCCACATATTGTCAGGTTTTCCGTTTAAATCTTCGTTGTTTACAGATGATTCTAATTTTATGGGGATTATACGCATACGAGATTTAGAAAAACAAAGCATAGAAACTTTCTATGCAGGAGATTTTGAAGAAACATATGTTGTGAAGAAGGGTGATGTTTTAATAGGAATGGATGGTGATTTTAATATTGTAAAGTGGAAGTCAAGGAATGCACTTTTAAATCAACGAGTTTGTAAAATAAAAGCTGAAACAGGCTCTAGCTTTCATACCGAATTCCTATTTCAGTCTCTCAAAGAGGACTTGCTCAGTATTAATGCTGCAACCGGTGCAACTACGGTTAAGCATCTTTCTGTAAAAGATATTAAGGGAATAGAGAAGGCATACCCACCACTCCCCGAACAACAAAAAATCGCCACCATTCTGTCATCCGTCGATACCGTCATCGAAAAAACACGCGCACAAATCGACAAGCTGAAAGACCTGAAAACCGGCATGATGCAGGAACTACTAACCAAAGGCATTGGCCATACTGAATTTAAAGACTCGCCAGTGGGGCGGATACCTGCTGGATGGGAGGTGAGGAAAATAGATGACTTTTCAAAGAAAGTTGGAAGTGGTGTAACTCCTAGAGGTGGTAGCGAGTCTTACGTGGAAGTTGGGATTCCTTTAATACGAAGTCAAAATGTTCATTTTGATGGACTTCGTCTTGATGACGTATCGTATATCACAGAACTTCAGCATCAAAAGATGTCTGGGAGTCAGTTAAAACCAGGTGATGTATTGCTGAACATAACCGGTGCTTCAATTGGGCGGTGCTATTATTTACCGCATGATTTTAAAGAAGGAAATGTAAATCAGCATGTGTGCATAATCAGAGTTAAAGAATCAGTAATAAGTCCTATTTTTTTAACACTATTCCTTAGTAGTGAGTTTGGGCAAAAACAAATTATGTCCTTGCAAGCAGGAGGGAATAGAGAAGGACTAAACTTTCAGCAGATACGCTCAATTAGTCTTCCTTTGCCTGAACTAAGAGAGCAAAAAGGAATTACAGGTATAACGTCAAGCATTGAAGAAAGTATCCGCATGAAGTCAAAAAAACTATCTGGATTAATAAAGATAAAAAAAGCCCTTATGCAAGACTTGCTCGCCGGTAAAGTGCGAGTTTTATCTTAAGGTATTAACCAATAATACTACTATAGTAAGAATATAATTTAATATTCGAAATATATGAATATAGGAAGGCTATGAAAGATATACGCACATTAAAAAGAGAGTTAGAGAAATCTGTTGCTGAACACGAAAAACAGAGGATTCTTGCGGAGATAAATACTTTGAAGATGGAGGTAGAAAAAAGTATTAGAGAAGCTAATAAAAATATTCAGTATACAACTAAAGAAATAACAATCGAAAGTATAATAGATAAGTATAGTAATGGCTTAGAATCAGATAGTAATGAGTTGTTTATTCCAGATTATCAGAGAGCCTTCAAGTGGGATATGAAAATTCTTTCTAGATTTATTGAAAGTATATTTATGGACTTTCCAATTCCTTATGTATATGTGGCGGATGTATTGAACGATGATGACGAGCTTGATGGACGAATAGAGATAATAGATGGTTCACAAAGAATCAGGGCCTTGTATTATTTTGTAAATAATCAGGTTGAACTAACTGATTTAAAAGAGTTAAAAGTGCTTGAAGGGTTTAAGTTTGAAGACCTAAGTTCAGGCAGACAAAGACGGTTCTTACGTGAATCATTAAGGTTCGTTGAACTAAAAGGTGACGTTGAAGAGTCTCATAGGCGTGATCTCTTTGAAAGAATTAACTCTGGTGTTAAGCCCTTAGTTGGTGCTGAAAGCCGTCATGGAGCAGATTATGCAAACTCTAAATATTATTCAAACGTAATTGAACAATGTGCGATTAATCCAGTATTTGAAAAAATAGCCCCACTTTCTGATAGTAAACGTGCGAGTGGGGATCATCGAGAGTTAGTAACACGCTTTTTTGCTTTTTATCATGAGTTTGAAAATTATAATGGAAACTTAGGTGGGTTTTTAGAAAACTATTTAATGAACTCAAAAGACAAAGACAGTGATGATATAGATTCTGATGTAAAAGTATTTGAAAAGGCCATGATGTTTATTGATGAAAATTTTGACTATGGCTTTAGAAGAACTAAGTCTAGTAAAACTACAACAAGAACGAGGTTTGATTCATTAGCGTTGGGTGCAGCACGTGCACTGAAAGAAAATCCCGAGTTAATCAAGTCAGTAACGCCTATAAGTGATTGGGCTTTTTCAAGTGAATACTTGTCTGTAATTAATAGCGATGCTGCCAATAATAAGAGCAATGTTGCTGAGCGTATAGAGTATGCTAAGAGTAAGTTTTTAGGAGAGTAATAGTGGATTCTATTCGTGCTGAATATATTGCTAGAACCGAAGAAATAAAATTGATTATTGATTTGCTTAAAGGGCTGAATGATGAACATGGAAAGTCTTTTCTAATAGGGAGTGAAATGCTAGAGGAGATGGCTCAAAATTCAATACTACATATTTTGTATTCTGCAACTCTAGTTATGATTTATAATTTAGCCGAGTCAACTGCTATTTCTGCTGTAGAACATATTTATGACCACTTAAAAGACTCACAAGTTAGCTATGATGATTTAAGCAATAGCTTTAAAGAAAGGGTTTTTAAAGACTTTAGGAAAAAAAATATCAGCAGTATGGAGTTTATTAAAAACTTTCCACAAGATGCTATTAGTAGTTTAATAATATCAGAATCTTTAGATAGAGAAACTTTTTTTAGTGGGAATGTCGATGCTCGCAAAATAAGAAATGTATTCAAAGACCTTTCTTTTTCTTATGAAACAGCTCAGCAGGGGGCGAATTTAGAGCGAGTGAAGGAAGCAAGAAAAAAACTAACCCATTCAGAAAGTACATTTGCACGTTACGGAAGAAGTTTTTCATTGGAAGAGTTACAAGAAATTAATATGGATGTGGTAAATTATTTTGATGATTTTTTAGTGCATCTAGAGCAGTATATTGACGAACAAAGATATCTTGCATAATTACTTTTGCATATGCCTTTTAAAAGATTTCCCTACAACTTCTCCGAGTAAAACTGGAACAGCATTGCCAATCATAGTAGCAATTACACGTGTTGACAAAGGAGATTTTGGATCGTAAAACTCGTAACTGTCTGGGAATGATTGCAATATAGCGATTTCACGTAAAGATAAAGCTCTATTTTGTGCGGGATGTCCAAATCTACCATTACCATAGCCATAGCTTTGAGTCGTAATAGTCGGGCTGGGCTTATTCCAGCACATCCGTCCATATACGCTAGGATATGTGCTACCTGATTTCTTAGAGTGACAGTCTGCTATAAGTTCTTTAGGCCAGTCTCGCCAAGTACCACCGGGCTTAGAGTGTTTGATTCTAGCGAGGTTTTTTTCTGATAGCTTTGCTGAATAATGTAAAGGATCTTTTATACACTTTTCACCAGCTTTGATTTTTGGCAAGTGGGAAATTTTATCTTGCACGGTTACAAAGTTACCCTTTGAGTGAGTCGTTTCTATAAACTTAATATGTGAGGTTAATGAAGCTAAAAGCACTAGGCGTCTACGTGTCTGTGCTAGGCCATATTCACTGCAATGGATGACTTTATAAGATACATAGTAGTCGAGTTCCTTTAGTTTTTTTACAAAGGATAAAAATACTTTGTGAGTTCTAAGTTGGGGAACATTTTCCATTGTAACAAGTTCTGGTTTTACCTCTTCGACAAGTCTTTCAAACTCATGTAAAAGTGACCATTTATCATCGGTTGATTTACGAGTACTTGAGTATTTTGAGAAAGGTTGACATGGCGCACATCCTGCTAGCAACCTTACTTTAGAGCTGCCGAACAGTTTGTTAAGGTGTGAGCCACTAATGTCTGTAATAGAAGATGTAATAAATTCACATCCTAGGTTGTTTTTTTCGTAAGCGTGCTTGAAATTGGCGTCAATATCAATGCCATGAGTCACTTTAATTCCTGTGTTTAGAAGCCCGCGTGTTAACCCCCCAGCACCACAAAACAAATCAATAGCAACGATAGACATTTAACACCTCAGTAGAATTAGTTTACCATCGTACCCTAAAATACAATTAAAATCGATAGGCAAAGGAAATAGTTGCTTATAAAAAACTTACTTAATTATGTGAGTAGTTAATGCAATGAGGTTCTGCAGGAATAAATTATTTCATTTCGAAAACGTTAGTTTTAGCTATGCCTATGGGTGACTCCACTAGATTATTTGTGTCGCTGGATGCAATAGAGATAAGGTAATGAGGAAAGCTGCTTAAGAAGCTTCCTTTATATCTGTCATTTAGTTTGCAAGTCTGTCTATTTACGGCTAAAAATGCCGTAAATCAGAAGGTTGTTAAACCAAACTCTTACTAAAAGTTAGAAACACATAGTTTCTCAAAGTCCACAGAATGCTTAATCAGCTTATTTGTTTGCTTAATCTTTTACTTGGTCTACAGTAATGATACTTATAAGTGTTATTCAAGTGAATCATCTGCATGAAACAACTCGATGCAATGAGAAGGTTTTCTGAATATGACCAAAAGGGTCGGTACGTATACGCCTTGTCAGACCTTAGAAAAATTTTCCATGAAGACAATGAAACTGCCTTACGGGCAGGTATTAATCGTTTAATAAAAGACGGTATTTTAGTACGCGCAAGCAACGGTGTTTTTGTATACGCACTGGCGCAGTCAAAGGGCAGTAATACTTTAGAGCAAATTGCCCAAACCATTCGTCGCGGTGAATATAATTACGTTAGCCTTGAATCAGCACTCTCTGAATATGGTGCTATATCGCAAATTCTTATTGATAGGTTAACGGTAATCACTACTGGCCGTTCCGGCGAGTTTAAAACGCCATTTGGTACAATTGAATTCACACATACTAAACGTAGTATTATTGATATTCTCAACAACTCGGTGGAAGTTGGCCGACCGCTTCGCTTGGCAAATTTAAATGCAGCGCTACGAGACCTAAAGCAGGTTGGAAGAAACTTGCATCTCGTTGACTATGAGGTAATCAATGAAAACGAATAGAGAAGTTTCAGGTTTATTTGAGTAATACATTTTTGAAATTGTTCACTGACGTTCGAAAAGCGTTGTATGGCTCTGGTGCGTACCAAGAATTTAAGATGTAGGCCGATTGGCAGCCCGATAGTGATTGCTTTCATTAGTATGAAGATGACCACTATAATGAAGTCTTTGGCTAAGCTGAATGACCAGCTTATTGCCGGTAAGATAAAACCAATAATACGAAGCGAACCGCATTATGTTTCAGGATGAAGAAGTCAAAGTAGAACAACCCGCCATTGACCAGTTAATGAAGCAGGGTTGGAACTATGTGCCAGGCGCATTGCTGGCACCGGCAGTGGCCGCTAAAGGATTACTGCATAGTGCAGAGCGTGAGTATTACCGTGACGTGGTGTTAGTAGGCCGTCTTGAAGCAGCGTTGCGTAAGCTCAACCCTTGGATAAGTGACGAGAACCTTGCCAAGGTGATGCGTGAGCTAACCCATCCGCACCATGCTGGGTTAATGGAATATAATCAGTCTATCTACGAAATGTTGGTTAATTACTTGTCGGTCGAGCAAGACTTAGGCAAAGGTCGTAAAGGCCAAACGGTTAAAATAATCGACTTCGATAACCCCGAAAATAACGACTTCCTCTGCACCAACCAATTTAAGATTGAAGGTATTAATCAAAATATCGTTCCCGATATTGTCTGCTTCGTTAATGGCTTACCGTTAGCGGTGATTGAGTGTAAATCACCATACGTTGCCGATGCTGTTAGTGAAGGTATTAACCAGTTACGCCGCTACGCTAACCTTCGTAACCCTGTTAGTGAAGAGGGCGCGCAGAAACTGTTCTGGTACAACCAATTAATGGTCAGCACTTGTCGTGACCAAGCTAAGGTAGGAACCATCAGCTCTAGTGCTCAGTATTACAGCGATTGGAAAGATGCTTACCCTTACACAGATAGTGATATTCAAACATTATTACACCAGCCTGCTTTTGTTATGGACGATAACGCTGCCCAAATAAAACAAGCAGCGGATATGCCATCACCGGGCTATTTAGCCCAAGCGCAAACCGTGGCTGCCGGTCAGCTGTTAGAGGTGAACGCCCAACAGCGATTACTTGCTGGTATGTTTAACCCCGCCAGTTTTTTAGATTTAATTCGTAACTTTGTTATTTACGAGCCAGTCGATGGCCGCTTAGTTAAAAAGGTTGCTCGTTATCAGCAATATCGTGCGGTTAATAAGGTTATCGAACGACTAAAAGCCGGCAAAGGCCGTAGAGAGAAGTCCGGTATCGTTTGGCATACCCAAGGGTCGGGTAAGTCTTTAACCATGGTCATGCTGGCCGTCAAAATGCGTCGTGACTCAGAGCTTAAACAGTACAAGTTAGTATTTGTTACTGACCGCACTCAGCTAGACACTCAGCTTTCTACCACCTTCCGTGCGGCTCAAAACGAAACGATTTATAACGCTGAATCAGTTTCCGATTTAAAAGAACTGTTAAGGCGAGATTCTTCAGACATCGTTACCGCCATGGTGCAAAAATTCCAAGAGGCTGAAGCCGATGGTGAGTTTGTAGACCTAAACCCCAGCGACAAAATTATTGTACTCGCAGACGAAGCCCACCGTACCCAGTTTGGTAACTTAGCAGCCACCATTAATGCGGCTTTACCTAATGCCCCGAAAGTAGGATTTACGGGTACGCCATTGCTTAAGTCTCAAAAAATGGACCAAGCTTTTGGTGGTTATATTGACCAGTATAAAATTAACGAAGCCGTCGATGATGGTGCCACGGTTCGTATTATCTACGAAGGCCGCCAAGTACAGTCTGAAGTTGTTGGTAAGTCTTTAGATGCTTTGTTCGAAGAGTACTTTCAAGACTTCAGCAAAGAAGAAAAAGCAGAAATTAAGAAAAAGTACGGTGTAGAGCGTGCAGTACGTGAAGCCCCAGCCCGTATTCGTTGGGTTTGTATCGACATATTAAAACACTACCGTGAGAAGGTTCAACCTGACGGCTTTAAGGCCATGATTGTCGTTGGTAGCCGTTATGCCGCCACACTGTTTAAGAAAACCCTCGATGAGCTGGGTGCGCCACCTTCAGAAGTGATTATCTCTGGTAATCATAACGATGAAGCCATTTATACGCCTTATACCAATGCGGTTCATCAGAAGCAGGTGATTAAAAACTTCACTAAGCCTTTTGGTACCGACAAAGAAAAGGAAGACCCGACCGCCTTCTTAATAGTAAAAGACATGCTGCTTACCGGCTTTGATGCGCCCATAGCACAGGTTATGTACATAGACCGCAGCTTAAAAGAGCACACGCTAATGCAGGCCATTGCCCGAGTAAACCGTACTTATCCGGGTAAAGATGTTGGTTATGTAGTTGACTACCACGGGCTTTCCGATTACTTAACCGAAGCGTTAGAAATGTTCAGCAGTGACGATGTAGAAGGCACCTACCACACACTCAAAGATGAAATTCCAAAACTAAAAGCAACGCACACTCGTGTCGCTAGTATTTTCAGAAATGTTAAAAGCGATGATGTAGACGACTACGTTTTAGTGCTTAAAGACGAAGACCTTCGCCAGCAATTTGAACTTGCATACAAACGCTTTGCTAAACAGATGGATGTGGTTTTACCTGATATTGCAGCCAAACCGTTTGTTCCTGACTTACGCAAATGGGGTAAGGTGTTAAACGCTTCTAATACTCGTTACCGTGACCCAGGTTTAAATATTGCAGACGTGGGTGCTAAGGTTCGCCAGCTAGTAGAAGAACACATCATAAGTACCGGTGTAGACCCTAAAATTCCACCTGTGGATTTAATGGCTGCAAACTTCAAACACGAAGTTGAACAAATTAAATCAGCAGAATCCCGAGCGTCTGAGATTGAAAGTGCGATTAAACAGCACTTAACCGTTAACCTTGATGACGACCCCGAATACTACAAGTCCCTAAGCATACGCCTGCAAGAAATTATAGAACAAACCAATGGTAAGTGGGAACAACAAGCCGAATTACTTTTAGAGTTCCGTGACACCATTGAAGTGAAGCGAACTCAAGCCGCTGAAGAGCTTGGCTTAACCGATACAGAGTTGGCTTTCTACAATATTCTTATGGCCGAAGTGACCCGCCATAGTGGTGACGAAACCATGGGTGAAAGCGTACATGATGAAATCAAAACAACCAGTAAAAGCTTAGTGGCCATGTTCGATGAAGCTACCCAGATTATCGACTTCTTCGACAAGCTCGATGAAGTGAAACGCATGAAAAAAGAAATTAAACGTGCCATTTTAGATTGTTCATTCAGCGACAGCGCACTGGTAAAAATAGTGCAAGACCGCTTTATGGAACTGGCACAAACTCGTTTTGGTACTAACCATTAATGATGGCCAAAGCAGACTTACCAGAGTACTTAGACGGCAGAGGCTTTATTGCCGAGGTTATCCGTACCAGTCGCAAGAAGACAGCCAGCATACGTGTAGAAGAAGGCGTTGTGTCGGTTGTTGTGCCTACTAACACGACGACAGAAAAAGTTGAAAAGTTACTCACGGACAAACGTACTTGGATTAAACAAAAAATCGCCATACAACAAGAAATGACACCTGCCAGTGGTAAGTCTTTTGTTTCAGGTGAAGCGTTTCCGTACCTTGGCCGCAACTACAGGCTTAAAGTAACCAGTGGAGCATTTGCACCGGTAAAACTATTACAAGGGCGGTTAGTGGTACAAGTGCCTGAAGGCAACCAACAACCACACATGATACGCAATGCAATTATTCGCTGGTACAAACGCCAAGCAGAGCAAAAGCTGCAAGAAAAGGTTTCACGTTATGCCCCTATGGTCGGAGTAAAACCAACTGGGGTTAACGTTAGGTCTTTTAAGGCTCGCTGGGGCAGCTGCACACCCGACGGCAATCTTGAGTTTAACTGGCTGATTATGCAGGCTCCCAACCGCATGGTTGATTACGTCGTCATCCACGAGCTTTGTCACCTAATCCACCACGACCACTCGCCAAGCTTCTGGAATGAAGTACAACGTGTAATGCCGGACTACCAAACGCATAAAGACTGGTTGAAAGAAAACTCGGGAAGGTTGGTGGTGTAGGGAAGTATATTGTTTAAGGTGGTTAGTTTTAACAATTCAACATAAGAATTTATAAGAAAATGGATGGTTTTGAAAAATATCAAAGGATAATGGCTGACTGGGCTACTGTTGTTCTAGGGCCCTTCGCAAACAATGTATTTATGGGTGAGCCACTGGACTTTAGTGGTCATGGTACCTTCGAAGATATTTTTATAGGCTTTAAGGAGATAGTAGAAGCATATGAGGCATTGCAGTTTTCAGAGATCCTTCTTTCAGTTGATGCTCCACGCAGTCAGAAAGTCTCAAAGGAACGTTATATTAGGTTTGTGGTTAATACTTATTTACAGGATGTTTATATCCTTAAGGAACGACTTAATTCATATGCTACTAAAATAAAAAGGATACATGGCAGGTCAGGAGGTGAAGCGTTGACTGCAGTGCATATTGAACCTTTGTTTGAAATGATAAAAGTAAATTTTAAAAAGATTGTAGATGTTAGAGGGAAGCATGTTCACCAAGAGCGGTTTAATGATTTCTTTCTTAATCAAGCAAGTAACTTAGAGTTTTTATCTCAATTCGAGTTGAAGTTTAAAAAAGACTCTAAGTGCGCAAATAATCAAGCACAGTCTGAGTGGTGCAAAACAATCAGAAGTAACAACGTATTTACTAGAGAAATATTGAATAATTACTTCGCAGAGCTATATAGAGTGGTGGTGATAACGATAGGGTACTGAACTATAGTTAAGTTTAAGCTGAAATTAAAAATATTGTTAATTGAATTAAACTTCAAAACGATAAATCATATAAGTCGATTCTGTACTATTTGGGAGGGTTTCATTGAAGCTTTTACATCATAAAGCAGTAGAATTTCATAGAATACGAACGCTAAAACGGCACAAGAAGGCCTTGAAGCTTAAAGCTAAAGGTGTCAGAGCTTCTAGCCTAGCTAGCGCAGTTGTAGTCTGCCCAGAGTATATTGATTTAGTTGACGAGAAACGGAGAAGATGTTTTACACTATTTTTGAAAAAACTTAGGCTATCGGTCCTTCTCAATAATCGTACAGTTATAAACTTTACACCTTTGAATAAAATTGAAAGCCAAGCGGGCTTGCTGCTATGGGCAGAAATATGTCGTTTAAAAGACATATTTCATAATAAGAGAATTACTGCGATAGCGCCAAGGACTCCAAAGATACAACAAGTATTCAGTCAAATTGGTATTAGTAAGATGTTTAGCTTGAAAGTAGTAGAACCAAGAGATCATGACGTTATTTATTGGCGAGCATCAACATCATCTGAAGTTGATGGAGAGCTTTACTCTAAACAGCTAATTAGTCCAATTGAAGACAAATTACCTGAAAACTTACAAGGTGAAATGTGGCGGGCAGTACAAGAGGCAATGGCAAATATTCCGGAACATGCCTATATTGATAAGAGGAGAGATGGAATAAATGCTACTTTTGAAAAAAAACGTTGGTGGATGTTTTCACATATAAAAAATGATCACCTAATGATTCATATTGCTGATTTAGGTGTTGGGATACCAGCAACTATAAGTCGAAGGGCTCATGACAACTTAAAGCCTCACTTAAGTCCGATCAAAAGATGGCTTAATATGAAGCCAAGGAAAGATTCAGATGTTCTGTATGCAGTTATGAAAAAGACAGCACAGGGATATCCTGAAAGAGGAGAGACGACTCTTTCACGAACCGGGGAACCTTATCGCGGGCGTGGGCTTTATGATATCATGAGCTTAATAACACATGTTGATGCATCAAGTGTCGCTATAATGTCAAACAAAGGTTTTTGGATGAAAAATAGTGGCCAAAGTGGAAGTTATGCTCAAGAATATCGAGATTCAATTTATGGGACGCTTATTAGTTGGAGGGTTCCTTTATGTCAGAGAAGACAAAGCGAGATAATAATATAGTGATAATAGATATCGGAAAGGATTTTGGACGATTTCCAGGAGGGCGTTTGCGTGCAAGTGCAAAATTATCGGGAGAAGAGTTTCGACAAAGATTTATGGAAGAAGAACTTAAGAATGATAAAGTTTTAAAGGTGTTAATGGATAATGTGATTTCATATGGTTCGTCATTTTTAGATGAAGCGTTTGCGGGTTTGGTTCGCCATGGTGCCTTAAAGGTTAATAGTTTAGATGAATTTACAAAAAGAGTAATAATTGAAACGAGCAAGCCAGAATTAAAAAAGCAAATAAATTTCTTTGTAAAAAATGAAATTGAAAGAAAAGTAAATGAGTAAGAGTATCTGGATAGCTGCATTTTTGACATGGATTTCATGGTTTCTATCTAATCAAAGCGCAAATGCGAGAGAGACTAGAAAGGAATATGCAGGGTTTATTGAGAAGTTTCAACATGCTTGTAGTGAGCTTGAAGTAACAGTGTTAGAACATTTTCAAACTAAAGATTTTAGCTATAAAAATAGACTGGAAGTACACCGAATGCTTTCTGCAATAGAAAGAATGTTACGTTATGAATCACTAATAACAGGGAAGGAAACTTGGCAAGAATGTTTCTATAAAACCTCTTTAGAGGTGTCAGAAATAATCGATTCTGGCGATGAGGAAACCCGAATGGATGAAAGGCTTTTAACAATACATAAGGATGCTTTTTTACTTGAAGTTGGGAATTTGATTTCTGCTTCGCACTCAACTTTTGTTGAAAGGTATCATGTGGAAGAGATTAAATGGTGGGAAAATAAAATACATATTTTAACTATGAAGTTAATTAGAGTATTCATGAAATTAGAAGCTAAATGCAAAGCACTCATTAATAAGTTGTAAATTCGCCAGTTTTAGTAAATGAAGTAAACATTAATTTAAATAGTTATAAATATCTTTGTCAAGCACATGAACATTGCAAAGCTGTCTTTGATGGGTGTTGTAAAGCTATTGACTTAGAAGTTGAATGCATACGTCTGAGTGATATTAATAGATTGCTGATAGATCAAGAAGCCCAAGATAATTCCTTTTATAGTCGACCAGCAATCTAAAAAAATTAGGTTATATGTGGAATTTCCCCTCTACAGAAAACCCATTAGCCTTGGGGTTAGGGAGCATCTTTAAAACTTCTTTTGCATCGTGGCGAGTATATCTCGCAGGCATATGCTTGTAGCCTTCCCCTTGAAGATATGGGCCATTTTCTCTTTCTAGCCAGAATGCTGCTACAGCACCTACAAAATATCTATATAAATGTTTTTTTGCTAGTGGAGACGGAGCTGAAAAACATTCTTTAAAGTTTCCTTTGGAATCGGCTTGTGGGTGCTTGGAGTGAACGTAATTCCACCAAACGGCTATGGTAACTTCTCCAAAACCAGCGTCTTGATATAAGACTATTGAGTTTTTACCAGCTATCATTGTTTCAATATAGCCATCAATAATTTTGCTTTTTCCATCCCAATATAAAGACAACAACCCTCTGTTTATGATTTCATTCAAGCCAATTACGGCAAGCTTGCGTAAGGGATTCATATCAGATTTAAATGATGGCTGTGCTTTCTGACAGCTTATATGGTGAACAGCTTGCGCCCAAGGCATATTAATTCCCTCTTGTTTCGCAACCATATCTTGAGCAGCATGTAGAGTAATGCCTAGCTCTTTAACAAGTTTTTTGGCATTTGATTTGGCTTGGCGAATAGATAAGCCAGAAGGAAATCTTAAAAGATTAGTATTTACAACAGAATTCATAATTATCACTCCATCTACAAATCAATGCATAGCACTCGACTGACCATACACGTTGTAGTAACGGATGATTTTTTTATGTTTCTTCTGCAAACCACATCGGGTTTTCGCCTACGCTTTGCGTGTCGAGTTAGCAGGCCCTGCATCCGGCCCGATTAAATCCTAAGGCAGATACTATCCCCTTGTCAAATGTCTTAATGCTATAACAGAATCAATAATGAAAACGATAAACCAGATAAAACTTGAAAACTTAGTCTTTTTAGATGCATAAAGTTAGAAATGAGGCAGAGGTTGTAGCCCTAAATGAGACTGTAACTAAGTCATTGTAGCTGCATGTAATTTAAGTTGTGTTGCAGGGCATAAGCAATTAAGTCGTAAAGGCTACAAACCAGTCTCACCCCTCTTGCATTTACAAATCTACAGACTATAATTCGCCTTCTTTAGAACTATAGCTCAGTTGGTTAGAGCGCATCCTTGACATGGATGAGGTCCCCAGTTCGAATCTGGGTAGTTCTACCAAAACATATTAAAATCAGCCACTTAGAGCGAAAGCCAAGTGGCTTTTTTTATGCCTTTTGTGTTGCTAGAGCTCATTTTAAATCAGTTTTACTAAGTCTTTTATCTTCCTACTTTCTAAGCTTACCTGGCTCTTTCTTGAGCGCTTTCCCGGTATCAATTTAGTTATCATCTTTCCTAATAACTCTTCATCGTCATCAGCTTCATGCGTCTTCTTGAGGGCGTGTTGTATCACTGCATCAAAAGAGTGGATGTAGACCTGAAATAGCGTATGTGGAGTCTTGTGTCCGAATAGCTTGATGATATGGGTGAATGCAGTGATGTTGCTGTCTGGTATTGGGATATTTGGTTTTTCACCGAAGAATATACGTAAGTTTGCCAGCCCTTCGGGTTTGAAGAACCAATGAGACTCATCTACTAATTGATTAACAAAATCTGGATGACGGCAGCTATACCAGCGCAGGAAAAAGTGTGATGCAAATGAGTGGCGTAATAAATGTAAGTCTGCCTCTGAGCCTGCTTGCACTTGTAGATGACTGAGCGCATCACGAACAACAGACTTAGCAGTATTGGTACGGCAGTCTTTGTTATTACTCAGTAGGTATACTTGCTTTCTTAACAGCACCTCTTCTTTTTTCTTTTTAGCATCTCGTACATAAAGCCTGTAATCAATCTGTCTCAGGTCAACATAAGAGCGGATGCTTTCTACTACTTTTTCAGGAGCAATGAGGTGTAGGGGTATAGCCCGTTTGGCTGAAGGTGTTTTACCTTTTTTAATGTAAATAATCACTTCAGAAGGGCTGGTTACAACATCGTCTAACGTTAGGTTAGCGATCTCACCTGATCTAAGTCCAGCATAAAAGGCGAGTAAGCTAACGGGGTTGTCGTTATGGTCAAGCTGATCAAATTCCAATGGGCCAAATACTTGGGTGCGCCGAGTGCGTAGATTAAAGCCATCTGTATCGAACGCCAGATCAATATTTGGAAACAAGCTAAACGTTTTTTTAGAATAATTAATTAAACTTTTAAAGCTGACTAAAATATTACGTTTGGTTTCTTCATTTAAGCTTTTGCTGTCTTTTCGGTCTAATAAGTAATCATGAATAAGAATTTCAAAATCTTCTTCATCCCAGTTCTTTAAGTTAGAAGAGGCAGGGTAGCGTAAGAGACCATATTGAAACAGGCTACTCATCTCGGCTAAACAAGTATCGAGAGTGTTTTTCTTTATAATCAAGTGATCGTGAATTCTATCGATAGCTAAATGAAGACCAGTAAATGATTTTTCTAAATAGCTTTTGGTCTGTTTGATATCAGTAATTTCTACTTTTGAAGCGGAGAGAAGGGCTCTCTCATAAGCACGATCTAAGGTTAATTTGAATGCATTGTTAGTTACTGCTTTTACATAGTCTTCTGGCAATTTATCGTTGTGATACGTGCCCGTATTATCGATTAGCTTCTTTTTTAACTGAAAGCGTATTTGCAGTAAGGTGATTATACTTTCTTGAGACCAAGGGAAAATGCTTTCAATGTCTTCTTCGCTTGAGTCTAATTCTGGTAGTACGTCACTTACAGAGGTAGAGGAGCTACTGGTGATGTTTTCAGTGGTAATTTCACTTACATCATTATATTGGTCAGGGTTGTAATGCTGGTGCCAAGCAAGTTCTAGTTCTGAATCAAGGCCTTCAGCTATGCTAGGTAGTACTTTCTCTCCATGAAGCGTAATACTCGGCAGAGATTTATCATGGTCGAGTTTAAGGTAAGAATAGGGCTCTGCTCGAGGAACAGGTAATAAAGAGTCTTGAAGTTGTGAGCATAAAATACCCTCAATGCCATTATGAAATGGTTGGTTTTGTAAGGCTGTTAGAAGTTCAGCTATAGAGAAGGAGCGACAGATATCTTGGCTTTTACCATAATTAAGCTGGCGTTGGCTGAGAGCTTCTTTAAATTTATTAAATGTAATGTTCTTTCTTATGCACCATTTGAATAGCAGCCTAGATTTATCTGAAATAGGCAGTCTAATATATTGATTCGATCCTTCGGAAATAGAAGCCTCTAGCCATCCATTAGTGGTTGTATGTATGTGCTTGTCGCGTAGTGCATCTAAAAGGCCGCGCGTGCTGATACCTGTACTTGCTACGGCCTCAAATAGAGTCATTGCAGTAATGTCGATCGAATTATCTGCCTCTCCAAGCCAAAAGCTTTCTCTCAGTTGGTTTGCTACATTAAGGGCTATAAGCTCTTTTGCTTGCATAGGTAGTAAGCTTGGACGATAAGGCTTAACTTTTAGCTGATAAAACGAGCATGTCCAACCATTGTTTTGTAAGTGCTCAATGACTTCATTGCATTCTTTCTTATTTTCTTTATTAAACTTATATTTCTGTTTTTGGTTAGGTGTAGAGTCCAGTCTGCTATTTATATTCTTTTCAATTTCGGTGCCAATTTTTGAAAGATCATCCTTTCTTATGCGACGAGTCTTGCAGACACTAAGAATAGCTTCTAAAAAAATGAGGTTTTTCATGTGCCAGAAGCCCGGAAGGTCTAGCCCTTCAGCGAGCTTATTCTCTGCAGCGATTCTTTCTAGAGTGAGTATGGCGCTCATCGTAAAGGGTTCTTAAGTAAATGAAACCCTAGTTTCTCTAGCCACTGCTCTTGAGAGGCTGTCACTTTATTTAAGACTCCCACGGTAGATGTCGATTGTGGTGAAGAAAAATACCAACCATCTATATGGTGGCCAAGCCAAGTGTCTGCGTACACCTCGCCACGTTCGCTATGTATATAGGTTGCGCATTGGTGTCGATGGGCGTTATTGCGGTTTAAGACAGGGGTAATTCCCCAATACTTCTCTGTAAGCTTTACGGCTGCATCAGACAGTAAATATTTTGACTCTATCTCTTTAGAAGTTTTTACAAATGTATGAAATAAAGGAGTTGAGCTGTTTAAAGTTTTTTTAGAAAAGACAGTGTTAGAGCAGTTTTGCATAACGCTCTGACGGCATTTATCGAGCTGCTCTTTTTGTTCTTTTACTAATTTACTTTCGATAAGTAACTTGGCTTCCATGTATTCATTGCTGTCTTTGTCTCGATGTAAAATGAAGCCTGCATCAGTCAGGTGCTCAGTACTAGCACCTAGCGGACGAGTAGCATATGCGTATTCAAACATCCAGAAGTAGTAGAGCTCAAGCTGGTTAAGAATAATCACCCGGTCTCTTAATGATTTTTGCTTATACGGGGCAATATTAAATGCGCTAAAATCCCAGTTTATATTGGCTAGTTGTGAGCCAATAGCATGGTTTGCTAATAATGGTGTTTGTATGGGTATAATTTTGTCTAGCTCTTGGCGTACTAATCGATAACGCAGGCCATGTTTGCTAAATGCTTTTTTGAGCTCATTTAATCCACTAATAAAAAGCTCGTTAACTTCGGAATTTCCTGTTTGGTGATAGGCACTTCGGGCTTTAAATTCTATTGGGATATTGCCTGACAAGATAAATGACAATAACTCTCCCGCAATGTTTTTTCTAAATAACGTATGACCAGCTCTCGATACGTTATTTAAGAATGGTATGGGGCCTGAGTTGTTCTTACTGAAGCCTCTGACCGTTCCCTCTTCTTTCAGTCCTTTTTGTATTGTTGTTTTATTAAGCTCCAAACCCGTAGGTAGTTGTAGGGTCAGGTAGTCATGCGCATTACTATTGTCATCGTTAAAGCGTGTAGCTGCATTATTAACTTTAAAGCTGATTGTGTTTTTATCACTTATGTATAGGTTTTCAAACGTTAACTCTTCAGTCGGGTTGTAGATAGCTTTAAGCCAGCGACTTTTCCTAATACCCGTAAGTAGCGCAAGTATTGATAAGGTGAAGAGCTCAGGCTTTTTAGCCTTAAGCGTGTATTCCCAATAGAAGAAAATAGAAGACCACGACAATTGATTCATATCCGCTAGGGAGCGCACATTGTTTCTGGCCCATCGAGGCTGAAAGAGGTATGAAGCATCATCTTGCTGGGTATTGTTTAGTAGCTGCTCTTCGGGAAAAGGCTGTCTTTCAACGTTAATTTTATCCAGAGGGCGAGTGTCAATAATATTGCTTTTTTCTTCGTCAGAAGAGAAGAAAGTGCCAGGTAGCGTGAATTTTACTTCAGGAGGGTTGGCCCAAAAAATATTATTTTGAGAAGGCCTAATCTTATCTCCTTTTTTGCCAAGCAAGCACTTAATCTGGGATAGCGAACGTACTTCGTCAAACTTGTTTTTGATATTTTCATCGTGAACCATGACGTAACTTAGCTTGTTTTTTTTAGCGTAAGCGACAATGAGAGCGTCTCTTAGTTTATAAACGTCGTCATAGTACTTTCCCAAATGCAGTAAATGGCTTTCGGCAGTGGTTTTAAAGACAATGGTTACGAAGAGGTTAATCAGAAATGCTTTATCCTTAGGGAGCCACTCCTCTTGATTGGCAATTCTGTGTATTCCGTTTTGTATTGGGTAGAGAGACCCATATCTGTTTGAGGTGCCTTTTGTTATGGAAGGCTTTCCTTGTATTTTTTTTAAAAGTTTTTTTGTCTTTGTAAGAGGTGCCCAATTGGTATTCACTTCGCACTTCACTAAGTCTTCAAGAAGCTGAGTTATTTTGTGAGTCGACGGTGGTGGCATGCAGTACTGCACGATCGGTAAAAAATCCATCCCTATATCAAGATCCCATAAGCCTAATTCTTTTAGCAGGCTAACTGTATCCAAATATCGGTCAGATAAGTTATTTGTCATATTTGGGGTCTATCATGAACTTATTTATACCATCGATAAACTCAAGAAAAATGTGAGACTCAGGTTCTAATTGGAGTCGATCAATGAAAGTATTTTGAAGTCGTTTCTCTTGTTTTCTTAGGCGCTTAATAATTTCTTCAATTGAAAATTCGCTAGAAGAGTGTTGCCTCCAAATCTCTTTCAATTCATTACTGATATCAAAGTTATAATCATGTCTATCGTCTATTGCAGGCAGAGTTGCACTTTGTGGGTCTGCATTATTCAGCATCAAATTATGATCTATAGTAGTGTTTTCATCGCTATAATTGGCAGGGTAGTTATCTTTTTCAGCAGAATTGAAATTATTGAGATTAGCGTTGTGGCTATTATCAATCTGAGTTGGCTTGAATATTTCAGGTTTTTTTGTAGCTCTTTTGGGCTTAAAGTAATTGCCAACGGTATTTCGTGAGGGTGTGTTTTTTCCTAATAACTTCAGAAGGGCATCAAGGTTAATGCGTAGGGTCGAACCGCTTGGGCTTGGGGTTGGACAGAAGTAATCTAGAACGGCTTGTTGCTTTCTGGGGCAAGAGGCTAACTCTCTAAAAAAATCTTCATAGCTCATCTCTGGGCTTTGCTGGGGTAAAAGTTCACCCGTCATAAACTCAATTTCAAATTCCGTTTTTTTATCATTGATAAGAAAAAACTTAACCTTGGTATCACCATCGTAGACTGAAAGAAGGTTATGAACGATTGGATTTTTAGCGTTAAGGAGTCGATACGAATCTTTATCTTTTACAATAAGGCAGGGCACAAATGGCTCTATGAAAACTGAGCTTTGTTTGCCATTTCCATAGCTGATAATTTTCTTTAGCTCGATCAGGGTATAGCGCCCGTGTACGGTAAACCTATCGGTAATCGCTAGTGATATTTTTTCGCTTTCATTAAATTCCATTTTTATTCTTAACCTGAAATGGGTGTTTTATAGATGTTTCTGGGCTATGTCTGCTTAAAATTGTTGATTCTTAAAATGTTTACTTAAAGCTTGTTAGTTTATGGCGTATATCCTAGTAGAGGTCAAGTGCAGGATAGCGGTAATGTTGTCTTAAATGCGCTTGATTGTTCACATTGAAGGGTAGGGGTCGTTAAGTTTTTTGTTTGAAGTGATGTTAAAGGCAGGTAGTGCAAGGTTTTGGCGATTTTCAATATAATCAATAACTTAGAAGTTAATTTTGACATGGTAGAGGTCCCCAGTTCGAATCTGGGTAGTTCTACCAAAACATATTAAAATCAGCCACTTAGAGCGAAAGCCAAGTGGCTTTTTTTATGTCTTTTTTGTTACTAAGACTCGTCTTTAATCCGTTTTACTCAGTCTTTTTTATTCCTACTTTCTAAGCCTACTTAGCTCATTCCTGAGCGCTTTCACGCTATCAATTTAGTTATTCTTTTTCATAACAGATCTCATTGTCATCAGCTTCATGCGTCTTCTTTAGGGCGTGTTGTATCACTGCATTTAAAGAGTGGATGTACGCCTGAAATAAGAGGGTGAATGCTGTGATGTTGCTGTCAGGTATTGGGGTGCTAGGTTTAGCAAATAAAAAATCGGTTAAACATCAGGCCAAGAAAAACACTTAGATTTCGAATACCAAATGAAGTACTTTACGAGCATTTAGTGGCGTTGCACTTAAGTTAAAGGCCCAACTCACCGCGCATTACGCCCTCCGCTTGGTAGCGTAAGGGTTACCACCAATCCACCACCTTTGCGTGGGGTAAAGTTTAATGTACCGCCGAATCGTTCACATATACCAGCGACAATGGCTAAGCCCAGACCGCTGCCCCGTTGTTTGTTTGAGTTCTGGTTTTGAGCTGGGTTGCTTTGCCAAAAGCGTTGAGTGAGGTGTTTTGTACTTTGGTCGGCTGGCCAGTCTCCGTGGTCGCATATGATAAATACCACCTTTTGAGTTTGTGTTTGCACTTCAAGGGTAACTTGCTCGGTGGTGGGTGTGTGTCTTAGGGCGTTTTCAAGTAGGTTGCGCAGGGCGGCAGCAGCGAGTTCGTGTGGTATGTCTACTGTTGTCGCTGCATTTTCTTGGGAAACGGTTATGCGTTCGCTGTCGTTTAGGTCTGCTAAGGCTGTTTTTATAATCGACGTGCTATCAACAAGTGTGGTGTCATTTAGGGTTTGGTCAACTTCAATACGCGCCAGCATGAGTAGTTGCTCGAGTATACGTTGTAGGCGTGCAATGCCCTCTTCGGCGTGCTGCATGGCTTGTTGCGATTGAGCGGTAGGCAACCTAGAAGCCAGTTGCACATGAGTTTTGATGGCCGTAAGTGGCGTGCGAAGTTCGTGGGCGGCGTCATTGGTAAAGCGCTGTTCACGCCTTAAAGCATCTTGAGTACGTATTAAAAGGTGGTTAAGAGTGTCTATTACGGGCACCAGCTCAACAGGGGCATTGTCGATTTTAATAGGCGTTAATGTTTCCGGGTCGCGGCAGGCAAGTTCAGTACGTAGGTGCTCGAGAGGTTTTAATCCGCGGCGAATACCAAGCCAGAGTACAAGCAAGCTGCCTAGCAGCGCTACTATAAAGGGTAGTACGGCTACAAGAATAGCATTGCGTTGTAGCGTTATTCTCTCTGTCAGGCGGTCTGCTGTCGTAATTTGTAAGTCACCTTGAACGTGTGTGAAAACGCGCCAGTTTTCTCCGTTAATCATCTTGTTAGCAAAGCCAGGTGCGGGCGCATCAAGTTGACCGGCAAATTCGCCATGGGTGCGCATAATTACCTGCCCAGACAACGAGCTCACCTGACAAGCCACGCCTGTGCTTGGTGGGATCGATAGCACGGGTTTGGTTGTTTGTATTCGAGTATCAACAGGCAGTTGTTCAACTAAGCCTGCAACCATACGGGCCGAAGCAGCTAAGCGTTGGTCGAGAGTCTCTTGCATTTGAAGTCGTAAGTCGCTGTATAACCACAAGGCAGCCAGTATCCAAAGTAGGCAGAACGATACACCAAGGGTAAGCAGCAGTTGCTGACGCAGGCTTATGGCAGGGCGCTGGAGTTTCATATTAAGCTGCCTTTTTCAATGTCATTGGGTTCGCCTAGTCGGTAGCCTAGTCCTCTTACGGTACGGATCAAGCCAGCACCTAGCTTGCGACGCAGGTGGTAAATGTGCACGTTGACTGCGTTGCTTTCAACTTCAGTGTCTAGCCCATAAAGGCTGTCTTTTATTTGTTCAATATCAAGAATACTGCCACGGGCGTTAAGCAGTTTATGCAGAAGCATAAATTCACGGCGGGTAAGTTCAACTTCTACTCCGTCACGCCAAACTCGGCGGCTGTTAGAGTCGATACGCACAGGGCCATGTTCTATATATGAGTGGGCGCGGCCAGCAGCGCGGCGCAGTAATGCCTGTACCCGTGCAGTTAACTCGTCTAAGTCGAAGGGTTTTAATAGGTAGTCGTCTGCGCCTGTTTTTAAGCCAGCGATTCTGTCTGCCACTGCATCACGAGCAGTGAGTACTAATACCGGTACAGTTATGCCTTGCGCTCGCCACTGGGCCAGCAGGGTTAAACCATCGGCGTCTGGTAAGCCAAGGTCTAGCACCACTAAGTCGCTGTCTAAGCTCTCTAAGGCTGAGCGTCCATCTGCTGCGCATGTAAACCAGTCGACGGTGAAACCTTCCAGCTCAAGCCCAGTACGAATACCAGCCCCCACCAGTTCATCGTCTTCAATAAGTAATACGTGCATACAGCGCCCTCATTCAATTTAACTACAGTATACCCACTAAGATTAAGCCAGCATGAATTTAGCTAATTTTAGTACTCTTAATACTGACTTAATTAAAGAGAGCTACCTTGGAAAACAAAGATCAGAGGTTGTTTCTATGAATCGTTATTTATCTAAGGGCCTGTTTTTACTGCACGGGTTAAACAGCCTTAGAAGTAAGTTAGCGGCTGCTTTACTTTTATCGCTGTTTTCAGCGTCCAGTTTGGCTTTGCTAGGAAGCCTAGGTGGGAATGATTTTCTGCCAGCTGAAAAAGCATTTTCTTACAGTGTTTTTGCAAACCCCGATGCAACGCTGACCATTACTTGGGATATTGCTCCTGAATATTATTTGTATCGTCACCAGCTTCAGTTTGAAGGAGAACCGCAAGCCATTACAGCAGTTCAAATTCCAGATGGTAAAACAATTGAAGATGAGTTTTTTGGCAGTACAGAAGTGTATTACAACCGAGTATCTGTAATTGTCGATCCGGGTCAAGCACAGACACTTACTATCGGTTGGCAGGGTTGTGCTGAAGCAGGGCTTTGTTACCCACCAGAGCGGGCTATCTTAAATTTAGCAGATTATGGTTTGCTCGAAGTTAATATAAACTCTAATACAGCCTCTAATACAAGCGCTCGTAATACAGCAGAGCATGCATTGGGTGAAGATCAATCATTAGCCGCAAAGCTTGCTGACGGTAATACCGCTTGGGTGCTGACCGTATTCTTTGGTTTGGGCTTGCTACTGGTATTTACGCCCTGTGTGTTACCTATGGTGCCTATTTTAACCAGTTTAATCGTTGGCAGTGGTGCACGAGGTAAGCGTGGTTTTGTTCTGTCATTGGCTTACGTCCTTCCTATGGCTGCTACTTATGCAGTGCTTGGCGTAATGGCCGCATTAGCGGGTGCCAGCTTGCAAGCCATTATGCAAACACCTTGGGTGTTAGGTGCATTTGCGCTGGTGTTTGTCGTGCTGTCTTTGGCGATGTTTGGAGTTTACGAGTTGCAGCTACCCGCACGTTTACGTGACGGGCTTAATAACGCCAGCAGTCGTCAGTCTGGTGGCAGCTTAGGCGGGGCGGCTATTCTTGGGGTGTTATCTGCTTTATTAGTTGGCCCCTGTATGACCGCACCGTTAGCTGGCGCTCTGTTGTATATCGCTGATACCGGTAATGTTGTATTGGGTGGCAGTGCCTTATTCGCGCTGGGGTTAGGTATGGGCGCACCGTTGGTTTTAGCCGGTAGTGTGGGTGCACATCTTCTACCAAAGCCAGGTGCATGGATGACCAGTGTGAAAGTGGTGTTTGGCTTTGTAATGCTTGGCACGGCCATTTGGTTTGTTGAGCGTGTGGTGCCAGCCAATGTGGTGTTAGGGTTGTGGGGTGCTTGGTTACTTGCCATCGGTATGACTCTGCACCAGTTAGCAGTACAAGCCGCAGAGCCAATGACTCCAAAAAGTATGATCTCTCGATTTTTAGGCCTGTTAATTGGCTTGTGGGGCGTTCTGTTGGTAGTAGGCGCTGCTGGTGGTTCTAACAGTCTATCGCAACCGTTGGCGTTTGCTTCAAGCCCAGTGGTTATGGCTAACGGCAATACGCTAACCGCTAACTCAGATGACTTTATGGATCGTTTTGACGCTGTTAACGATCTTCAAGATCTAAACGTCAAAATCGATAAAGCCGTAGCTCAAGGTCAATGGACGCTAGTGGATTTTTATGCCGACTGGTGTATCTCTTGCAAAGTCATTGAAGACGAAGTTTTTGGTGACCCTCAAGTGCAACAGGCACTGAGCAACTTTCAATTGTTGCGTCCTGATGTAACGGCTAATAACACAGCCGATCGTGAGCTTATGAAGCAATTCAATATCATTGGCCCGCCCACAATTTTACTTATCGGCCCTGACGGCAAAGAACGTCGTGCAGCGCGTGTTGTGGGTGAGCTAAGCGCAGAAAAGTTTATGCAGCATCTTTCTACTGCCAATGCTCACGCCAGTGTTAAAAACTTCAGCAGTGCTAATTGAAGAAAATATTTTATTAACAATAACGACAGAAACAATTTAAACAGAGGATCTTTTATGAAAAAACGATTACTAGCCATTCCATTGGCTGCCTTAATGGCCAGTGCTTATATAGTCAGTGTATGGGCCGATAAGTCCGACACCAAATTACCAGCGCCAGTCGTAGCGTTAGCTGAACGCGGGTTAAATGTTGTTGATTCGTTTGAGGCTCCAGCAGGCTTAACCGGTTATGCGGCGACCTACCATGGTCAGCCAATGGCAATTTATTTAACCGCAGATGGTAAGCACGCTATTGTCGGTACGCTGTTTGATAGTAAAGGCAAAGACATAAGCGAAGAGAAGTTACAAAGCACGGTTTATGGTGCCAGCGCCGGTAAAGCTTGGGAGTTATTAGAGGCCAGTCATTGGGTGCTAGATGGCAGTAAAGATGCTGAAGTAATAGTCTATGAATTTACCGATCCTAACTGTCCTTTTTGTCACAAGTTTTGGCAAGCAGCCCGCCCGTGGGTAGATGCTGGCAAGGTTCAGATTCGCCATGTAATGGTGGGAATTATTAGACCCGATAGTGGCCCGAAAGCAGCGACTATTTTAGGTGCTAAAGACCCGAGTAAAGTATTTGAGCGTTCACAGCAACAATACGACAGAGGCGGGGTACCGGTGGCCAGTGAGATCTCCAACAGTGCTCGTGAACAGGTGATGGCGAACAATAACCTGATGAGATCTTTAGGTTATAGCGCAACGCCAACCATCGTTTATAAGAAAGCTAATGGTGATGTTGCTGTTAAGCAAGGAATGCCACATGGCACTGAGATTGAAATGATCATGGGTAGTGCTAAGCCTTAAAGGTTAAAAATGATATTAGACTGGGGTTCTCTTAGCCTAATATCATTTCTGTTTAAACCTACTTACTAGCTCATGTAAATCATTAGATACTTCCTGAGAACGTCTTATGCTCTTAGCGCTTTCTTCGGTTTTATTGAGGCTGCTTACTGCTAGTTGAGCTATTTCATTGATTTGAATATTAATGCCTTGTGACACTGAGGCTTGCTCCTCTACAGCCACGGCCATTTGTTCAGACATAGAAGAAATTTGGCGCAGCGCCTCGCTAATTCCATGCAGCATAGTCTCTGACTCTATCACTCTTTTCAGTCCATCTTCGGCGTCTTGTGCGCCTGTTTTGGCGATTTTTACTGACTGATTGGCCTGTTCAGAAAGACTAGTTACTATTCGCCCGATTTCTTGGGCAGAGTGTCGGGTGCTCGCTGCTAGCGATCTAACTTCATCGGCGACTATAGAGAAACCACGGCCATGCTCACCGGCACGAGCCGCTTCAATGGCTGCGTTAAGGGCGAGTAAGTTGGTTTTATCTGAGATGTTTTCGATAACTCCAGCGGCTTGGCTGATCTCTTGCGTCTGATCGACTAAGGCTTGAACAGAACTACCGATGTTGATAACTGTTGTTCGAAGTTGCTCAATAGATTTGCGAGTGGTTTCAGCAAGGCTTTGACCGTTTAGAGCAAGCTCGTTAGATTGTTCGGCTTTTGAGGCAGTGTCTTGAACGTGATGTGAAATCTCATGAACGGCTTTCGACATTTCATTCATTGCCACTGCTACAGAATCGGTCTGTTTGGTTTGCTCTGCGATTTCTTGGCGGGCGGCTTCTGAGTGCTCAAGCCCAAGCCTTGATTGCTCAGAAACTTTTTCTGATGCATCTTCAATTCTTGTTAGCACCGTATCAAGGTGTGCTCTTAAGCTCTTAATACCTACTGCTATTTGTCCGCTAATACCCCTATGTTTAGTGTAGGTGCGCACAGCAAGAGAATGCATAAACACATTGTTTAGCTCGTCTTTAAGAGCCGTGAGGTCTTTAAGGTTTTTAAAGTACTGAAAACTACTGAAAGCAATAAGCGATGCTCCCAGCCAAAGTGAACTCAATAAGGTAGACCCAAAGAATCCTAAGAAAAAAGCAGGCGTAATAGCAGCTAAAATAAGCAGGAAAAGCTTGGTTAAATATGGGATCTCAATGTTAGGGCGCTTAGCGTTGATATGCGTATAAAGCTTTTCTGCACGCTCGACCTCTTCACGGCTCGGGCAGCTTCTTACCGACTCATAGCCAACGACTTTGCCCATTTCTGTAATAGGTGTCACATAAGCGTTTACCCAGTAATGGTCTCCATTTTTACAGAGGTTTTTTATCATTCCCATCCAAGGACGACCCGCTTTTAAATGCTCCCACATGATTTTGAAAGCTTCTTGAGGCATATCTGGATGGCGAAGAATATTATGCGCAGAGCCTATGAGTTCGTCGTAACTAAAACCGCTAATCTTTTCAAAAGCACTGTTGCAGTGTTGGATAACACCCTTAAGGTTGGTAGAAGAAATCAATTTCTCGTCTGCAGAAAAACGTTGTTCTTTGCCTGTAACCGGTCCATTGTTTCTCATGCAGACTCTCCATAAAACGTATAAGTTAGTGTGGTTTTAGGCATTAGCATTACAGTTAACTGTAGTATTTAATTGATCTATCGCCATTGGTTGAAAGAATAAATAGCCTTGAAAGTAACTACAGTCATGTTCTAACAACCAGTCAAACTGTTCTTGTGTTTCAACCCCTTCAGCAACAACTCCTACATTTAAGCTTTTTGCTAGTGTGATAATGGTGCGGGCAATATCGGCATCACTGGGGTCATTGAAAATGTCATCAACAAAAGATTTATCGATTTTTAAATTATCAATTGGAAGGCGCTTAAGATAACTAAGGGAAGAGTAGCCCGTGCCAAAGTCATCTAGTGAAAATCTAACTCCTACTTTTTGTAGGGCGTTCATTTTTTCAACTGTAGACTCTATGTTGTCTTGTAAAACGCTTTCAGTGAGTTCAATAATAAGTTGGTTAGCAGGAGCCCCTGTTTTTGTAATAACGTTTATGACAGTTTCAACAAAATCGACTTGATTTAGTTGCTTAGCACTGACGTTTACGGCAACTCGCCACTTTCTTTTAATAGGGTCTTGTTGCCACTCAATCAACTGTTCGCAGGCGGTTGTAAGCACCCACTTACCAATAGGTAGTATCAGGCCGCTAATCTCTGCTAAGGGAATAAATTTGGTAGGAAGAATTGAGCCGTATTTAGGATGATGCCAACGTATAAGAGCTTCAACACCTTTCACTTCTTGTTTGGCATCTACTATGGGCTGGTAAAACAAAGCCATTTGATTTTTGTCTAGTGCTTGACGTAGGTCGCGGGTCATTAGTGCTTTTTCAATGGCTTCTTCTTGCATGCAAGGATTGAAAAAAGAAACCTGGTTGCGGCCCGCTTCTTTAGCGCTGTAGAGGGCAATATCAGCTTGTTTGATAAGCTCGTCAGGGTCGTCATGTTCGGAGTTAAAAAGTACCACTCCCATGCTTGGGGTAATGACCAGTTGTTGTCCATCAAGCAAATACGGAGCTGAAAGTTTTTCACGTATGGCTTCACAAACTTTACTTGTTGTTGCTTTAGCGCAGTCATAACTTGTGCCAACGTAATCAAACACAATAACAAACTCATCGCCACCGAAGCGTGAAACAGTGTCGGCTTTACGCACATTATTTGTTAAACGCGAAGATACTTGTCTAAGTAGGTCGTCACCTAAAGCGTGCCCGAGAGTATCGTTAACTTCTTTGAAATTATCTAAATCCACCATCATAACTGCGGCGTAACCGCTACGCCCATATTTTGATGATATGGCATGTACCAATCTTTCTTTCATTAAATATCTGTTCGGCAGGCTAGTCAGTTCATCATGTAGAGCCATGGACCGAGCCTTGGCTTCGGCTGCTTTTCTGGAAGTGATGTCTGCACGAATTGATATGTATTGTTCTGGCTTACCATTTTTGCCTATCAGCGGCACGATAGTCGAGTGTACCCAATAGATAGAGCCGTCTTTTGCTCGATTACAAATATCACCACTCCATACGTCTCCATTAGTAATGGTTTGCCAGAAGTTTTTGAAGAAACTAGGGTTGTGATGACCAGAACTAATGACTCGATGCGTTTTGCCAATCAGCTCTTCATGCGAGTATTGGGAAATGGCGCAAAACTTGTCGTTAACTTGAGTAATAATGCCTTTAGAATTAGTAACCGCCACAATAGCATGGGCGTCTAGGGCTACCTTAAGCTCATTGTATTTTTGCTCGTATTCACTTGAAACTAGATTGTTTTTAACATGAATTAAGTGGGTGCGGTTTTCTTTAGCCCATACCCATAAGACAATAACAGTAACAAGCACCCCTAAAAAAAGGCCTAGTGTTGCTATGGTTAATGCGGCTAACGGCTGACGCTCAAGATCACTGCCTGAAAAAAATAAAAGAGATGATATAAGCAAAATAGAAACAAATGCCGTAAGAGCGAAAGTGATACACTTAATGACATTTCTTTTAATGAAGTTAGTAGCTAAGTTCATAGGTTGGAGTTGTAATCTGACAAAGCATTAAAGAAAAGGCGTAAGCAAGGAGTGCTCGAAGAAATCTCGCCGTTAATAATGGTAGATTATACCCAAAAGTAGGTATTCGAGTGTATGGATTTGTAACACTAGTTGAGTGAAAGTGTAATTTAAAAAGACTAGATAAAAGCTTTAGGCTACGTAGGGGTAGCCTAAAGGAGTGACGCTAATTGCTTTTATCTTTTCTTAAACTTGCCCCGCTGATGCGGGCCATCAAGGTTGAGCACAGGGCCTGCCGGCACTACTTCGGTTGGGTTGATGGTGTTGTGGCTGCGGTAATAGTGTTCTTTGATGTGTTTCATATTGACTGTTTCGGCAATACCCGGCCATTGGTACAGTTCGCGCACGTAATCAGACAGGTTTGGGTAGTCTTCAATTTGCTTGAGGTTACATTTGAAATGCCCGTGATACACGGCATCAAAACGAATCAGGGTGGTAAACAAACGCCAGTCTGCCTCGGTAATTTGTTCGCCGACCAAGTAACGTTGCTTAGATAATATATGTTCTAGTTCATCCAAGGTTTCAAACAGTGGAAATACAGCGTCTTCATAAGCGTGCTGTGTAGTGGCAAAGCCAGATTTATACACGCCGTTGTTAACGTTGTCGTAGACCTTGTCGTTGATGCTGTCTATTTCTGCGCGTAATGCTTCAGGGTAGTAATCGCCTGCTTTAGCACCGACATCATCGAAAGCGCTGTTGAACATACGAATGATTTCAGAAGACTCGTTATTGACAAGCTTATTTTGTTTTTTATCCCAAAGTACTGGAATAGTAACGCGGCCTGAATATTTAGGGTCGGCGGCGGTATAGACTTGGTGCATGTAGTCGGCATTGAAAATCGGATCAGCCACTACGCCTTCGTCTTTAATAAAAGTCCAGCCATGTTCGCGCATGTAAGGGTTAACGACGGACACCGTTATCATGGAGTCCAAGCCTTTTAATTTGCGCAAAATCAATGTTCTGTGTGCCCAAGGGCAGGCTAGAGAAACGTATAAATGATAACGGTCTGCTTCGGCTTTAAAACCGCCTTCACCACTAGGGCCAGCACTGCCGTCGGCCGTCACCCAGTTACGAAACTGTGACTCGCTGCGGGCAAATTTACCATCGTTAGAGCCTGTGTCATACCATTGATCTACCCATTGTCCATCTACTAATAAACCCATATTGAATTCTCCGTTGGTGATGTCTTAAATTTATACAGTTAAGAGCGAGCTTGCAGTGGGATTTCAATCCACACTTTTAAGCCGCCTTTGGTACCCGTTAGAAATGCAATTTGTCCGCTATAACGGGCAATGATCTCACGCACTATGGCAAGCCCAAGGCCGTGGCCGGGTATTTGCTCATCCAGCCTCAGGCCTCTTTGCCCTAAGTTGGCTTTCTCTTCATCAGCTACCCCAGTGCCATCATCGGTAACCAAAATGGTGGCTAGGCCGTTTTGTTGTTCTAAGGATAGCTCAACATAACCTGCCGACCATTTACCGGCGTTATCGAGCAAGTTACCCATAATTTCGTTTAAGTCGTGTTCTTCAATTGGCCAGCGTGTGTCATCGGCCAACGATGTCGATAGCTCAAAAGACTTGTCTGTGTATAAGCGCCCAAGCATCCACAATAGGTCACGCGCTTGTTTTACCGGGTAGGCGCTTTTGCCAATTTGTGGGCCGGCAAAACGGCTGCGACGCATTTCTGCTTCAAGTTGTCGGTCGAGATCGGCCAGCCGTGCCGCCATTTCTTGTCTGAGGTTGTTGTCTAGCGGGCGACTCGTATCTTCTAAAATTTGCCTAAGGGCGGCGATGGGTGTTTTGACGCTGTGTGACAAGTTGGCTAAGGCTTCGCGAGAGCGTTCTAATCTTTGGTCAAGCGAGTCTAAAAGTTGGTTAAGCTGCTGGACTAAAGGTTGAAACTCGTCGGGTGCTTGTGTGTGAATACGAGCAATTGTACCACTTTGTAGCCCTTTTAGCTCTGCCTTAAGTGATACTACGGGGCGCATGGATAAGTTGATGCCAATCCAAATAACACCCATCAACAATAAAATAAGTAAAAGAGAAACCACCGCCGTCCAAGTATGCAGGTTTGCTTGGCTGGCTTTTAAACCACGCATGTCTTCGGCAACTATGACGGTAATAGGCACGCCTGCAATATGAAACGATTGTCGATAAGCAAGAATGTCGCTGGGAGTGTTGTTCTCTTTATTACGAACCTTAATGAATTCATTTTTATTTGAATCAAGTAAAGGCTGTAATAGTGGCTGCCACTGCTTAGGTGATATGACTGTTTGCTCGGGCGAATGTATGGCAAAAGAATGGTGAAATACTTTTTCAAAATAGTCACCGGTTTCTAGCATATTGATCTGACCATCGACTTGGCGCAGGTGGTGTTCTAAGAAAACAACTTCCTCTTTTAGGCGACTTTCAACAAACTCTTGCGACATCTTCTCTAAAAGAATTCCGTGGATAAGCCAAGCAATGGCCATCAGGCCAATCCCTGCAGGCAGTAACAATAAGAGCAAAGTGCCTTTAACGGAGGTGGGCTTTTTAAACAACGTCATTAAATAAATACCCCTGCCCGCGACGGGTAACTATGGTCTCAGTACCGACCAGTTTTCGTAAGCGACGAATATAAGCTTCAATTACGTTTTCGTTAGGGGTGTCGTTAAGGTTGTAGAGTTGTTCTATTAATTGTTCTTTAGAAAAAATCTGACCAGGACGACCCATTAAACAACGCAATAATCTAAATTCTGTGCCCGTTAGGCTGTGTTCTCCATCACCTTCAATCTTTAGGTATTTAGGTATTGTCGGTTTTCATCTAACTCAAAGCGTCCGACTTTAACCGTCGAGAAAACTCGGCCTTCACTTCTGCGCATAATGGCGTTTAGCCTAGCAATCAGTTCTTCTGTTTGGAAAGGTTTGGCTAGGTAATCGTCTGCGCCTGCCTTTAGGCCGTTTACTTTGTCTTGCCAGTCGTCCCGTGCCGTTAGAATAAGTACGGGTAAACTCATGCCCTGGGCGCGCCACTGTGTTAAAACATCCAAGCCGTTACCATCGGGTAAGCCAAGGTCGAGGACGCATGCTTTGTAGTCTTCTTGCTCACCCAGTAAAGCCGCTTCTTTGGCGGAAGTGGTGGTATCAACACTGAAGCCAGATTTTTCTAGCTGGCTGGTCAAACCTTCAGCCAACAGCCGATCATCTTCTACCAACAGTAATCTCATCTAGATACCTTGCCTCAGCCTTATGTAAGCATATTAGTTTGGTTTAATAAGTTGGCCATATCAACCGTATAGTTTAAGCGGCTAATTAAAATGCACTGGTCAAATCAGCTGTTTGTTTTTTAATTTACCTATTTTCAGTTTGAATTCAGTTAAGCGTGTTGTAATACAGCTAATAAAGATAAGTTAGAACCTAAATATTACAGAGTGAGGTAACAGCATGATTTTAATTTTACGTCGAGTTTTACTATTAAAGCTGACCATTTTGGTTTCTATGTTCACGTTGGCGGGGTTTTCTTTTGCAGCGCAGGCGGAGACTAAACAGAGTTCCAGCATCGATATCGCCTTGAATGTCTATAAAGATCCGAATTGTGGCTGCTGTAATGATTGGATAGACCATGCCAATGAACGTGGATTTAAAGTGAAGTCTCATAACAGCAATAGAATGCACGAATTAAAAATGGATAAAGGCATTAAGGCAGAATACCAGTCCTGTCATACCGCTATTTCAGCGGACGGTTATGTGTTTGAAGGCCATGTACCTGCACGTTATGTACAGCAGTTTCTAAGCGCACCACCGGCGAATGCCATTGGCTTGTCTGTGCCAGCAATGCCTATGGGCAGCCCAGGTATGGAGTATCAAAACAGATTTGACCCTTACAAAGTATTGTTACTAATGAAAGACGGCAGCAGCCAAGTGTATGCCAATATTACTAATCTTGAAGACTCAGTAAAATGAGACCGCTTGAAAATAACCTAAAGCCAGACGCTGGTTTGCCGAATGCGAGCACGAATAATAGCCGCCGTCGTTTTGTATTAGGCGCTTCTGCACTGTTGGCAATGTCGGCTATTCCTTTTGCTAGAACCGCTTTGGCCGATGCTATAAGTAAGTCTCGCACTGAGCTTTCGGGTAAGCAGTTTGATTTAACTATCGACTACAAGGACGTTAACTTCACCGGTAAAAAAGCCCGTGCCACAGTGGTTAATCAGCTGTTACCTGCGCCCTTATTGCGTTGGCAAGAAGGCGATACCGTTACACTGCGTGTAAAAAACAACTTAGACGTGGTTAGCTCGATTCACTGGCACGGTATTATTCTTCCCACTGAAATGGACGGTGTTCCTGGTTTTAGTTTCGATGGTATTCTGCCCGGTGAAACCTTTGAATATCAGTTCACCCTGCAGCAAAGTGGCACTTATTGGTATCACAGCCACTCAGGCTTCCAAGAACAAACCGGTGTATATGGGCCAATAATTATTGACCCTGCCAAGCCCGATCCAGTGAAATACGATCGTGAATATGTGGTGATGTTGTCAGACTGGTCTGATACTCCACCAGAAAAAATCTATGCAAATTTAAAGAAGCAATCGACCTATTACAATTACAGCGAGCGTACGGTCTCTGACCTGTTTGCTGATATTAAAGAAAAGGGGTTATTAAACACCTGGAAAGAGCGTTCGATGTGGAACGATATGCGCATGAGTGACCGAGATATCTCGGATGTGACCGGTGCTGCATATACCTACTTAATTAACGGCAACACGCCCGAGCAAGGCTGGCAGGCACTGTTTAAAGCCGGTGAAAAAGTACGTTTACGTCTTATAAACGCCGCCGCCATGACCATTTTTGATGTGCGTATACCCGGTCTGAAAATGACAGTGGTCGCCAGTGATGGCCAG
>SMEQ01000051.1_pt1 | contig 37038 bp, 37 predicted proteins | sample 2456281 | NCBI WGS metagenome assembly SMEQ01 (sample SAMN10132596, study PRJNA489261) | soil metagenome | isolation source: day1 antibiotic-loamy sand soil ammended with raw manure from dairy cow... | place: USA | collected 2015-04-01
GCCTGCGTTTCTATGCTTGAAACTTTGCGTTTTCCCCACGCCCGTGGGGGTGTTTCTCAAGACGCTGTTTTGATCGAAGCGCTGCATGAGTTTTCCCCACGCCCGTGGGGGTGTTTCTAATCAGTTTTCAGCATTTTGCTTTTTGCATTCGTTTTCCCCACGCCCGTGGGGGTGTTTCCAAACAAATCGAGAGCGGTGGTCGCTTGGTCGGGTTTTCCCCACGCCCGTGGGGGTGTTTCTACGGTCAAGGTTTCTTTTTTAGCTATGGCTGCGTTTTCCCCACGCCCGTGGGGGTGTTTCTGGACAAGTTGCCGAAGCGAGAACAGCAAAGGTGTTTTCCCCACGCCCGTGGGGGTGTTTCCGTTGTCAGTGAAAACCCTAGCTTGGGCAAGCCGTTTTCCCCACGCCCGTGGGGGTGTTTCTGATGCAAGCATTAAAAATGGTGTAAAAAGTCTGTTTTCCCCACGCCCGTGGGGGTGTTTCTTATATCGGCGATATGTCGCAAGTTGAGCTGAGGTTTTCCCCACGCCCGTGGGGGTGTTTCTACCACAGGGCTGGAAATTGGGCAAGGCTATAAGTTTTCCCCACGCCCGTGGGGGTGTTTCTATGTAAATAATGTTTTATATTGCATACAGGGTGTTTTCCCCACGCCCGTGGGGGTGTTTCTCAAGATACGGTAATGGGCTTATCAGCAGCGTGGTTTTCCCCACGCCCGTGGGGGTGTTTCCGATGAAGAAATAACGTCTAGGCGTATGAAGCGGTTTTCCCCACGCCCGTGGGGGTGTTTCTCACGGCTGATGGTTACTTCTACACGGTGACACGTTTTCCCCACGCCCGTGGGGGTGTTTCCGAATCTGATTATAATTTAGTAAGACAGTATACGTTTTCCCCACGCCCGTGGGGGTGTTTCCTCATGGAACGAAGGCCGCTCATGGACTATGCAGTTTTCCCCACGCCCGTGGGGGTGTTTCTCGTCCAGTGTTGCGTGTCGGGTTTCCGTAAACGTTTTCCCCACGCCCGTGGGGGTGTTTCCAACTTTGTACGCTGGGTAACTTTCTACGGATTGTTTTCCCCACGCCCGTGGGGGTGTTTCTTATGCTGATTTTGCTAAAAAAGTGTTTTTAAAGTTTTCCCCACGCCCGTGGGGGTGTTTCTAACACTGCTGAGCGCTTGCAGCAGGAGCTTAGGTTTTCCCCACGCCCGTGGGGGTGTTTCTATGAGTACTTTACAGATTCTTTGGCACGGTAAGTTTTCCCCACGCCCGTGGGGGTGTTTCTGGGTACTGGATATATCCAGTTCTTTAATAACAGTTTTCCCCACGCCCGTGGGGGTGTTTCCGATTAAGTGATTACTTTAATAACAGCCACGCCGTTTTCCCCACGCCCGTGGGGGTGTTTCTATTACGTTACGCGAGCAATGCAGTGACTTATTGTTTTTCCCACGCTCGTGATGATGTGGGCCTCCCAGCTTTTACTAAATAAAGGTAGCTCTTGCTTAGTTTAGCGTACTATTGCCGCTCTTCATTGGCAGAGGTAAACGCATATCTTGTTAAGCTGTAATAACTGATTAAACACTTTTTGCTTCTAATAAGTCTTTGTTTTGTGTCGGCGTCAATCAAAAATGGCATGACGTGCGGTTTAGCTATACAGGTTATTAATTAATATTTTCGCCGAGCTTATTAGCTGCCTAAGCCACAGTAATCAAAATCCTGCGCTCTGCTGATTTGTTTTCGTTATAGAGTTTTATCTTTTTGTACATGCTCAGCAACCTAGACATTAAACTCTTTAGGTGTCGCTTTTAAATCAATATTGAGTGCGTGTAGAACTTTAAAAACAGCAATATAACCAATAGCGCGAAGAAGCTCATTGCCTTTTCTTCTATCTACCCAAACCGCAACGACCGTGAACAGGCCGTGGATAAATCCTTAAAACCAAAATCTGAAAACTGCAGCGTATCGCTTTTATCGCTTAAGCCCATTACATACAGCAAGGGTAGGTAATGCTCTACCGTGGGTACGGCGTCTTGGGCGTGGGCTAGGTTTTGGTAGTTGGCGAGTTGCTGTATATCACGTTGCTCTATGGCGGTGGCTATCGCTTGGTCAAAATCTACCGCCCAGTCGATGGGGTCGCCGGGGCGGGATTGAAACCACTTGGGGATGTTGTGCACGATATTGCCGCTGCCGATAAATAGTACGCCTTGCTCGCGGTAGGCTTTTAGGGCTTGGCCGATGGCGTGGTGGGCGTGTAAATCGTGCTGTGTGGCATCCAGGCTTATTTGCAGCACGGGGATGTTAGCCGCAGGGTAAAGGTGTTTTAAAATGACCCAGCTGCCGTGATCTAAACCCCATTGTTCGTCTAGCTGTGCATCGATGCCTTGGCTTTTTAAGCTGTCGGCTAATTCTGCTGCTAAACGGGGTGAGCCGGGGCAGGGGTATTGTTGCGCGAATAATGCGGGTGGAAAGCCACCAAAATCGTGAATGGTGGGTGGGTTTTGGTTAGCGGTAATACGCGTGCCTGCGACATGCCAGTGGGCAGAGAACACCACAATAGCCGATGGCGTAGGGGTGTTTTTATGCAGTTGATGCCAGTCGGCGACAAAGTAATTATCTTCCAGTGCATTCATGGGGCTGCCATGAGCAAGAAAAAACACAGGCATGCGTGGCATTATTGTTCTCCGATTTTTCTGATAACGGCGAGTATTTGCTGGCATAAGAATTGCAAATCTTCATCGCTGATTACATAGGGTGGCATGATATATACAAGCTTGCCAAAAGGGCGTACCCAAATGCCGTGTTCTACAAAAAGTGGTTGTACGGTGTGCATATCCACGGCGTCTTTGAGTTCAATAACGCCGATAGCACCCAGTACACGCACATCGTTTACATTCGCGTATTCACGTGCGGGGGCGAATACTTGTTTCAGCCGCTTTTCTACGCGCTGTACATTGCTTTGCCAATCGCTAGATAGCAATAAATCGATACTGGCATTGGCGGCGCTGCAGGCTAAAGGGTTGGCCATAAAGGTGGGGCCGTGCATAAAGACACCGGCTTCACCTTCGCTGATGCCCATGGCGATTTTTGTAGTGCATAAGGTGGCGGCAAAACTTAAATAACCGCCGGTAATGGCTTTGCCTAGGCAGAGAATATCCGGGCTGATATTGGCGTGTTCACAGGCGAATAATTTACCGGTGCGGCCAAAGCCGGTGGCGATTTCATCGGTGATTAGTAGCACATCAAATTCGTCACAGAGCGCGCGCAGTTGTGCGAGGTAATCGGCGCTGTAAAAACGCATACCACCGGCACCTTGTACGATGGGTTCGATAATGACGGCGGCGGTTTCTTGGTGGTGGTTTTCTAAGCGTTGGCGTAGGGCGCTAATATCCTCCTCGCTGCAGTTTTCGCCAAAAGGCGTCGCCGGTGCGGGGGCAAACCAGTGCTGCGGTAATACTTTGCTGAATAAATGATGCATACCGTTAATGGGGTCGGTAACGGACATCGCACCAAAGGTATCGCCGTGGTAGCCGTGCATAAAACCAATCATTTGGGTTTTATTGGGCTGGCCTTGGGAGTGCCAATATTGCAGTGCCATTTTCAGTGCAACTTCTACCGCGACCGAGCCAGAATCGGCATAGAAAATATGCTGTAAAGGCTCGGGCGTAAGTGCGATAAGCTTGCGGCCTAGGTCTATCGCGCCTTGGTGGGTTAGGCCACCAAACATCACGTGGGCTACGGCATGCAATTGTTTTTCTATGGCGGCATTTAATACCGGATGATTATAGCCGTGTATCACCGACCACCACGAAGCCATGCCGTCGATCAGCTCGCGGCCATCGTTGAGGCGAATACGTACGCCTTCTGCCGATTGCACGGAGTACATGGTGTTGGGTTTGCTGGCGCTGGAATAGGGGTGCCATAGATGCTGGCGGTCGAATAGCTGATCGTCTGTCATAAGAGGTGCTGCCGGCGGTTGCCCACCGGCAGAGTGCGAGGGCTTAGATTAATTCAATCGCCATGGCTGTGGCTTCACCACCGCCGATACATAAAGAGGCGACACCTTTTTTCAAGTTGTTACGCTGTAGGGCGTACATCAAGGTAACTAAAAGGCGTGAACCGGTAGAACCTATCGGGTGGCCTTGTGCACACGCGCCGCCGTAGATATTTACTTTGTTGATATCGAGTTTTAAATCACGCACGGCAAGCATCGTTACCATAGCGAAGGCTTCGTTGATTTCGTAGAGGTCGACGTCATCGGCTGTCCATTGGATTTTATCCAATAGTTTTTTTGTGGCACCGATAGGCGCTAAGGTGAAGTCCGCAGGGTCACGTGAGTGACGTGCATGGCCCACAATACGTGCTAGCGGCTTTAAGCCTTGTTCGCGTGCGGCCGATTCCGACATGATGATTAATGCAGATGCGCCATCAGAGATGGAGCTAGCATTGGCGGCGGTAATCGTACCGTCTTTGGCAAACGCAGGGCGTAGTGATGGGATTTTATCGATTTTGGCGGTAAGCGGTTGTTCGTCGTCTTTAACCACGGTTTCGCCACGGCGTGTTTTGATGGTAACGGGTACGATTTCGTCGTCTAAAGAGCCGTCTTTAATGGCTTTTTGTGCGCGCTCTAAAGAAAGAATAGCGAACTCATCCATAGCTTCACGTGTTAGCTTGTTCGCATCGGCAGTATCTTGGGCAAAGCTACCCATCATGCGGCTGGTGCTGGCATCTTCTAAACCATCTAAAAACATATGGTCGTAAAACTGGCTATGGCCTGTGCGAACACCGCCGCGCGCACCTAAAACGAGGTGTGGGGCGTTCGTCATGCTTTCCATGCCACCGGCGACAACGCATTGGTTGGTGCCTGCAACGATAGAATCATAAGCGTACATGGCCGCTTGCATACCCGAGCCACACAACTTGTTTAAAGTAACACAACCGGTGGCGCTACTGCCGCCGGCTTGTAATAAAGCTTGGCGTGCTGGGCCTTGGCGTAAACCTGCGGACAATACGTTACCAATAAAAGCTTCGTCGATGTTATTTACATCAACACCTGCGCGCTCGATGGCAGCTTTTATGGCGGTTGCACCTAATTGTACTGCGCTAACATCGCTTAAAGAGCCTTGTAAGCCGCCCATTGGTGTACGTGCACCACTCACAATTACTACAGATTCTTGCGTCATAAAAAATCCCATGGTTGAAACAAAAATGGCAGTTTAGCACAAAAGCTTTGCGGGCAAGAAATAGTAAGCGTGCAGATAGTCGCAGTTGACTTTATGTTGCGCAGCATTAATACACCGTAATTCGATGTCGGTCACCGCTGAAGATATTGAATTGAAAATTATTCTCATTAAGGAAATTACTATGGAAAATAAAAAAACAACTATCAAATCAAAATGAGCCTTACCTTTGCTCGCCGTGGCTGCATTCGGTTTTACTGCAAACAGCCATGCGGATGCAATTGGCGTTTATGTGCAGGCTAACTTAGGTCAGGCGAGTGCTAGCCAGTCCAAAGCAATTAAAAAATATGTAAGAGAGCTGAAAAAAGATTTTGACTCTACGAAGAGTGATAAAAAAGACACTGCGTATAAATTAGCAGTAGGATACAAAGTTATAGATTATTTTGCGGTTGAGTTGCAATATGTGGACCTAGGTGAAGCGTCTTATAAAGGTTTGGATTCGTGGGAGAATGAAAAGTTAACTTCTGAAACACAAGGTTTTGGTATTAATGCGGTGGGTATATTGCCTTTAGGTGATTTTAGCCTAAACGCTAAGCTTGGTTTGCATCAGATGAAGAATAAAGTGAACTCTAAATGGGGGAATATAATTGGTCATGCTGAAAATGATAGCAAAACCATCAAAAAAATTAGCCCCTCTATAGGCATTGGCGCAAGCTATAATGTAGTTGCTGGTTTATCTATTGGCTTAGATTATGAGCGCTATATGAATGTTGCTAATAAGAAGGCTAAACTCTATGAGGACGAACATGAAGGTAAGTTAAATTTCAAGCACGACATTGATTTCGTTTCTCTATCTTTACGTTATAGCTTCTAATACCTAGTCGCTTTTAAAAGGGCCGTATAGGTTGTACATCTATACGGCCCTTTTTTATATGCCTTTATAAATCAAAGAGAGCAGTTCGCCTTTTACAAGCATCTGGTGATGCTATCGTGGATAAGATCCACTCCCACATACATATATAGCCATTCACCCCTCTGCATACAGAATATCTTCCGTTAAGCTCTGAACAATTTACCGCGCACGGCTTCTCGCCATGCATGGGGTGTTTGTTCGGTGAGGCGCTTAAATACGTCGGCAAAATGGGCGGCATCACTGTAACCTACGGTTTCGCTAACTTCTTGAATGCTTAAATTGGTGTTTTGCAATAGCTCACGTGCATTGCCGATGCGAATATGCTGTTGATATTTGAGTGGTGTGAAGCCTGTGGCTTTTAAGAAGCGGCGCTGGAAGGTGCGCAAGCTGATATTGTGGCTCTCTGCGAGCTGGGAAAAGTTAATGGTATCAGCGTAGTGGCTGCGTAAATAATGCTGGCTGGTGGCGATTAGCTCATCGCTATGCAGGCTGGTATCGCTACTATCGAATAAATGCATATCAAAGGCGCGGCGAATTTCTGGCGAGAACTGGCTTTCAACGCGACGTGCAATCACTGAAGAATAGCCTTGCTCAATAAAATGTATGGTTAAGTCAGCAACCGAGTTAATGCTGCCTGCGCAGTACAAGTGATCAGCTTGGGTAATTAAATGTTGGCGCTTCCACTTCACGTTAGGGTAGCGTTTTTCCATGGCATCAAAATAAAACCAATGGGTAGTGGCAGGCTGTTTATCCAATAAGCCTGCCTCGGCTAAAAAACTACTGCCTGTTCCTACAGCGCAGATATTATCGTGCTGCAAGGCATGCTCGCGCAGCCAAGCAACTAAGTGGGTGTTGCGCTTGAGTGTTGTGAAGGGGTTGCGCCATAAGCCGGGTATAACCAATAAATCGCTTGGCTTTACATCAACAAGCAAGGTGTCGGGTAGGATATAAAAACCGCTGCTGGTGCGAATCTTGTCTAATCGCTGGGCAGCAAACTGTATTTTTAAGTGCTTTGAATGCCTATGTGTGGCTCTATGGATATTATCGGCAGCATTGAGCATTTCTAAGGGTAGGCTAATGCTGCTAGCCATCATCTGCGGGAAGAGTAAGAAGGTTACGGATTGCATAATTTTGCTTAATATGTCGTTTTTGTCATGCTTTATGTCGCTAATGGCATTGTCTGTATTCTCTTAACTACTACAATGCAAAGATGTTTTTTTAGCCTGTTTTTTTCTCTACCTTTCGACTAAGGACTATTTATGTTGAGGCTTCCTGTTATTGTGGGTTTTGGCGGTGTGAATGCCGCTGGAAGAAGTTCCTTTCACCATGCACATAATCGTTTAGTGTTTGATAAACTTGATCAAGCCACACAAGCGCGTACTTTACAATCATTGGCTACATTAATGCAGCGCGATGCCAGTGATAAAGATCACTTATTGGCGAACACTTTAATTCGTCAAATTCATCAAGGGCATTTTGATACAGAAAACATCCCCTGGAATAAACGTCTTCCCGTTTCACCTGCAGACAAGACAATCAGCTTTATCACTACTGCTTATGCTATGCCGGATATTATCCCGGATAATTGGCAGGTAGCCGATTTAGGCGATAGACAAGTGCGCGTCGATATTTTAAGCGATAGCGAACTGTTATTGCCAACTACACGACAAAGTACCGTGCGTGCTGCTGGCCAATTACCTACGGGTTTTAACCCTGGCGATCATTACCAGTCACGCAGCCATCCACGTGGTATTCAGATGAGTGTTTACGGTGCATCCGATGCCATACAATCCTTGGGTATTGATTGGGATGTTATTCGCAGTGCGGTTTCACCCGATCAGATCAGTGTTTATGCCGGTTCTGGTATGAGTCAGCTGGATGCCGATGGTAATGGCGGCATGATGATGTCGCGCTTAGGCGGCAGACGTGTTAGCTCTAAACATTGCCCTTTTGGCTTTGCTGAAATGCCCGCGGATTTTATCAATGCGTATCAGTTAGGCAGTATCGGTAATACCGGTACTAGCATGGGAGCTTGTGCTTCTTTCTTGTATAACTTGCGCATGGGGATTAACGATATTCAGTCTGGCCGTGCGCGTGTGGCGATTATCGGCAATGCCGAAGCACCGATTTTACCGGAAATTATCGAAGGCTACGCAGCCATGGGCGCTTTAGTTACCGATGCCGAGTTGCTTGAGCTGGATGGTATGTCGGCTGATGCGATAGCTAATCACCGCCGTGCCTGCCGCCCGTTTTCTAGCAATAAAGGTTTTACGCTGGCGGAATCTGCACAGTTTATTGTGCTATTTGATGATGCCTTAGCGATGCAGCTAGGTGCGACTATTTATGGTGCAGTGAGTGATGTGTTTGTGAATGCTGATGGTTATAAAAAATCCATTGCATCACCTGGTGTGGGTAATTACGTTACCGTGGCAAAAGCCGTGGCAGCGGCGCGTTCTATTGTTGGCGATAAAGCCCTGCGCGAACGCTCGTTTATTCAGGCGCATGGTACCGGTACACCACAAAACCGCACCACAGAATCCCATATTATGGATATCACTGCTAAGCACTTTGGTATCGAGAACTGGTTAGTGGGTGCGGTAAAAAGCTATTTAGGCCATTCGATTGGTTGTGCCGCTGGAGATCAGATCACTACCTCTTTAGGTATTTGGAATAGCGGTATGTTTCCCGGCGTTACTAGCATCGATCATATCGCCGATGATGTGCACCATAAAAACTTAAACATCGCCATGCAGCATGTAGAAGTGGGCAAACAAGGCATGGATGTAGGTATTATTAATGCCAAAGGCTTTGGGGGTAATAACGCCACAGCAACGCTCTTAGCGCCGCATATTGTTGAGAAAATGTTGGCTAAACGTTATCCATCTAGCGCAGTTAGCCAGTATAAGAAACTGAATGAAAAGGTTGTGGAATCAGCACAGACATACGATGATGCCGCAATGCAAGGTAAGGCTGAAACAATCTACAAATTTGACTATCAAGTATGTGATGGTGATGATGTCACCTTCAGTGAGGATAAGCTAAGCATCAAAGGCTTCGATCAGGCGGTTTCGCTGGCAATCGATTCGCCTTATGCTAATTTATTGGCAGAAGACTAATACAGAAAGTCAGCTAGATGTTAGCATTAAGCGTACTTTCGTTGAGGTGTGAGCTGTGAGCAAGCAATCGAAAGTTGCAACGGCCTTGTGTAAGCAAGTTGCTTTACACTTGCAGCAAGGCGACAAAGAACAGGAAGTTACCTTGACCGGTGATTGCTTGTTGCAAGAGTGCTTATTATTGCGCTCTGATGTTGAGTTTCAAACCGGTGCTAAGGTTAGTTTGCAAGTGGAGTTTTTTGGACAAAGCTTTACGGTGCAAGGTGTGCTAAAAAGCACTCGCCAACGCCCGGATGAAGCTTGGACGCTGACGTTTAAATTGAAAAATGCCGATGATTTGCACACGCGTATGCTGCTGCAACTATCCCGTATGGAACAATACCGAAATGATATGGCCAGCGAAGGTCGCCTGCTATCTATTGACGAGGCCGCTTGCGAGTGGATAGCACAATACGCAGAAGAATTTGCTAAAGAATTTGATGCCGCAGGGCAAAAAGCAGAGAAGTAATATGAGCAGAGAAATAGTTTATCAAGTCACTATCGACTTGCCCCGCGAGCGCTGCTGGGAAATTATGCAGGATATCACTGTGCCGCATAAATATGTGCCCGGCTTGTTGCGTACCGAGTTCCATACTGAGCAAAAGCAAGGCGTGGGTGCTAGCCGTCGTGTCTTCAAAAAAATGATAGCGATGGATGAAACGGTTACAGAGTGGAACGAAGGCTATGGCTTTCGATTACGCTTGCACGATGGTGCCAAAGATAAGCCTTTCCCAAAATCCTACTTTATCTACCAGTTAGATGATGCCGCCGATGGCAAAACACGATTTACTGCAACCATGGGTTATAGCTTTCCTTTAGGCGCTTTTGGCCAGTTGATAGACCGCTTTATTATTGCACCCATTGTTGGTGGTGAGATTCGTGATGTGGCCTTAGCCGTGAAGCACTATTATGAAACCAATAGCACGCCAACGCCTGCCGATATTAAACGCTTACGAAAGTTATATTAAAATGAACGACATTCTTCATTTTTTACAGCAGCGCAGCTCCGTCAGTCGATTAGAAGCGCCAGCGCCAAATGCGCAAGAGCTAGAGCAGATCTTTCAAGCAGCCTGCCGTGCTCCCGATCATGCACAACTAAAGCCTTGGCGTTTTTTAGTGATAGAAGGGCAAGGGCTGGATGCCTTAGGCCAGCTCATGGCGGAATCACTCGCTAAACAAAATCGCGGTTTTTCCGAAAGAAAGCTGGCGGATATTGCCAAAAAGCCGCATCGTGCGCCGATGATTATTGCGGTCATTGCTGTCACGCAAGATTTTCCGAAAGTACCCGTTGTAGAGCAATTATTAACCGCAGGCTGTGTCGCACACGGTATTTTGTTGGCGGCTAATGCGCTCAATTATGACGGCATGTGGCGTACGGGTTCAATTACAAGCGATGCCACTATGCGCGAAGGATTAGGTGTTGCCGAGCACGAACACATCATCGGCTTTCTGTATGTAGGTAGCACGCAAGAGCCAAAAAAACAGCAAGTGCCTATTGATGTGCAAGCCTATATAGGCCATTGGCAAGGTAACTAACTGTGGCGCGCAGTTTACTAACAACCCCCATCATCCAACCAATTTTTCGCGCTATTGCACTTTTAGCGGCCAAATTAAGCGGCTGGAAAATGGCCGATCCACCACCGGAATTTAAAAAAGCCATTTTTGCTGGCGGCCCGCATACCAGCAATTGGGATTTTTTAATCATGCTGATGGGGATTTTGATCTGGCGTTTAGATATGCATTGGATAGGTAAGCACACCTTATTTAAGGGTCCTGCAGGGCCGATTATGCGTTGGTTAGGTGGTATTTCGATTGATAGAACCAGCTCGGTTAACTTTGTTGATCAAATGGTGCAGCGTTTTAACGATAGCGACGAGTTATTGTTGATTATCGCGCCCGAAGGCACACGCAAGCCGGTAGAGCGTTGGCGTAGCGGTTTTTACCATATGGCGAAGGGTGCTGATGTGCCCATTGTGTTGATTGCTTTAGATTACCAGAAAAAAGAAATTAGCATTGCCGGCATAGAAAAAGCCGATGGCGATGCTGAGCAAGCAATTGCACGCTACCAAACCATGCTGCAGCACGTAACGGGTAAAAATCCGCATAACTTTCATGGTTACATACCGCGAGATGAAAAATGAATGGGCGTAAGCCTTACTAAGCAGGTATAATTTCGCATTGTTTTTTTAGATAAACTTTATAGGTGAATAATGAACTGGTTAATTCCACAAGCGCACGCAGCACAAGGTGCACAGCAATCTGACGGTTTAATCCAAATCGGCATGATTGTTTTTATGGTGCTGATTTTCTATTTCTTGTTGATTCGTCCACAGCAAAAGCGCCAGAAAGAACATAAAAACATGCTAGGTAGCTTGGAAATTGGTGATGAAGTAAGCACCAGTGCAGGTATTTTAGGCAAGATTCGTAAAATCGATGAAAGCTATGTTGTACTTAAAGTTGCTGATAATGTTGAGCTACGTTTTCAGAAATCAGCTATTTTTGCAGTACTGCCTAAAGGCACACTAAAAACGATCTAATCCAGATAAGGCGGCTCTGCCGCCTTGCTTCACATCACGACCCTTCGCAATACTCGCCATGAAAAACACCGAACTCTTAGCACCAGCTGGTAGCTTAAAACATATCCATTATGCTTTCGCCTATGGTGCAGATGCTGTTTATGCAGGTCAGCCACGTTATAGCTTACGCGTGCGTAATAATGAATTTAGTAAGCTTGAAGCCTTAAAAGAAGGCATCGATTACGCGCATGCTTTGAACAAGCAGTTTTATATTGTTTCTAATATTGCGCCGCATAATAGCAAGCTAAAAACCTATATGAACGATATGCGTCAGTTAGTGGCGCTTAAGCCCGATGCGCTGATTATGTCCGACCCTGGCCTTATTATGATGGTGCAGGATGAATGGCCTGATATGCCCATTCACCTATCGGTACAAGCGAATGCGGTGAACTACCAAACGGTGGAGTTTTGGCGCAGGCAAGGGTTAACACGTACGATTCTATCGCGTGAACTGTCCTTGGATGAGATTGAAGAGATTCGTCAAAAAGTCCCCGCCATGGAACTAGAGGTTTTTGTTCATGGTGCTTTGTGCATGGCGTATTCTGGGCGTTGTTTATTGTCCGGCTATATGAATCACCGTGATCCCAACCAAGGCAGCTGTACCAACGCTTGCCGTTGGAATTACCAAGTGCACGAAGCGAAAGAAACCACCGAAGGTGATGTCGTTGCCATACAAGAGCCTAAGCCGCGTGATGAGGTTGTGCTGCTTCAAGAAAAAAACCGTCCCGGTGAATATATGCCAGCGTTCGAGGATGAGCACGGCACATATATTATGAACTCTAAAGATCTACGCGCCATTGAGCATGTAGAGCGCTTAATTAATATGGGCGTACATTCGTTAAAAATAGAAGGGCGTACTAAATCGCATTTCTATGTGGCAAGAACCGTACAAGCCTATCGTAAGGCGATTGATTTAGCGCATGCAGGCAAACCCTTTGATAGCAGTTTGTTGGGTATGTTAGACAGCCTTGCGCATCGTGGTTATACCGAAGGCTTTTATCGTCGACATAAGCCGCAGTATCACCAGAATTACGAAACCGGCAGCTCGCAATCTTTACAGCAGCAGTTTGTAGCTGAAGCGTTTGATTATACGCCGGGCGATAGTTGGTTACAGTTGGAAGTAAAAAATCAGTTTCAAGTAGGCGACACTATGGAAATGATGACGCCCAAGGGTAATTTACATTTTGAATTATCCGCAATGGAAAAGCTCAGCGGGCAAGCGGTGGAGCGTGCGCCCGGTTCCGGCCATCAAGTACGTATTCCTGTATCACCTGATACTGACTATAGCTTCGCTTTGTTAATGCGTACTTTAGTGTAGCTACTCGCAGTAAATACGCGGTACACGTTGGCTAACCCCGGTAAATAGGGCGTAGCTAATTGTATCTGCGTAATCGGCCACGGTATTGGCGCTTATATGCTCGCCCCATAGCTCGGCTTCATCGCCTATTTTTACTGCAGAACCTGTTACATCCACAGTAATTAAATCCATTGAAACTTTGCCGGCTAAGGGGTAGCTCGCGCCATTAATCCATACCGGCGTGCCGTCTTTGGCATGGCGCGGATAGCCATCAGCATAGCCTGCGGCGAGGGTAGCAATGCGCGAGGCTTTGCTGGCTTGCCAGCGACCATTATAGCCAACCGATTCGCCAGCAGGAATATCATGAATAGCGACCACTTTGGTGGTGAAACGCATCACGGCTTGTAGGTTTTTACTGATCGCCGTTTCCTGTTTTGCAGGGTTCATGCCGTAAAGCATAATGCCGGGGCGTACCCAGTCAAAGTGGCTGCTCGGGTGTAATAAAACACCTGCAGAATTTGCTAAGCTACAAGGCAGTTCAGGCCATAATTGATGCAGTGCATTAAAGCGTTGTAGCTGCAGTTGGGTTTGTGTCGTATCTTCACATTCTGCATCGCTTAAATGGGAGAGCAAGCCTTGGCAGTGCGTATCTTTTTCTTGCGCTAACTGAGCAAACTCTTCTGCCGATAAACCCAGCCTATGCATGCCACTATCCACCTTCAGCCAATAGGCTAAATTCGCCGCATGTTGCTTGATAAAGTGCCAACTATCGAGGTTATGAATAACCGGTTGTAAGTTATGTGCAACACAGGCTTTAACCGCGTCTACGCCGATAATGCCGCTGAGGATAATAATGGGTTTGTCGCAGATAGCGCGTAAGCTAATGCCTTCTTCAATACGCGCCACAGCAAAGGCATCGCTGGTTTGTAAAGCGTTGGCGGTTTCAAGCATGCCATGGCCATAAGCATTGGCTTTTAAGACGGTCAGTATTTGACTATTGCCAGTACACTTTTTGACTTGCTGTAAATTATTACGCAAAGCAGACAGTGAAATTGTGGCGGTGCAGAGTGCCAGTGTCATAATCTTTTGTTCTAAAAAAGGTTGTTATCTTGCGGTTTAGGTATATGATTTGTTGGGTATGCTGCGCCAGAAAAAGTGCTTTTGCAAGGTGCTTTGTCATACTTTTTACACATCTAAAGTTATCTATTTTGCAGGCAATGGAAAGACAGTATGAAGCTGCAGCAATTAAAGTATATTTGGGAAGTTAGCCGTAACGGTTTGAATGTCTCGGCTACCGCACAAAAACTCTATACCTCACAACCGGGCATCAGTAAGCAGATACGCTTGTTAGAAGATGAGCTAGGCGTAGAAATATTTGCCCGTTCGGGTAAGCATTTAACCCATGTAACCCCAGCCGGTGAAGTTATATTAAAAGCGGCGAGTGATATTCTCAATAAAGTCGAAAAAATCCGCCAAGTCGCACAAGAATTCAGTGATGAAGATACCGGTAGCTTATCGATTGCTACCACGCACACACAAGCGCGTTATGCTTTACCGCCAGTTATCCACGCATTTATTGAAAAATACCCGAAAATCGCCCTGCATATGCAGCAGGGCACACCGGTGCAAATTTCTGATATGGCGGCCAACGGTACGGTTGACTTTGCTATCGCCACGGAAGCTTTAGATACGCACTCAAATCTGGTGATGATGCCCTGTTATAAATGGAACCGCTGTGTTGTAGTGCCTAAAGATCATCCGCTAACCAAGCTTAATAGAATAGAGCTAGAGGATGTGGTGAATTACCCCCTAGTGACCTATGTTTTTGGTTTTACCGGTCGCTCACAATTAGACGATGCCTTTAAAGAAAAAGATTTAACGCCCAATGTGGTGTTCACCGCCGTGGATGCCGACGTTATCAAAACCTATGTACGTTTAAATTTAGGTATCGGTATTATTGCGGGCATGGCCTACGACGAGAAACTTGACTCGGATTTGGTTGCCTTAGATGCTAGCCATTTATTTGAATCCAGCACCACCAATATTGGCTTTAGACGCGGTACATTTTTACGCGGCTTTATGTATGAGTTTATTCAAATTTTTGCACCGCATCTAACCCATGCTTTAATCGATAAAGCCTATCAGTGTAAAAATAAAACTGAGCTAGATGCCTTATTTGCGCATATTGATATACCGACACGTTAAGTCCTTAGTGTTCAATGAATTAGGTTGAATTTTTACGGCTAAGTCGGTAGTCTTTGCGCCACTTTTATCCAGCGGAGAGTACGATTGTGGAAATAGCTTGTCTTGATCTTGAAGGTGTTTTGGTTCCTGAGATATGGATCGCATTCGCGGAGTTAACCGGCATTGAAGCGCTGCGTGCGACTACCCGTGATATTCCTGATTACGATGTGCTGATGAAGCAGCGTTTACGTATATTGGATGAACATAATTTAGGCCTGCCTGATATTCAAAAAGTTATCGCTAAGCTAAAGCCTTTAGATGGCGCAATTGATTTTGTTGACTGGTTGCGTGAGCGTTTCCAAGTGGTCATTTTATCTGATACATTTTATGAGTTCTCAGCCCCCTTAATGAAACAATTAGGTTGGCCAACATTGCTATGCCACAAATTAGAAGTGGATGAAAACGGCCGTGTTGTCGATTATAAACTACGTCAAAAAGACCCTAAGCGTCAGGCTGTTAAAGCCTTCCACGACTTAAAATACCGGGTTATTGCAGCAGGCGACTCCTATAACGACACCACCATGTTAGCTGAAGCGGAAGTAGGCATTTTATTCCACGCCCCAGATAATGTAATCAAAGAGTTCCCACAGTTTACTGCCGTACATACTTTTGAAGACTTAAAGAAAGAGTTTCTTAAAGCTAGTATGCGTGATTTGAGCTTATAAATAATAAAATTAACTTGAGTGTATTTCTATGACCATGCAGCCCAATACCGTTGTTGATGGTAGTTATCTAGCAACAGCGCCTCATTGCTACGTTGCTGTAGTAGAGATTGATGCCACCCCCGAGCAGGTATTTGCCTGCTTTGAAGATGAGCATAGTTGGCCTGCATGGGCGATACCCATCACACAAGTGGAATGGACATCACCCAAGCCTTACGGTTTAGGCACTACGCGCCGCGTATCGATGATGGGTGGCCTTGTCGCCGATGAAGTGTTTATCGGCTGGGATTACCCCAAGCATATGGCGTTTTGCTTTACCGAAAGCTCGCAAGGATTGATCGAAAGCTTCGCTGAAGATTATCAAGTGAGCGTCTTAGACAGCGGCAAAACCCGCGTGCAATGGACCATGGCCATGACGCCCAAAGGCTTTGGTAAGTTCAGCATGGCGGTATCCCGCCCGTTTATGCGTATCAGCTTACAGTGGATGTTTAATCGTTTTAAGAAGCATGTAGAAGAGCGCTTTCCGCGCTGATATGCGATGGAAGAGAAGAGGGCACTAATGCCAACTTCTCGACACGCTGTAAATACATCCCTGTACGCTCGTATGCGGCTCCTGCCGCATACGGTCGATAAGTTGGCATCAGCGCCCTGAGATCACTTTAGGTGACTGGTGTGGCGTTACAGTAATGTAATGTTGCTATGTTCCTACAGCCACCAATAACTTACATCTTTTTGTACAAAACTACGCTAAAGGCGAGAGTTGCTTTCGCTGTTGTTCTTAGTTAGCCTTAATTTTCTGTAATATTATGCTTAACAGTGTTTAATTACATGGAAAAGGATAGGAAGATTATGATAATCATAAAACGGCTCGTTACCAGACTCACCCTTACAGCATTAATGATACCCGCGGCTTATGCTAGCATCCCTGATTGTGCTGATGATCAGAATGGGACGATTAGTCCTGTTCAGAACTTGGTTAATGGGTGTTATATCTATGCTTCTGAGATTGAACCCAGCAGCATGGCAAAAAGCGTGTTAAAGCTGTGGGCAGCGGATGGTGTACAGCTAAGCTCGGCACAAGAAGTTATCGATCAGCTAAATCGCTTAGCGATTTATTCGCCTGGTTATGGTGTCAATAATGTTACTTGGGTATCAAATACTGATAATTTTGTAAATTACAATGGATTAGATCATGTTATAAACAGTGGCGCTAACAGCGATGGCGTAGCTGTATTGGCGGTGGGTCAACAGAGTTTCGAATCCAGTTATGGTATTGAAGATAGCGCTTATACTTTTCAAGCCGCACTTAACTTTGTTAACACTTATCGCACTAGTGCTAGCAAAATAGCGACATTAGGACACAGCCTTGGTGGCATTACGATCCGTTATGCTTTGGCAGATATGGAAGAAAAAAATATACCACATAATGTTGGCTTATATGTTTCTAATGATGCGCCACATCGAGGTGCTTATGTTCCGCAAAGCTTGCAGCAGATACTTCCTGTGCTGGAATCTTATAAGAATGATCTTTCGGTTTTAGAGCCGAGCATTAGTGCATTTTTCACGACTTGGGGGGTAAGTATCAGCTTCTCCGCCACCCTTAATACGATTCTTTCAGTCCCTGATGCCCTTGAGGGTGAGCTTGAGCAGGCCAGCAGTATGTTACGCAATAAAGTAGGCAAACAGCTACTGATTGATCATGTGCTGGGTACAGCAGAACGCACCAGTTTTATGACTACGTTAACGACCTTGGGTTATCCCACACAAGCGACCAATATTGCGATTACTAGTGGCAGTGTCGAAGGGGTTATGCAGTCTGTGCACGATTTGAATGCCAACGGTGCTTATTATGAGTTTTTCGGTAAAAAGGGGGATAATGTTGATTCTGCTTATTTTGGCGCGCATTTTGTCTTATATCCAACCGTAGCTGGGGAGCAAAATTTATACTCCAAGTTTAGCGGCTGGGTACAAAAGAAAGCGCCATGCGCTTGGCCTTTGAACTTCTTAACTTGTACCTCAACCAATGAAACATCCATTACGCCGAGAATACGTACAACGTCTATGACTGCGCAAGAGCTAGATGGTATACCCGGCAGTACTATAGAATGGCCCGAAGGCTCAATGACTATAGGTGGGAATACTTTTCCGTTTGGAGGTGCCCCTGGGAAAATGCTTGAGCAGGTTACGAGTGGCGCTTTTGTACCCGCATCGGATAAGGTAGAGCTAGAACACATTGATGAGAACTATAACTTTCCTTTTATTCCAACCTATAGCGCATTAGATATTGATCGTCCAATCACCCAGGCAGATTCAGTAGTACAGGCTTTAGCGGATTTAGCAGGCGATACGGTTTATGTGGATACAAATAACAAACTTGCTGGGATTAGCGACATAGCAAGCTTACATTTCCATGATATCTATGTGAATGACGCAAATTCTAATCATTTAAATGTACGCTGGCCTGCGGGAGTTGTGAGCGCAATAAAAGGCGCGGTGGATTAGTAGAAGAGTAGTGATGAATGGGGAATTTGTCTCATTCATCATTTGACTACTGCCTTAATTTTTAATGAGGGTTGTCTTATGAAAAATAATAAATACCTATCTCGCGCTGTACTGCTCGCTTTCCTTACCACCAGTTTTTTTGTGATGTCGGGTTGCAAAGAAACGATAGATTTGAGTGATTTAGCCCCTGGCGATAGTTGGTGTGGTGCTCAAGTGAATTTGCACGACAAAGATAGGTATACAGCGACTTTCTTTAGCTCTGTTCTATATCCTAGTGGAGTAAGAGAAGGTTTTGCGAGGAAAAAAGTTCCTTGCCACTGGCTTGAGGCAAGCTCCGCGCCTGTGCCCACTCAGCCTTATTATGTTGAAAAAAATCGTTTTAATGTTAGTGGCACGGCATATTCAGACGTGGCCGTAGGTGCAAGTTTTGATGGTTTGTGGTTGCTTATCGAGTCGCATTCCGCGACCACTGATCTTGCTGAGCCAGCGGATTATTCAATTGCCAAACGCTATACCTGTGAGCTTTCTTTAAATGCCAACAATGAATTATTTAGCACAGCAGCTTGTCCTTTATTGGATGAAGCAAAAGCAACTATTATGTTTGAGCCAAGTACGCATGCATTAATGGCCTCATGGGCTGATACAGAAAATGCGGGCGAACCTAATGAGCGAATGGTCAACTACCAAATACAAGCAGATTTCCAGCAGGATGGTATTTTCACGGGGAAATTAGAAAACCATATTGTGCTGCAAGGTGCGGTTTATCACCCTATGCGGTTTCAGCTAGTGCGTATCAGTGATATGGGAAAAACACTGGGTGACGTGAAATTGCGTGATAGGACGCAAGCACTAGCCGACCCCACTACACCCTTTACTACTATTTATCCTATTACAGGTTTTTATGAGTATCAGCAAGGCAATGCGTGGCAGTTAAGATTTGACAATAACGAGCAAACAATTTTAGAGGCCTCGGGACAAAATGCGTTTGCTGCTGTAAGGGGGAGTATGATAAAACAGTATCAAAGCTTTGCAGGCTATTATTGGGATATATACAATAATCAGTATGCGTCGTTATACGATGATGAGGGAGGGTGGTCATATAGCGAAGTACCATTAGTAACAGTGCTAGAAATAGCAGACGGCAAGGAAAATAATGAGCACAAATATTATGGGCTCTTTGTTCGCCAATACGACCAATTAACGTTTAACCCTGAGTATTCTAATAGCTCTGAGATTAATCACTTATGGAGTAAAGGTGCTGATTTGTGGGGCAAAGATTTTTATGTTGGAGTTGGCGGTGATGCACCGATACAGCAAAAGTTTGCCAGTTTTCCCTATGGGGAACGCGCGCCCTGGCAGTGGTTACGGAATGATAAAACGGGCATGAATATCGAGTTTTATTACCATGATGAAGTCATTGACGATATCTTTTATGTACCCATTAACACTAATATCAACTACGTGCCTTATACCAATGTTGTGCCAGATAAAAGAGCTAGCATTAGGGATATTGGCAGCGATATTAGACTTTCCTTGGATGAAAATGGGGAGCCTGTACCACAGAAAAATAGCTTTATAACGGGAGGCTATAAAGGAGAGCTAATTGCCGATGCAGACGCTATTAGAGAAGCCTCATTAGAAAAGTTACAGCAAGTGGCTATTGATATTTCTTGGTAAGTACTGCTTTTAAATATAACGGTTCAGCAAGTTAATATCGTGCTGAGCCGTTTTTTATGTGCAAAGGCTTTGGTAAGTTCAGCATGGCTGTGTCTCGCCCGTTTATGCGTATCAGCTTACAGTGGTTATTTAATCGTTTTAAGAAGCATGTAGCGCAACGCTTTCCGCGTTGATATGCGATAGGAGAGAAGGGCGCTAATAAGATTTAGCGCTTACTTAATAGGGATACTAAACTCAGATTGCCGACCGTATGCCGCAGGAGCGGCATCCGAGCGTACAGGGATGTATTTACAGCGTGTCGGCAAGCTGGGTTTAGTGTCCAGCTTGTGACCGACTATAAGCGCTTAGCGCTACGATAAAACAATCGTGACAAACGCACGTTTGTCTTTCTTGCCTGCAAGGGCAGAACCCATATCCAATAAACGCATTTTCCAGCCGTATTTACGGATTAGGGCTTTGTGTGCGTGTTTGATATCTTTATCGTCTTGTAGAATGGTTGCCGTGCCTTCAACGCTGTCGCCGGTGATTTTACCGGTAACTGTGCAGGGGGCAATCAGCACATCCGCAAAGTTACGGATGCGCTTGATTTTACCGGCCTTGGCTTCAGAAAAGATGTAAAAAACATCGTCTTCTAATGCAAACCATACCGGCGTGGGTACACGACTGCCATCACGCTTGCGTGTTGATAAGCTTAGGTATTGTTCTTTTTTCCAATTCATTTTTCCACCAATTTCAGTTTAACCATACGTTGTGTAAGATCGATGGAATCAATCATAACATCAACGCGTTGCATTAACTGATAGGTGCAATCGTCGGAAATAAGCTGCAAGCTGCTTTGCTTGAATTTGAATTTCTCTTTTAATTTAAAGACATCGATCAAACCATGTACGTCGAATTCTTCTAAATGAACGCCGATAGTACGGTGATTGATCGAGGTGATTTTGCCGTTAAATACCTGCTCCTTAAAGCCTTCAAGATACTGGCATTTTAGGGATAGCTCGCAATCTCTTTGCGCATAGCGGATAGCTTGCATAGCGCTATTTAGTTGCTCGATTTGCTTATCGTCCAATGTTGGCGCTTCTGTTTTGTTCAGTATGGACTTTATTAAGCGATGCACAGTTAAGTCGCTGTATTTACGAATTGGCGAGGTGAATGTTGTGTAGGCTGGTAAACCTAAGCCAAAGTGTGGGTTGCTTTTGCTAGACCAAGTACTTCGGTTGAGCTTTTTACGTAACACTTCACGAATAGGTAGTGGGGCGTCAGGGTCTATGCTTTTTAGCAGCTTTAAAAAGCCATCTAAAGTTTGTAACTCTAGATCTTTTTGTTCCGGTAAATACTCTTCGATTAGGGCGTTAACACCCGGCATTTGGCCTTCCTTAAAGCCATCGTGCACAAGATATAAAGCACTGTCTAAGTTATCACTTAAGAATTTGGCGGTGGCTTCATTACAGGTCAGCATGCACTCTTCAACCAAGTACTGGGCGCTGCTGCGTGTTAGGCGCTCGATATGGGTGATTTTACCGCGCTCATTAAGCCATAAGCGGTAATCGGCATAATCTTCAGCGGCTTGTGCATATTGCTTGCGCCATTGTGAACGTACTTTGCTTAAAGCTTGTAATTGGATAAGCGATTGCTGAACGGCTTCGCTAAAGTTAGCGCTTTCTTGTTGATCTAAAAATGCGGCGACATCATCATAGTTTAGTTTGCCGTGGCTTTTGATGATGGCATCGATGTAGCGCGTATCGCGAATGTTACCTTCTGTATCTATATCCATTTGGCAGATTAAAGCCAAACGATCTTTGTCAAAACGCAAAGAGCATAAGTCAGCTGATAGCACTTCAGGCAGCATCGATACTTTTTGGCCTGGCAAGTAAATGGAGGAGGCTTTTTTAGCGGCAATTTTGTCTAAAGGTGAGCCGGGTGTGATAAAGGTGCTTACATCGGCTATGGCGACAGAAAGCTGCCAACCAAAGTCGGTTTTCGCGACAGCAAGAGCATCGTCTAAATCTTGTGTGGATGTACCATCGATGGTAAAAAACACCATCTCGCGGCAGTCAACTTTTTCTGTTAATGCTTGTTCATAGGTGCGCTCTGAGGTTTGACGAATAGCTTCTAGTTCGTCAGTTTGCCAGATTTTTTCTGTAATCCCGGCCTTAGCGATGGCATAGCGATGTTCGATATACGGGTCATCAGGCTTGCCAAGTAGGGTGTCGACAGCGGCTTGGGCAAAACCTTTGTTTTTGTATGGATGCTGAACAATGTTGGCAGCCACTAAATCGCCATCGCTTAAGTTTTCGTGGTACTTATGTGGAATGTATAGCCAGCGCGAAAAGCTGGGCAGGTCAGCGATAACGAATAAGTTATCACCTTTGGCTTTCACTTGGCCAATAAAGTTTTTTAGCTCGGTCGATAATAGTTTTTCGATGCGGGCGATAGGTCTGTCGTCATCGTTTTGGCTGCTTTCTAAAACGAACTCAATTCGATCGCCGGGAAGGACTAAATCCATCGATGCTTGGGGTAGCAAATATTGTTGGCCATCTTTATCATCCACGACAAAGCCAAAGCGTTTACTGGTGCCCTTCACCACGCCTTGGCTACGAATGACAGATGCCTGAATCTGTTGTTTTAGCTCTTTTAGCTGAGCAAGCGCTGAAATATCAAGCATTGTTATGTCTCAAAGAAAAATGCCGCAAGGTTAGCAGAAAAAGGCCATGCGTAGAATGCGATAATTTGCTTTTTCTCTATTTACAGTGAAAAATCACCTCAATAGTAGACCAATAGCTGCGGGAAGTAACATGCGTATCGAGATTAAGCCTCAGTGCTATTTTCATTGTTGGTTTGAGGTAAGGAATGAAACATTGAAGCAATGGGCTGAACGAAACAGTGAGTGACGAACAATTATTCCGTCAAGAAATGGCGGGCGTCAGGCCTCTGGTGCAAGATAAGGTCGATTTAAAGCCGCTGCAAGTTAGGCAGGATCGCGCACGTCGACGTAAAGCTGCAATGGAAGAAGTCGCTGAGAGTAATGGCTTAAGCGATGCTGTGCAGTTGGTGGACAATAACGCTGTGCTTAGTTTTAAGCGGCCAGGTATTCAAGAGCTGGCGTTTAAAAAGCTGCGTTTAGGTAAGCACGAGAATCAAGCACGCTTAGATTTGCATGGTATGAAGATTGAAGAAGCACGTGCGGCGGTGTATCAGTTTATTCTGGACTGCCAGCATTCTGCCTTACGCACGGTGATTATTGTGCATGGCAAAGGCCAGCGATCGGCAACAGGGCAGGCCTTATTAAAAAGCCATACTGCGCATTGGTTGGAGCAATTAGAGTCGGTAATGGCTTTTCACAGTGCGCAAGCAAAGCATGGCGGCACAGGGGCAGTTTATGTGTTATTGCGTAAAGCCTTATGAATAATCATCTGCGTGTGCAGCTGGTTTGGTTTGCCGCTTTATGGGGGTTGTTGCTTAGCTGTATATCCGTAAGCTGGTTGGCGCATGCCCAGTATGATTACGGTTACGCGCATTTGTATGATTTATATGCGATAGGTGAGCATATTGATTACTATGCACCGCAGAACCAAAACATTTTAGGCTTAAACAAAGTTTCTAAAGACGTCCATATCGCTTTATTTAGTCAAATCAGCACTGCTGTGCACAACCATGGCACAGGCTTGGAAGATATTGCTTTTACTGTGCAGGGTGAAACAAAAAAATTGCTGCATAAGGCTGAAATTATTCATTTGCAGGATGTGGCTAATTTAATCGATAAAGTGCATATAGCTTCGCTTATTACGTGGGTTTTGACGGTTATATTGTTTATCTACTTATTTAGGCGCAAGGTAAAGCCTAAGCTAAAAGTGCAGTCGTTCAGCTTATTGTTATTGTTGGCTTTGATTGTTGCTACGGTGTTTGCCGTAGGCCCAACGAAGGTGTTTTATCAGTTGCATATTTGGATGTTTCCAGATGGTCACCAATGGTTTTTTTATTACCAAGAGTCTTTGATGAGTACGCTGATGAAAGCACCGGACTTATTTGGTGGTATTGCTGTGTCTATTGTTTCAATTGCTTTGCTGCTGTTTATGCTGGTGTTGCTGCTTTTTTCTTATGGCTATCGCAGATTAGGGTTTACGTAATAAAACTAAGCAATGTAGGCAGGCTTGCTAGAATTGTGATTTATAAGGCGGAGGCTATTTAGTGGGTGAAGTTATTTCGTTAAAAGCAGTAAAAAAGAAAAAACAGCAAGGCGGCACTTTGTGCCGTGAAGGTCATCATAAGTGGGTGATTAATCAAGAAAAGCAGTTTGATAGCCGCTCTGGCAAGTTGGTCACATTGTCAGTTTGTGGCCGTTGCGGTAAAAAGAAAACACAGCTTTTATAAAAAGTAAGAAAATAAAAACCAGAATCGTTATAATCGCCGTTTTTGCCTTGTACTGTTTAAGGAACGTATATTATGAGTCTTGATCCACGCGAATTTCGTAATGCCCTTGGGCGCTTTGCCACTGGCGTTTGTGTAATCACAGCAAAAGATGCCACTGGTCAGCCATTTGGCATGACGATTAACTCTTTTGCTTCTGTATCGTTAGATCCTGCTTTGATTTTGTGGAGTTTACAAAAAGACTCTGATTGTTTTGCGGCATTCCAAACCACCAAAAACTTTGCGGTAAATATTTTAGCGGCTGATCAGCAAGCGCTATCGAATCAGTATGCGAAAAAGAACGAGCATGATTTAACCCCTGGCAGCTTTCGTGAAACAGAAACCGGCTGTGTGGTATTAAACGATGTGTTTACCAGCTTTGAATGCGAGATTGATGCGGTTCATGAAGGTGGTGATCACTTGATTCTAGTCGCTCGTGTATTAGAAATGAATAATGCTGAGCTGCGTGAGCCATTGTTATTCTTTGCGGGTAAGTACCGCGAATTAAGTGCTGCGGAGTAAATGATTGAAATACTGTAGTAATTGCGGCAAGCCCATTAGTTATCGTATACCTGAAAACGATGATAGGTTGCGTTTTATGTGTAATAGCTGCGGTATTGTGCATTATGAAAACCCCAAAGTGGTGGTCGGCTCTATTCCTGTGTGGCAGGATAAAATACTGTTATGCCGCCGTGCTATAGAGCCTCAGTATGGATTGTGGACGTTACCCGCAGGCTATATGGAAAATGGCGAGACTACCTTGGCAGGTGCGAAACGCGAAACACATGAAGAGGCGGGTGCGGATCTTATCAACACTCGGCTGTATCGTTTGTTTGATATACCGTTTATTAGCCAAGTGTATTTGTTTTATTTGGCTGATATGCCCACCGCCAAGCATTCGCCTGGTATAGAAAGCTTAGAGACCGAGCTGTTCGACGAAAAAGACATACCTTGGCAAGATCTCGCATTCCCTGTGATACACGATGTCTTGCAAGAGTATTTTGAAGACAGGAAAACCGGCTTATTCCCAGTTCGCACCGGTTTACCGATGTACCGTGCGCTGCCAGAGGATTTAAAGGAGAAATCATGACACTAGCTACAGTAGGTAGTACAGCTACCGACTTTACCTTAAGCAATCAACACGGTGATAGCGTTCAGTTATCCTCGTTTCTTGGCAAGAAAAATGTTGTGCTGTATTTTTACCCGCGCGCCAGTACGCCCGGTTGCACGGTGCAAGCCTGCGGTATGCGCGATTACCATGCTGAATTAGCCGAGCGTGATGCCGTGTGTTTAGCTGTTAGCCCAGATACGGTAAGACGTTTGTTTAACTTTAGTGAAAAGCAGCAGCTTAACTTTGATTTGCTGTCAGACGAAGATACCAGCGTCGCGCAAAGCTATGGGGTATGGGCGCTAAAGAAGTTTATGGGGCGTGAGTCCATGGGCATATTACGCACCACCTTTATTATCGGTAAAGACGGTAAAATCAAACACATTATCGATAAGGTGAAAACCAAAACCCATAATGATGATGTGCTGGCCTTATTGGATCAGCTGTAACTGATAGCGTAAAACACTTCGCCGTATCAGCGATTGCGGCGTGATTGTTCCATAATATGGAAAACAATACGGCTGATTTCAATCGAGGATTGATTGATCAGTGCGCGGCGAAGTAAATTGATATTGGTAATGGCTTTTTCAGCCACTGAGCTTGGTAAACCTTCCGTAGTAAACGCTTCTATAGGCTGCACGCTAGCCTGACTGGATAAAATCAAAAAACTATTTTCGGTTAACACGGCCTGATCAATCGCCTCTTGGCGTATAGCGCTATCAAAGAGAATATAATCTTGGTCGCGCAGCCAGAGCATGGCGCTAAAGCAGCTTAAAAACCGTTCACTTTGCACGCCGAACTCATCGGGTGTATCTGGGCCTGCTATATCAGCGACATAGATAGTGCAGCGTCTAGGGAAGCTTGCATACAGTCGCGATAAAGTAAGCCCAATATCAAAGTAAAAATCGTCGATGTGCAGATCAGCCATAGTTCAAAATTTTTTCTGTAAAAAGTGTTGAAAGCGGCCTATAGCATACTGTAAATCGTCAGCCCAAGGTAAGAAGACGATACGAAAGTGCTGGGTATCCTGTGCATTAAAGGCAGAACCTTGAACCAATAGGATTTTTTCTTGCAATAAGAAGTCCAAAACCAGCTTTTCATCGTCGGCGATAGGATAACGCTTAGCATCCAACTTAGGGTATAAGTAAATGCCGCCTTTGGGTTTTACGCAACTTACGCCCTCTATGGCATTCAGTGCATTGTAGCCCACTTGCAGTTGCTCATATAAGCGGCCTTTAGGCAAAACCAAATCATTAATACTTTGGTAGCCGCCTAAGGCCGTTTGAATCGCGTATTGGCTGGGTACGTTGGAGCATAAGCGCATAGAAGCCAACATATTGATGCCTTCAATATAGCTTGTGGCGAAACGTTTTTTGCCCGATAGCATTAACCAACCGGTACGGAAGCCAGCGAGTCGATACGCTTTGGATAAGCCGTTGAAGGTGATGCACAGCGTATCTTCAACCAAGCTAGCAAGGTGCACGTGTTTGGCGCCGTCATAAAGGATGCGGTCATAGATTTCATCAGCAAAAACGACGAGCTGATGTTCGTGTGCCAAAGCGACAATTTGTCGTAAAATATCTTCCGAGTAGACAGCCCCTGTGGGGTTGTTAGGGTTGATAACAACAATTGCTTTGGTTTTATCGTTGATTTTACTACGGATATCATCGATGTCGGGTTGCCATTCGGCTTGCTCGTCGCAAATATAATGCACCGCTTTACCGCTGGCTAAGTTCACTGCCGCTGTCCATAAAGGGTAGTCAGGGGAGGGGATTAGCACTTCATCGCCATTATTGAGTAAAGCTTGGGTGGCCATAACAATCAGTTCGCTGACACCATTGCCTAAGATGATGTCGTCTACATCAACACCGAAAATACCTTTTAATTGGTAATCTTGCATGATGGCTTTGCGCGCGCTGAAAAGCCCTTTGGAATCCGAATAGCCTTGCGCATCAGGAATATGACGAATAACATCTTGGATGATTTCGTCGGGTGCAGTAAAGCCAAACGGTGCAGGGTTGCCGATATTGAGCTTGATGATGCGGTGGCCATCTTCCTCAAGGCGCATGGCTTCACGCAGCACAGGGCCGCGAATATCATAACAAACGTTTTTTAGCTTATCGGATTTAGCAAGAGTTTTCATAGTGCAGCAGATAGATTTAATAAAGGTAAAGTATTATATCTGTAAAAGCATTTCAACGTACGGCTTTCGAGGGTATTTATTATGAGTGAAATCATAAAAACGGAACAACAGTGGCGTGAGCATTTGGGTGATCATGCGTATCATGTCTGCCGAGAGAAGGGCACAGAACGTCCGTTTAGTGGTGAGTATTGGGATAGTACAGAAGAAGGTGTTTACCATTGCATAGCTTGTGATGCCGCCTTGTTTGATTCTGCAAGCAAGTTTGATGCGGGTTGCGGCTGGCCAAGTTATTATCAAGCCATCGATAAAACGGCGATTACTGAGCATGTGGACCTTAGCCATAATATGCGCCGTGTAGAGGTGGTCTGCAGCCGCTGTGGTTCGCATTTAGGTCATGTTTTTCCTGATGGCCCCAAGCCTACTGGCCTGCGTTACTGCATTAATTCGGTCGCTTTACAGCTAAAAAGCTAAAATAAGTGATTTTTTTGTTGGCAAGTGTTGACAAAGGGGCAGGTGGTTACTAGAATGCGCGCCTCTTTACGAAGAACAGTGTCCCCTTCGTCTAGTGGCCTAGGACACCGCCCTTTCACGGCGGTAACAGGGGTTCGAACCCCCTAGGGGACGCCACTTCTTTTTATTGATGTGAATTCATCAAGTTGCGGGAATAGCTCAGTTGGTAGAGCGCAACCTTGCCAAGGTTGAGGTCGCGAGTTCGAGCCTCGTTTCCCGCTCCATTTTCTTATTAGTACCCTCCTGATTACCATTTTGTTTTTTGCATGTCCCTGCTGCTTGCTAGATAATAGTTGTTTAACAGCAATAGGTTAATTCATGACAAACGCCATTTCTATCCGCCAGTTAAAAAAACAATACGCCAGTGGTCATCAAGCGCTTAGCGGCATCGATCTTGATGTGCAGGAAGGTGATTTTTTTGCTTTGCTTGGCCCCAACGGTGCAGGTAAATCCACCACGATTGGCATTATTTCGTCTTTAGTGCAAAAGACCTCTGGCACAGTGAAAATTTTTGGTGTCGATATCGATGAGGATTTTGCCAAAGCTAAATCCTATCTGGGTATCGTGCCGCAAGAGTTTAATTTTAATAATTTCGAAACCGTTTGGAATATTCTCATAGCCCAAGCGGGCTTTTATGGTATTCCTGCCTCTGTCGCCGGTGAACGTGCAGAGCATTATCTGCGTGTTTTAGGCTTATGGGATAAGCGCAAAAGCCCTGCACGTAACTTATCCGGTGGTATGAAACGCCGAGTGATGATAGCCCGTGCGCTAATCCATAAACCCAAAATACTGATTCTGGATGAGCCAACCGCTGGTGTGGATATTGAGCTGCGTCGTTCGATGTGGGAGTTCCTGCAAGATACCAATGCCCAAGGTACGACGATTATTCTTACCACGCATTATTTGGAAGAAGCTGAGCATTTATGCCGCAATATCGCCATTATTGATCACGGCGAAATCATCAAAAACACTTCCATGAAAGAGCTATTAAGCCAGCTACAAGAAGAAATGTTTATTTTCGATATTGAGCCTAGTGATCTGAGTGGTTTTTCTTTACCGGGTTACCCCTCCAAGGTGGTCGATAATAATCGCATAGAAGTGACCATTCAAAAGCAACAATGTTTAAATGCGGTGTTTCGATTATTCGATGATAAAGGTATTCGCGTGCTTAGCATGCGTAATAAGGCCAGCCGTTTAGAAGAGCTGTTTGTTAAATTAGTTGAGAAGGATAGTAAATAGTATGAATAGCTACCAAAAATGGATTGCCTTTCAAACCCTTATCGTCAGAGAGGTTCGCCGCTTTATGCGCATTTGGTTGCAAACCTTATTGCCGCCTGCGATCACCATGGCTTTGTATTTTATTATTTTCGGTAATTTGATTGGTTCGCGCATTGGTGAGATGGGCAGCTACAGTTATATGCAGTTTGTGGTGCCTGGCTTGATTATGATGTCGGTGATTACAAATTCCTACTCGAATGTGGTGTCGTCGTTTTTTGGTGCCAAGTTTCAGCACCATATCGAAGAGCTGCTAATATCGCCTGTGCCTAATTATATTATTTTGGCTGGCTATGTATTGGGTGGCGTTAGCCGCGGCTTAATAGTGGGGCTTATTGTTAGTCTCTTATCGCTATTTTTTGCTGAGCTACCGATTTACAGCGTGCTGATTACCATCAGCGTGGTGCTAATGACGTCTATATTGTTTTCGCTACTAGGCATGATCAATGCGATTTATGCCAATAGCTTTGATGATATTTCCATTGTGCCGACCTTTGTTTTAACACCGCTGATTTACTTAGGTGGGGTGTTCTACTCCTTGGATTTGCTACCGGAATTTTGGCAGGGCGTATCCAAGCTCAACCCGATTCTGTATGTGGTTAATGCTTTCCGTTATGGCATATTAGGTTATACCGATATCAATATAAGCTTTGCATTTGTGATGATGGCGGCGTTCACCGTGATAGCCGCAGCTTATTGTTTGTATCTATTAAATAACAGCAAAAGGTTACGTTCCTGATGGATAAGCAAATCCCGCTGGGTCAACCAACCGAGTATTTATTCGATTATGATGCTAGCTTATTGTTCGCAGTTCCTAGGCAGCAAGCGCGTGATGAAATTGGCATAAGCGGCGAGCTACCTTTTCAGGGGGTGGATATTTGGACGGCGTATGAGCTGTCTTGGCTAAATACAAAAGGCTTGCCGCAAGTGGCCATTGCTGAGGTGCGCTTTGCCTGTGATTCGCCGAACATTGTCGAATCAAAGTCGTTTAAGTTGTATTTAAATAGCCTTAATCAAACGGTGTTTACCGATCAAAAAGCGTTGATTGCTACCTTAGAAAAAGATCTATCTGCTTGCAGCCAAGGGCCGGTTGAGGTGCAGCTTTTTTCAGCAGGAAATTATCCGGTAAAGACTGCTGACGCTTTTACCTGTCTTGATGGTTTAGATATCAGCTGCAGTGACTATTTGCCCAAGGCGAGCTTATTAGAGGTGAGCGAGGATATTAGCGAGCAAGCTTATTCTACGCACGTGTTTCGCTCTTTGTGTCCCGTGACGGGGCAGCCCGATTGGGCAAGCATGTATATTCACTGTCATGGCAAGCGCCTAGCGCCTGAAAGCTTATTGCGCTATTTGGTATCGTTTCGCCAGCATCAAGGCTTTCATGAGCAATGCGCAGAAATGATTTTTCAAGATATTCACGCCATTTGCCAAGCAAAATCTCTCACCGTGAATGCTCGTTTTCTACGTCGTGGCGGTTTAGATATTAACCCTGTGCGTAGCATACATAAATCGCCTCAAGTGATTGCTAGGCAAGCAAGGCAGTAGATGACGAATTAGCCATGGAGGGCATAAACACACTAAACCTACCAAGATGCACTTGAATAATATGAGGGTATTTGCTTTTATACGTGCTGACATAAGCTTGATAATAATAAAGGTCGTATATGAAGCATCGTTTTATCCATACTTGTTTATCTCTATTTCTCGCCTCCACAGCATTAAGCGTTAATGCGTATGAAAAAATCGAAAAAGCACAAGCCGAAAAGCTAGGCGCAGAACTAACGCCGTTAGGTGCTGATCCTAAAGCCAATGCCGATGGCAGCATCCCTGCATGGAAGGGCGATACCTTGGGTGTGCCTAAAGGTTTGCAATATGCCGGCAGTGGATCGGCCTATCCCGACCCCTATGCTGATGAGAAACCACTTTTCTCTATTACTAAAGACAATCTAGAGCAACATAAAAATAAATTATCACCGGGCATGGTAGCGTTATTTGAAAAGTATCCAGAAAGCTACCGTATGGATATTTATCCTAGCCATCGTGATTTTCGCTATACCGACAAATTTGAGCGACGTACCCGCTGGAATGTCGGCAATGCAGAGTTAGTAAATGGTATTGATGGCCTACAAAAAATGACCGGTGGTGTACCGTTTGCTATTCCACAAAATGGCGCAGAAGCTATTTGGAATGCACGTATTAGCCAGCCTATACCGGTAGCGGATTCTTTGTTTGATGAAATAGCCGTTTATGCCAATGGCAGCAGCGAGCGCTATCGTAATAAGTTAATTATTGAATCCCCATATGCGTATGCAGAGCACCCTGTTGGTAAGGTGGTTGAAGAAATTGGTGTTAACTCGGCTCTAGTTTTTTATGAGGTATTAGAGCCTTCAAAGAAGAAAGGCGAAATGGTCATCGTGCACGAACCATTAGACCAAGTTAAAAATGACAGGAAGGCTTGGGTTTATATTCCGGGTACGCAACGTGTAAGGCGCGCACCGAATGCCGGCTTTGATACGCCAGTGGGCCCGGGTGGTTTAATGACAGCCGACGATAGCATGGGCTTTAATGGTGCAATGCTACGTTATGATTGGACTTTAATTGGCAAGCAAGAAATGTATGTGCCTTACCACAGCTATAGCTTTGATAAGCCGGATATCAGCTATGATGATTTAATCCCGCCGCGTCACGTAAACCCTGACCATATGCGTTATGAGTTACAGCGTGTCTGGGTGGTAGAAGCAAACCTGAAAAAAGGTCAGCGTCACTCCTACGGCAAACGCAGATTTTATATTGCTGAGGATAACTGGTTGATCGCTGCCTCAGAAGCTTATGATGGACGCGGTGATTTATGGCGTGTCGGCTTACAAAACACCGTCTACGATTATCACTTGAAGGGCTATATCGCAAGAGCGCAGTTTTTGTTTGACTTGCAAGCCAGTGCCTATGTGGTTGGCCGTTTAACCAACCAAACGCGACCCAGTAATTATGCAATGGAGGTTAAAGGCGAAGATTTTTACTCGCCATCGAACCTGCGTAAAATGGGTAGGTAGTGAATTGTTCATAAAAAGCGCCAAGTTAGGCGCTTTTTTTATGCCTAGGGTTTATGTAAACTGCAGTCCACCTTAGGCCATTCTCTGTCTAAAACCCCATACTACTGGGCGAAAACACAGCGTTTCGGTGAATGGCGTGTTAAATTTTTGCCGTATGGTGTAGAATTCGCGCCCAATCCACAGGCTCGCCTGTGTGGTGACAAAACTATCAACCAAGAGGAATCTGCATGAATAAGCAAATGAGCGCTGCTGAATTTGTCAGTCAGTTGCAAGATGGCATGACGATTGGTATTGGCGGTTGGGGGCCACGTCGTAAGCCGATGGCACTAATCCGCGAAATTATCCGTTCTGATCTTAAAGACTTAACAGTAGTTGCTTATGGCGGTGCCGATGTAGGTATGTTATGTGCAGCAGGTAAAGTTAAAAAAGTCGTTTTCGCGTTTGTTTCTTTAGACTTTATCCCATTAGAGCCGTTTTTCCGTCAGGCGCGTCAGCAAGGCGCTATTGAAACGATGGAAATCGACGAAGGTATGTTACTGCTAGGCCTTCGTGCAGCAGGTTGGGGCTTACCTTATATGCCTACGGAATTAGGTATTGGTACTGACGTATTGAAAATCAACCCAGACATTAAAATGGTTGATAGCCCGTACGACGATAAAGAGTGGGTTGCTATGCCTGCCATCAAGTTAGATGCGGCATTGATTCATGCAGAACGCGCCGATGTGCGTGGTGTTTGTCAGGTTAAAGGCCCAGATATTTATTTAGACGAGCAAATGGTACGTGCAGCCGACAAGACATTTGTGAGTGTTGACGAGATTGTTGATACCGACTACTTTGCAGAAGGCACAGAAGCACGTTTTGTATTCTGGGAGCGTTCATTAACCACAGGTGTTATACATATTCCTGGTGGTGCTCACCCAACATCATGCACGCCTTTGTACGGCTTTGATGTGCCGCACTTTAAAGAGTACACAGGTTTTGCCAAAGAAGGTGGTTTTGAGGCGTATGCTGAGAAATACATTACCGGCAAAACTGAAGAAGAGTATCAGGCAGCTGTAGGCGGCTTGGATGCGATCAAAAATATTCCCACACCAGTCTATTAATCAGTCAGAGGAGATTATTTAATATGGGTACTCCAGCAAAAGATTACAGCTTGGCTGAGTTAATGATTGTTGCGGGTGCGGAAGCATTCCGTCACGATGGCGAAAAACTCGCTACAGGTATTGGCTTGATTCCACGCTTGGCAGCAAGCTTGGCAATGAAAACCTTTAACCCTGATTTAATGATGACTGACTCTGAAGCGATGATGTTATCCGAGCCAAACGCTGTATCAGGCCGCAAGCCCGGTCAGGCGCAAAAAGCCGAATCATGGATGGGTTTGTCAAAGATTTTTGACAACGTATGGAGCCGCAAGCGTCACGCGATGATTGGTCCTACGCAAGTTGACCGTTTTGGCCAGTCGAATATCTCGGCGATCGGTGGTACGTACGAAAAACCCAAAGTGATGATGTTAGGTGTACGTGGTTTGCCCGGTAACTCAATCAGCCACGCTAACTCATTCTATGTGCCATCACATAACAAACGCGTGTTTGTTGAAGGTGAGTGCGATGTGGTTAACTCCATCGGTTATAACCCAGCACGTTTAACCAAAGGCCGTAAATTAAGCGACGTGGATATTCGTATCGTTTTAACAGACCTTTGTGTAATGGACTTTGGTGGTCCGGATTTCCAGCCCCGCTTGGTATCACTGCACCCAGGCATTACTGTAGAGCAAGTGGTAGAAAACACGGGTTTTGAATTATTCATCCCAGAAAACGTACCTACCACCACAGCGCCAACGGAAGAGCAATTAGCTATTATCCGTGAACTGGATCCTTTGGATTATCGTAGCAAGCAGCTAAAAGATAACCCTAAAGGTAACCGCGCTTAATCGACAAACCAGCCGGTACTGCCAGTACCGGCTTTTATCAAGGTAAGGCAATGTCTGACGCACTCAATACTCGTATTACCCAACTTTTAGGGTGTAAATACCCTATCATCCAGACCGCTATGGGCTGGGTTGCAGACCCTAATCTTGTCGCCGGAACATCGAATGCCGGCGGTTTTGGTTTTTTAGCCGGTGCAACAATCCCTCCTGAAGAAATGGAACGCGATATTTTACGCGTAAAAGAGCTCACCGATAAAAATTTCGGTGTGAACTTCCATATGTATCAAAGCAATGCTGCTGAAATAGTCGACTTATGTATCAAGCATGGCGTCAAAGCAGTGAGCTATAGCCGTTCACCCGGCAAAGAGATGATCAAAAAGTTAAAGGATCACGGCATTGTCTGTATGCCAACCGTCGGTTTACCCAAGCACGCAATTAAAGCGGTAGAGCTAGGTGCCGATGCTGTCACCGTACAAGGCGGTGAGGGCGGTGGTCATACAGGTTCAGTACCCACTACTTTATTGTTACCCCAAGTCGTTGATGCCGTAGGCAGCCAAGTGCCAGTATTAGGCGCAGGCGGTTTTAAAGATGGCCGTGGTTTAGTGGCCGCTTTAGCTTTTGGTGCTGATGGTATCGCCATGGGTACACGTTTTTTATTGACCAAAGACAGCCCTGTACCTGAAATTACCAAACAACGTTATTTAGATTGCAAAAATCCAGCCAATATCATCGTCTCTAAAGCGATGGATGGCATGCCACAGCGCATGATTATGAATGAGCTACTGGCCGAGATGGAAAATTCTGGCAATTTAAAACGCTTAATGATTGCCTTACAAAACGGCTTAAAGTTCCGTAAGTTTACCGGTGCCTCCGTTTTGGATTTATTAAAAGCCGCGTTTGCAATGACGCGCAATGATAACTTAACCCCAGCGCAAGCGATTATGTCGGCTAATGCGCCGATGATCATCATGAAAGCGATGGTTGATGGTAAGCCCGAAGAAGGCGTTTTACCGTCTGGCCAAGTGGCGGGTGTTATTGATTCATTATTAAGCTGTGAAGAACTTATCCAAAGTATTGTTGAAGAAGCCGAAGCGCGTCTTGCGGCATTGTGCAAATAGGAAGTGACTTATGAGTAAACCGTTTTCAGTAACCATTAATAATGGTGTTGCCGAGCTTATTTTTAATAAGCCCCCCGTGAATGCTTTTACTGCACAGGGCTGGGCTGATATTGCCACAGGCTTAGAGCAATTGGGCCAAGACGATAGCGTACGCTGCATTATTATCGCCGCTGAAGGCCGTGGTTTTTGTGCCGGTGTTGATATCAAAGAGTTGCAAAGCGACAGCAGCCTGATTACCAAGGTAAACAAAGGCAACTACGATACTTTTAAAGCGATTCACCGTAACCCCAAACCAGTTATCGTTGCCGTACACGGTTTTGTATTAGGCGGTGGTATTGGTATTTCTGGCGCAGCCGATATTATTGTTGCCTCAGAATGCGCGACCTTTGCCGTACCCGAAGTTGACCGTGGTGCGATGGGCGGCGGTGCGCACTTACAGCGCATGTTCCCCGTACAAAAAGTACGTTATATGTATTTTACCGGTGATGCCATCGATGCAGCAGAAGCACATCGTTTAGGCGCGGTAGAGCGCGTTGTACCGCGTGATCAGTTACTTGATACCGCACGTGAAATTGCACAATCCATCGCTGAAAAATCACCGCGCATGATAGCACTTGCCAAAGAAGCTTTAAACGGCATCGAAGATGGCAATCTAGAAGACAAATACCGTTGGGAGCAAGGCTTTACACAAGAAGCTTATGCCTCAAAGGATTCCCAAGAAGCCCGTGATGCGTTTGTAGAAAAACGCGACGCCAATTTCTAAGAGGGTTGACTATGCAACTGGTTTATACCAAAGAACAAGAAGCCTTCCGCGAAGAAATTCGCTCTTGGTTGGCTGAAAACGTACCCGCAGAGCCGTTTAAAAGCTTCGATACCGAAGAAGGTTTCCAGCAGCATCGTGAGTGGGAAGCAAAAATGTATGAAGGCCGCTGGGGTATGATTACCTGGCCTGAAGAAATGGGCGGTCGTGGCGCTGATTTGCTGCAATGGCTTATTTTTGAAGAAGAATACTACAAAGCGGGCGCACCCTTACGCGTTAACCAAAACGGTATTTTCTTGCTTGGCCCAACCTTGATGGAATACGGCACAGAAGAGCAGAAAAAACGCTTTTTAAACGGTATGGCTACCGGTAAAGACATTTGGTGCCAAGGTTGGTCAGAGCCCGGTGCGGGTTCGGATATGGCCGCTATACGCAGCAAGGCTGAGAAGTCCGAGTGCGGCAAATACTATATTTTAAATGGCCAAAAAACTTGGTCTACCCGTGCCGTGTGGGCGGATTGGTGTTTTGGTCTGTTCCGTACTGAAGCC